>Ga0256404_1006174_pt1 | contig 20180 bp, 18 predicted proteins | sample RumenRJG_01DNA_FD_185990 | JGI IMG/M metagenome (GOLD analysis project Ga0256404, IMG submission 185990) | Bovine rumen microbial communities from Lethbridge, Alberta, Canada - RJG_01 | ecosystem: Host-associated > Mammals > Digestive system > Stomach > Rumen | place: Canada: Alberta | collected...
TAACACCGCAAGGAAGATCATGCAGTCACCCAGATGGATATATCCTTGTGTCGCCGGGATAGGGATCCTGATGATAAATGTCATCACCATTATCAGGCCCATCATCAGCGCTGTCATTACCAGCAAATTGGTTTTGCTTCTTTCTTTCATTTGATTTCCCTCTTATGTTATTACTCTTCTGCAACTTCTCCGGATCCCGCAGCTTACTCTCCAATAATCAACGGGAGCAAATATCCTTTTGACTGTATACATATTAGCCCATACGTGTTATTATTAAAATACACAAATATATCTTTTTTTATATATACAGATGGAGAACTGTCATGAAAGCAATACTTCCTGATCTCGACCCAAGATCTTCGATTCCTCTATATATTCAGCTGTTCGAATATATAAAGGCAGCGATACTCAACCATGAAATTGTACCTGGAGAAAAGCTCCCTTCTTTGAGAAATCTGTCAGAGACGCTGGAAATCAGCATCACTACCACCGGCCTGGCATACGAACAACTCGAAGTAGAAGGATATATCGTCAGCAGGCCCAGGTCAGGTTATTATGTAAGCGAGATCGTCAGCGGAACTCCAATTGCGAAAACAAAAGAAACCGGTCCTGTATCCGGCGATCCTGCTGATTTTACAGATCCGTTATCCGATGAAACACAGGTGGCAGAAGATGAGCTTATACTTCACGACGAACCATCACACAAAATCTACGATCTTTCTTCTTTCGACTTCGTCAAATGGAAAAAGTGCTTTTCAAAGATACTGAACGATTACCCGCAGACGCTTTTGTTCGAAAGCGACCCTCAGGGAGAGCTGGCGCTGAGATATGAGATCGCGAAATATGTTTTCACTTCCCGCGGGGTCCGCTGCCATCCGGATCAGATAGCCATCGCAGCAGGAACGCAGCAGCTTACCGTGCTGTTGTCGACTCTTCTGCGAAGAATGGGGATCGACCACGTCGCGGTCGAGGATCCGGGGTACCAGCCCGTCATCAGCAGCTTTTCCGACCGCGGATTCGCCATGACGAAAGTGCCTGTCGCCAGCGACGGAATAGCGATCGAAAAGCTTCCGGCTAACATCCGCGCGGCAGCTTATGTCAATCCCTCTAACCAGTTCCCCACGGGAGCAGTCATGCCGATAGCCCGCAGGTACATGCTGCTGGACTGGGCTCAGGCGAATGACAGCTACATCATCGAAGACGATTATGACAGCGAGCTGAGATACATAGGCAGACCTATCCCCGCCATGCAGGGACTCGATGAACATAGCCGCGTGATCTACCTGGGGTCATTCTCCTCGACGCTGTTTGCTTCTATAAAGATAAGCTACATGGTCATGCCGCAGTCGGTCGCGCAGGCATTCAACGCCTTCAGGGAGAACTACACTCAGACATGCTCCAAGACGGAGCAGCTGACTTTGGCGCTGTTCATGGAAAGAGGATATTATCAGACAGGGATCAAAAAGATGAGGCGTCTCTATTCGCAAAAGCTGAAAGCCGTCATCGATGCTTTTTCCGGTGTCCCGCAGATAGATACAGTAAACACTTACTCCGGGATCAATATCACTCTTACGACCGGATCACCCGATGTATCACGCGAACTGCTAGGACGCGCAGCCGGCATGGGGCTTTCCATGCAGCAGATATCAGAGACGAGAATAATTTTTTCATATAATCAGATCCCTGCAGAAGATATTCCGGGGCTGATCGCAGAGCTGACCGATGAATCAGGCAATGATGCTGTTGAAGTAGCGCAAAAAAATTGATATACTGTTAATACCGCTAAAAATCTACTGCATCAGATACAATTTTTGGCGACATCGCTAAATTATGATTTTCGAGAGCCGCTTTTCGGCCTTTGCATACCGACATACCGAAACACCATCGCGGCGATCCGATATATAATTGCAGAAATCACCCTTCGGAGGATAAAAAATGAGTAAAAAAACACTGACACCCAAACTGATAAAGGATGCGCAGAAGGAAAACCCATTTGCAAAACTAGGAGAGATAGTATATCAGATACTCGAGACACAGATACTGTCACTGTCACTCGACCCAGGCAGCAAGCTTCGCATCAATTCAATAGCTGAAGACCTGAATATCTCAGCAACACCAGTCCGCGAAGCCATAGACATGCTCGAAGAAAAAGGCCTGGTAGTCGCAGGTACCGGCAGCGGCGGCAAATACAAATCCTATACTGTATTCGACATAGACGACAAAGAGGTCCAGGATCTGTTCGTCGTCCGCAAATCGATAGAGAGCACGGCGGCTTATATCTGCGCCCAGAGAAACTGGACCGTCGATATGGGGATGCTGGAAAACATACTTGAAGATTTCAAGACTTATACGCAAAAGTACATCGACGGCGGCGCCACGCTGGAGCTCAACGAATTGGACATAGACTTCCATACGGCCATCGTCAGATTTTCCGGCAACAAACACCTTTACGACATCTACCTCTCGCTGGGGAAAAGACTGCAGTACCTTTCGATAAGGACATGTGAGTTCATGACCGGCGACCCCGAAAGAGAAGATCTGCGTATGCTCTTCGTCCAGCACAACGCGGTCCTGAACGCAATAAAGATGGGCTTTCCCGAACTAGCAAGAGAAGCCATGGCTTCGCACATCGATTTCTGTGCGGAGAACTGCATCAAGAACCGCTATCTTCTTGAGAGAAATAAATAGTTTGCAAAACAAATAGTTGGTAAAAAAACACAGGGCGCGTATTTGCGCCCTGTTTGATTTCATTCATCTGATTTTATTCATCCGACCCTTCCGAATCGCCCGAGTCGTCTCCGCCGCCGTCATTCTCGCTGCATTCGTCATCGCTGTTTTCGTTCTTGTCCTTCATCGTGTAGTAATCCAGTTTTTCCAGCTTTTCATCAGCGATCTCTTTAGCGCCTTCATTGTACTCTTCTTCGAATAGTTTATCGAACATATCCTGCGTCACGTTGTCTTCGTCTGTGAATATCCTTCTGACGCACGTGATCTTTCTGTAGCGGCAGTCATCAGTGATCTTGACCTCGCCCGGAGTCGCATGGATCATCATGTTGTTGCCCATGTATATTCCCACATGACCCGGATAAAGTATCAGGTCGCCGGGCTGAGCATCCTCGTATTTGACCTCTTTTCCCGCCTTTTCCTGATCGTAGCTGTAAGCCACCAGCTTTATGCCCAGCTTGCCGTACATCGCTGCTGTGAAATGAGAACAGTCGATACCCTTTCTCAGGTCGCCGCCGCCAAGAACATATTTCGTTCCGAGAAATCTCGTCGCGTACTGCACCAGCAGTTCGCCCTTGTCCTGCGTGGACAGCTTGGTGCCTTCATAGACGACCTTTGTGACCGCATTGTCGGTAACTTCTGTATCCAGGACCGTACTGCCGGCATATTCGCCGTTTTCCATCGCGACATCGCTTATGACATGTTTGTTGCCGTACTCGCCTTTTACTTTGACTTCTTTTTCGCCGCGCACGAGTTCATCTGTCTTGATGACTTTCGTCTTATACTTAACAGCCTTGTCTTCTTCGACGACTTCGTTCAGAGCCACAGTGACCGGAGCTTCTTTCTTATTCGCGATCTGCGCGTCTTCGTTCATTTTCGCGATTTTTTCGACCGCCTGGCCTGCGTCCAGTATCTCTTTTGCCGCATAAGCTCTCAGCGGTGCTTTCTCAACCGTCACCAGCTCTTTGACCTCAGCCCTCTGCTGCGAAACAATGCTGTCGCAGTATTTGATCTTCAGCCCTGTTACTATTTGTTCACCCGTTTTACTGTCTTTGACATAAGCAAGTACCTTGCCGTTTGACTTTACCACCCACGGGCCAGAATGGAGCTCTGACCTCAGATGAACAATGCCATTTGCGCTGACCTTGTCCGTGGTCCCTATGGTGGCGACAGTAAACAATATTAATGAAGCGAACAAAAAAGCTGAAAGGACGATATTGAGCCTTCCGTCTATGCCTTTGAATGATCCGTATTGGTTGTTGCTTCTCATTAAAAAACCTCTTTTTATGTAATAAGCGTGTATCCCGCTCATCAATGCTTCTTCAAGAATTTAATTGTACCACCGCTATGTCAAAAGTCAACATTCCCAGATACTCACCGCCGGAAGCTCATACCGCTAAATCACAGCGAATAGTGCAATTATACATGTTAACACTAACACGCGAACCTTAAAAGATGCTTAATTGACTTTTATATGTCTGTATTATACAATTTTATTGTAATAACAAACAGTAATTCAAAATTTTTGGAAGGAGCATGAAAATGAAAACTCATAAAAAAATTCTGGGTATAATTCTGGCCATGGTCATGGTCATGGCAGCTGCGTTCGTAATGACCGGCTGCGGTGATGATGTCGATCCAATGGAATTATACAACAAAGCATCTAAAAACATGGCAGAAGCCAACGATTTTTCATATGACGGCGGATTTGAAATGAATATCAAGGCCGAAGGTCAGGAAGTAAAAATGAACGCCGACATGGATGGAGATTATATCAAATCCTCTTCAGATGACCCAACTGATCTGCAGATGTCCATGCACGTAAAAATGAATCTGCTGAATCAGGATCAGGAAATGTTCTTGTACGTCAAGGATGGATATACTTACACAAATGACGGCACGACCAAGTCAAAGGCACCGCTTGACAAATCTTCTGCTGACCAGATCAAGCAGCTGATGGATACAGACTTTGATCTTGACAAATACGTAAAAGACAGCTCCATGGAAGGCGATGTAGTCAAGATGACAGTCGACGGCAAAAAGCTTATGTCTGATCTCATGAAGAAAGTCGAAGAGGCAACAGATGGCAACACAGGCAATGCCATGGTCGACTCTTATGCTCAGATATTCGAAAAGGCAGGCCTCGACGAAATCACTATCGAAGCAGGCATCGAAGATGAAAACTTCACTTCATTCAAAATGGATGTGCCTATGAAGATAGACATGGGCAACGGCTCAAAATCTGATGCTGACTTTGTGATCAACTTCTCAGAGATCAAAGTCAACAGCGGACTCAAAGAAGTCGAGATCCCGGATGTCAATCAGTACAAATAATAACCAGACAATAGTATCTGGACACAAACATCACAGCCCCGGAGAAACCGGCCTTAAGGCCAGGAAAGTCTCCGGGGCTTTCTGTTGTCTTTGTTATGACATTTGTCATTGAAGTGGGGGATTCTCGCTCAAGATGGATTTTCCTGTTATAATACAGTCATGACAGATACGAAAAACGAGAAGACCAAACATCACTACGTATATATCCTGAGGTGCAGCGACGGCAGTTTGTACACGGGCTGGACCACGGATCTTGAGGCGCGTGTAAAAACCCATAACAGCGGAAAAGGAGCGAAATACACCCGCTCCCGTCTTCCTGCTGTCCTCGTTTATCACGAGGTATTTGCTGATAAGCTCGCTGCTCAGTCACGCGAGCGCGAGATCAAGAAGATGTCCCGCGCCCGCAAACTCGAGCTCATCAGATAATATATCTCATTTTGTCTTTACTGTCTTTGCTTTTGACCAGCTGCCATAGTATTTTTTACCTTCGTAATTCCTGATACCTCTTACTTTGACAGTATAACTCTTTTTCTTTGCCAGTTTTCTGATTTTCTTTGACAGGTCCTTTGTATTATAGTACTTCCAGGAGCCTCCTTTTTTCTTGAGCGCTATCTGGTAGGAATTCGCCTGTCTTGCGGCACGGTATTTTACTGCCAGACATCTTTTTCCGGCTTTTACCGATGCAAGCTTGACTTTTGCAGGTTTTGCGACTGGCGGATTTTTTGCTTCGATCGAATATGTCAAAGGCTTATATACATCTGCTTTTCTGGACCAAAAATATATATATACATATTGGCCGGCTTTAAGATTTACTTTAAAACTGTTTTTATCATGATCTTCTACCCAAAAGCTGTCTTTTTCTATAACATCTCTGTTATACAGTGCTGCAAAAAAGCTTCTCTCGCTCGGATTCTTTATGATGATTTTATGTGTTCCAGTTTTGACGGCTGTTATTTTATACCATTCTTCATCATCTTTGGTCTGCAATTTACCACTCATACTTTTTCCGAAACTGATCTTTTTTGCATGATATGAATCATCGGCGGCTTCATCCACAATTTCCTGAAGTCTTAGTTTATATTCACCCGTTTTACGTTTGCCTACTTGAGAGACCAGAATATAATAGGTTGAATTTTTATTAAGCTTAGTACAATCATTGTTTTTTTCGTTAGTATCGATGGCAATGTTGAGTTCATCCAGCATAGTTCCGGAAGAATCATAGACTTCTGCCCACAAAGTTTTATCGATCGTACTGTTTGTAAGTTCCAAATTATAGAAAGAATCTCTTTTGCTCGTCTGGACTTTAAATGTTTTGCTGTAATTGCTGCCGGAAGTATTTACACTGACAGTCTTCTGCTCTCCCAGTTTCAACGGGTCAGCATTCCCCATGTTCAGGCCGGTGGCTGCCGTAGCTTTATCCGCTGCAATAAAGCATACCGCAAACAGCATCGTCAGCATCATCGCCAGTATTATCTTCTTTTGTCTTATCATTGTCGCTTTCATGTTTACTCCTCCTTTTTCTAACTCATCTCCAATGATTTGTTCGCTTATATAACATAGATGCACATAGGCATCAAATGGTTCACTTTTATAATATGTCCATTGCGCCGATGATTTCGCCTATTGTATTTTCAATCATTTCTTCGAGGATACTCTCCGCGATCGCCCCCATCACCATGACTACCAGACACAGAACTATTGCGATCAGCGCAATGGCTGTAAGATATGCATAAACGAAGCGCGTGTCACTCAGCCTGGCAGTTTCTCTGAATGTCATCCACTGCAGCACCAGTCCCCAAAATACATAGACAAACAGAATTACGATCGCCATGACAGCCAGACTTTCTGTTGCCGTCATCAGCATCATCAGCACTATTGAGATCATTGACAGTATCGTGACCGGGCCAAATGCACCAAACATGTTGCCGAGGCTGCAGCTGCTGCGAAACAGTTTTGCGGCGGCAAACATCAGTACTATTATCATGGTCTCGATTATAGCGAGGGTGATCCACAGGACAAAGGCGATTCCCAGGGTGTTGTCACCACCGACATGGATAGCCGGTATCATCGCTATTATCAGGTTACCGATCAAGGCGATCAGCAATGTCATTTTCCCATATCCCGGTTCATTTCCGCATTTTCTTATAATTCCTGCCGGATCTGTAAATGTCTTCTTGAACATCTCGGCCAGCTTTCCGCCTGCTCCGTCCGCAACACCTTTCATTTTGTTTATGCCTGCTGCTGCACCACCGGTTGCCGCAGCCCCGAATCCATTTACCGGCTGCCGGCCTCCCTGCACATGCTTGATCTGTGCTCCGCACGCTCTGCAAAATTTTGCTCCGGCATTATTTTCTGTTCCACACTGTCTGCATTTCATGACTTTTCTCCTTTTCTGTCGTATCTATTTTTCTCATTTATTAGCTCTTCTGTTATTTAGATACTTTTTGCGGACAGCAGGTTCAGATTTTTTGCTTTTTTTCATTTTTTTATTATCACAGCGGATGCTGTATTTTCGTCGTGCCTTATCAGCTACCGCACAAAAACAGAAAAGTGCACTTTTCCATGCACTTTTCTGCCATATTTCTATCACACTATGTTCTGTCATTCATGCTTTTTCAGCCAGTTTCTTCTTTTCACGAGAACTCTTTTATTATGGTTTTCTATATCTGTGAAATGCGACTCACACATTGGCATTTCACTTTCTCCGCTGTACAGTCTGGGTTCTTCGTTGTACCAGTTCAATTGTTCAAAGTGTTCTCTCTGCTCTCTGGCGCTGGCAGTCGAGTCGCCCAGTTTATATCCGTGCTTTGTATAGATATAGTTGATGTACATCTGTACCTCAAACCGGCTCCAGCCTTCGATATCTTCTTCCGTCAGTTCCTGCTCAGATACAGTGTAGTAAGCTCCATTGTCCGCTGTCATCTTCTCATCTTCATTACTATCGTATGACGAGTCTGATGAGGAAGAATCATCATAATTGTTTTCATAGCCATAGGAATTGTTGTTGTTATATCCGGAGTTGCTGTCCGAAGAATAGTTTTCGTTTTTTTCTTCGGGCTTATCTTTCAGGCGCTCGATAGCTATGGTCTTTTCGACACTTCCGCCGCTGGCATTCTTTACCTTGACACCGCAGTCTTCAGCAAGACTCTGATCAAAAGTCGCTGTTATAACGACTTTATCTCCTCTGGACAGATCGGTACTGTCATCCTTATCTGTAGTGTAGTCAACAGAATCAAGGAATTTTTTCACATCCTCACTTGCATCATAATAATTCTGCAGTTCCTTTATTTTAGAAATATCCATATCCATGATCGAACCTTCACCGTTGTACCCTGACAGATTCAGCACTTTGTCATTGAATCCCTCTACCAGGTCAACCGTTGTCTTTGCGAAAAACTGAAAGTAAGCGAATACTCCGCCGCCCACCAGCAGCACCGCCAGTATCACAGGAATGATGATCTTTGCCTTGCCGCCCTTGCTTTTCTTTATCATCTCGGGGGCCTGAGCCGCTCCACCGCCTGCCGGTGCATAGTATTCAGATTCAGGCGCAACATTGAGAATACTTCCGCATGATTCGCAGAACTTATTCGTCGCATTATTCGCATGTCCGCAATATCCGCATTTTTTGTATGACATGGTTCTTCTCCTTTTCCGCTTATGCAATAACCTTAATGCTCTTTCATCTGTTATTTAGAGTCATCAGACTATCATGAGGTTCATTTTTTATTGATGTTTTCTTTTGTTTTTGTAATTCTCCAGATAACCGGCAAATTCCGGCGAGGTATCCGAGTTTCCGGAACGCCATGATTTATGGTCTATGATCGTGCTCTTCATCCCAAAGTAAGCGTCGATATAAGCTATCAGAGCATCCACTGCCTCCAGCTGTTCTTCGGGATAAGCTTCCCCGCCACCTACATGCACCATCTCTATACCGACGGAATATGAATTCATCCCGTAATCCGCATAGTCCGAGCCTATCGGCTCAGTGCCTGCCTTATCATCTCTTGACTCATCCGTCACTCCGTATTTGTCATTGTGTCCTGTATCGCCAAAGCCGGCGTGATGAGCGATCTTATCAAGCGGCACGCACTGGACAACAGTTCCGTCTTTGTTCACGATGAAATGCGCCGCGATTTTCTTACCTGCGTTCTGCCATGAAGAGATGACACTGTCCGCGTCTGCGCTGCTCTCTGTATCATGGAGTACGATATATTTTTGATATTCCTTTCCTTTATCCCCATGTATGAATTCGTCCTTGATCTCCTTTCGCAGGGACATCTTTTGTTCCAGCTGCGACAGGTCGTTTTCCTTGGCCTTCGCTTCTTTTTCTCTGCGCTCTTTTTCCGCTTTTTTCTTTTCGGCGATTTCTTTTTTTGCTTCATCCGAAATACTTTGTGCAGCCTGGTCAAAGCTGCCCATCATATCACCGGTCTGTTGCTTTTCATTTATCCTGATAAATAATATCCCGCCCAGTGCCAGCACTATTGCTGCCAACAGAGCTATTATCGCTTTTTTGTTCATAACTGTAAACTAAATTGATTCATCATCTCAGAGAACATGACCTGTCCCAGCAGATATACTACCAGGTAAACGCCTATTGCAGTTAATACGAAACCAGTAAGGAATGCGTATATCGAACGCGTATCTTCCAGCTTTGCAGTTTCTTTGAATGCTATCCACAGCAGCACCAATTCCCAAACCGAGCAAATACCCATTATTATCATTGCAAAGTAAATAAGTCCTTCTGAATTCGATATGATCAAAAGCATTGTCAGAAATGATGAAATTGCAGACAGCAGCATTACGGGACCTACCGCACCGCCCATTTCGGCTATAGTACAGTTGCTGCCGAATATCTTTGACCCGGCAAACATCAACACTACAACAAGAGCACTTATCAGCATGAGCATCAGCCATGATTTGAAGAACAGACCAATAGTGCTGAATCCCATTTCTTCCATAGCCACATCGGCATACTCGCCTAGATCACTGGTAACACTTGACAGCTTGAGCGGAAATACCACCGAGATCAGCAGATTTCCGATGAGCGCGATAAACAGCGTTACTTTCCAGTAATCAGGTTCACTGCCTCCTTTTCTGATCATACCGACCGGATCAGTGAATGTGCCCTTGAGCAGCTCCGGTATCTTTCCGGCTGCTCCGCCCGCAACACCTTTCATTTTTTTCATACCTGCTGCCGCCCCACCTGCAGCTGCAGCTCCTGCAGCATTAATGGTCTGCTGCCAGCCTGACTGCTGACTGAAACCGGGTTCTTTCAGCTTAATTCCGCAGTTCTTGCAGAATACCGATTCCGGCGAATTCTGTGTTCCGCACGAAGGGCAGAATGTCCCCTGCGGTTCAGTCTGTGGCTGCGGCTGCTCCAGCTTCGCTCCGCATGCTCTGCAAAAATTTGCCGTATCATTGTTTTCTGTTTCACACTGTCTGCATATCATTGTTCTCCTCCCTTTTTTAATCTATACGCTGTCTTCATGTTCAATTATTCCAGATAATCATCCGGGTTCTTCGAAATCATTCCCTCGGCATCTTTGACCGCTTCACCATAATTCTTCAGAGCCATATCGCAAGCATACATTTTTTCAGTTTTGTTTTTGATCGATACTAAAAATGCGCAGCAATGTCCGCTATGCGTTTTTCCTTTACCTATTATATCTTAATCTAAAACAATTGTTAAATAGTTCTTCCCAACATTTTGTGCGTAGCTGCCTGTGAAATTCATGGTATAATAAAGCATCGCGAAGCGGCCAAAGACAGAGTAAAATAGCAGATCGCTGATGGAATCCTTTCCGGCATTTTGAAGAAGAGGAGATGAACAGGATGATCAGTTCTATAATACGAGAATTCACAAAAGAAGAAAAGGAACAACTGGCTAAAGAGCAAAGGCCGGAAGTAAAGGCCGGGATCATGGCTAAAAAGCTAAAACAGAAGGGTTACCCTGACAAAAAGATTTCTGATATTACAGGGCTTTCTTCCGATGAGATTCGTCGCCTTTAGAATACATATGCAAAAACACCTATGTGACCGCCTTTCTGTCACAACGGGAAAGAGACTGGCTCGCCAAACCGGCAGCCAGTCTCTTGTTTTTTCTGAAATCGAATTCTGATCACACGCTTACACAAACGTCATCAGCACCAAGCCATTTTTTTCTGGTTAAATGATCCCCAGCTCTTTACCTGCTTTTTCGAATCCGGCGAGGGCCTCATCAAGATCCTCTTTGCTGTGTGCTGCGGATACCATGACTCTAAGTCTTGCCTGCCCTCTCGGTACCACCGGATAAGCTATTGACTGCGCGAATACGCCTGTCTCGAACAGAGCGGCCGAAAGCTCTTTAGCCTTGTCCTCATCATATGTCATGACCGGTATGATCGGTGTCTGGGTCGTTCTCGTATCGAATCCGAGAGCCTGGATCTTTTCGAGGAAGTACTCTCTGTTGTCCCAGAGTTTTTTGACCAGCTCGTCGCTCTCCTCCAGCAGATCGATAGCTGCCACTGCTGCAGCAGCCATGCATACCTGTTCGGGAGTTGCTGTAAATATGAAGGATCTTGCCTGCTTGTTCACTTTATCAATGAACTCTCTGTCACCGGCAACGAATCCGCCGGCGCATCCGAATCCTTTGGACAATGATCCTGTCTCGACAAATACACCGTCACGTACGTCAAAATGATCTACCGTGCCTCTGCCGTGCGGTCCCATTACTCCGTCACCATGCGCGTCGTCTATCATGACTTTTGCGTTGTATTTTTTGCCGAGCTCAACTATCTCTGGAACCGGAGCCAGGTCACCGTCCATGCTGAATACAGCGTCTGTTACGATAAGCTTGTTCTCCGCTGTGGATCCTTTAAGCATCTCCTCCAGCGCCTGCATATCCATATGCGGGAAAGCATGAACATTAGCCTTCGAAAGGCGGATCCCGTCGATGATGCTGGCGTGATTGAGTTCATCGCTGAACACATCATCGCCCTTGCCGATAAGCAGCGGGATCGCTCCGATATTTGCAGTGAGACCGGAGTTGAATATACTGACAGCCTCGACTCCTTTGAACTTTGCAAGCTTCTCTTCCAGTTCCTCGTGCGGTTTGAAATTACCGACGATCCCTCTCGCAGCGCCGGCGCCAAGACCATATTCATCCAGCGCGTCTTTTGCCGCCTGCACTATCTTCGGATGATTGGCAAGGCCCAGATAATTGTTTGCCGCCATGTTCACCATTTCTTTTCCATCAAGAATGATCCTTCCGCCCTGCGGCCCTGTGATAACTTTGAAATCACTCATTTTCGATCTCCTTTCTTAGCTCCTTTTCCAATTCGATTCTTTCGGCAGCTGCATTGAGCCTGTCTATCGGATCGGTCAATCCTTTTTCGATTATTCTGATCTCCTCGATCCTGTTCCTTAATGCCGTGATTTTGTCGTCCTCAGGCTCTGACGGCTGTGCCTGTTCCGGTGTTTCTTCGGGCTCTTTCGATTCTTGCCCTGTGATCTCATTTAGTTCTAACTCTTCAGTCTTCCACTTGTCGTCCTCTTCATTATCGAATACTATGTCCTCAAGCTTCAGTTCTTCAGATTCAGATTCTTCGTCCTCAAGGATTTCCTGTGCTTCGATTTCCGGCTCTTCTATCTCGCCTGCATCGGTCACTTCGTCTTCGAATCTGATATCATCGATGTTAGGTTCTTCATCCTCCGGTTCTTCAGGTGCTTCAAATACACTTTCGGCTTCCGGCTCCTCGAAGTTTTCCTCTATATTATTATCATTATTATCCTTTGCTGTTACCACAGTAAGTATTTCTCTCAAATCTATGGTTTTGTCTTCAGTCAGTTTTCCAGTCGGTTTTTCCGCCGGTTCGTCCTGCATTTCCTCGATCTTTTCGTCGGCCTGTTCATCCTGCATTTCCTCAACTGACTCTTCTGCAGGTTCGTCGGCTTGTTCATCCTGAACTTCTTCAACTAATTCGTCAACAGATTCGTCTGCCGGTTCTTCGTCTGATTCATCATCCGTTTCATCTGTCAGTTCTTCAGGAGATTCCCCACGCTCTTCCTCCTGAGGCTCTTCATCCGGCGCTTCGTCAATCTTTTCGTCACCCATTTCTTCGACCGATTCGCCGGCTAGTTCTTCGGTTGATTCTTCGGCTTCCTCATCCTTCAGTTCTTCAGATGATTCTCCGACCTCTTCCTCCTGCGGCTCTTCATCCGATTCATCCGTCGTTTCAGCAGCCGCTTCTTCGATCAATACTTCGGTTGCTTCTTCATCCGGTTCTTCTATGGGTTCTTCCGACGCTTCTTCGTTGTCTGCTCTTTCAGGGGCAACATCTTCATCAACTGCTTCTTTTGCGACTTTGCCTTCATTATTCTCAGGTTCTGCTTTGGCTTCTTTGGCATCTTCCTCTTTTATACCGTCCAAAACATCTTTCAGCCTGCGCGGCTCCAGCTTACCGTCCACAATGTCATAGACCACCAGCAGATTCTTTATCATCAACATCTGAACTATCAGTGAAACGACAGCCGCCGAGATCGTGATCATATACTTTATCTGTTCAGGGAACAACGGCGCGCCCTGCTCGCAGAGCACTGCTATGATTATCAGCAGCATGCTTACTTTCCAGATGCGACGGCATGACTTTTGCAGCTTCTCTTTCCTGAATCCATCCAGCACCACCGACGATCCGTTCAGCAAATGCGCATAACAATACAGCATGCACAGCATGACTATGTATCCCATCAGCATTATCCCCAAAGAGGAGAAAGTTTGTTTTCCAACACCTCTCTGGAGCTCAACGATCGCTATTATCAGCCATGCCAGGCAGGCAAAGATCGCCGGGATCGTTGCACCATAAGCTCTTTTGAAATCCCCGTTATAATCAGCGATCTTCCTTGTCCCCATCAGCATTATCAGCCACGCAATAGTGATCACGCCTATATAAGCCAGCTCGATCATACTGTTTTTGAAAAACATCCTCATGGCGTGAAGTGAAAAATCGGCCAAAGCCATGATAACAAAAGCTATCGCCGCCGTTCTGAGTCCTCGGAGATCATATCTTCTTCGTTTGCTTTTTTCGTTACTAGTGCTGCTGTTTTTGCTCATTCGGTTCTGATAACGGCCTTGATTCGGCCGAGGTATTTGAATTAGTGCTTACAATATTTTATTATCCCACATCACTACGCATTTTTCAAGAGAACATAGCTGTCCCTTCGAGTGCAAATATAGCTGTCTCTTCGAGTGCAAATCACAGTTGTTTGACAAGGGCCCGGTGATTTGTTATCGTAAATTAGCGATACGTTTATTTCAAAATCGTTTTTCAGCAAATCTATCACATGCAGTTACAATAACAATATACGCTGCCGGAGCAATGTCCGAATGCACGGCTCTGCCAAAGCGCAGCAAAAAAGATCCGGGCTAAAAAATTACCCGGGCAAATTGAATATGAGGCTTAGAAAAAACACAGGGCTGCTCGACGAGACAGAAGCCGTCCTCATTGCGGACGTATCTGATGCCCTCGCGCACCCCGCAAGAGTAAAAATTTATCAGTTCATATTGGAAAAGAACAAGGACATGATCCCTGTCTGCAATCAGGATCTTGTTGCTTCTTTTGACTACTCTCAGTCCACTATCTCGCAGCATGTCAAAAAGCTCATCGACGCTAATCTGATCCAGATGAAAAAGCAGGACAAAAAGTCGATGTACTTCGCCAACATAGGCAGACTGTCGCAGTACCTTGCCGCCACCCGTAAATTCAACACCTTTGACAGATAATAATCTCAATTGATACTCGGGAAATTAAAACCGGGCAGCAGTTTATTGCCGCCCGGCTTTTTGAAGGAAAATGCTCTATTACATTTTTTCGATCCAGCCTTCTACTTCCTTTTCGACCTCGGGGTCGATCTTGTAAGCGTGTTTTGCATCTTCCGGGAATACGCCTTCTTTTACTTCTTTTACATATGTTTCAAAAGCGCCCTGGAGTACTTCACCTACGTTAGCATATTTCTTTACGAACTTCGGTGTGAAGTCATCATAGTATCCTACCATGTCAGCATAGATGATAAGCTGACCATCTACATGTGAGCCTGCTCCGATACCATATACCGGGAAGTCACATTTTTTCTTTATGATCTTGCCTGTTACTGCCGGAACACCTTCTACGAGCAGTGACCATGCGCCTGCTTTTTCGATGTCTTCAGCATATTTCAGCAGTTTTTCGATATTTTCTGTGCTCTTGCCCTGAGCTTTGTAGCCGCCCAGCTGTGCAGCGAACTGCGGTGTCAGACCAATGTGTCCGATTACCATGATGCCTGCGCCTGTGATGGCCTTGATTCTTTCGCAGATCTCCGGACCGCCGCCTTCGAGTTTGACGCAGTCGCAGTCTGCTTCTTTGATGAATCTGCCGGCATTTTCGATAGCCTGCTCGTTTGAGATCTGATAGGACATGTACGGCATGTCGCCTACGATGAATGTGTTCGGTGCGCCGCGTCTTACTGCCTGGCAGCATCTGATGGAATCTTCCATCGTTACCGGGAATGTTGTCTCATAGCCCAGCTGTACCATGCCCAGTGAGTCGCCGACCAGGATCATATCCATACCAGCTCTTTCTTCGTATTTAGCTGTCAGATAATCATAACCTGTGATCCATGTTACCTTGTCGCCTTCTTTTGCCATTTTTACAAAATCCGGAATAGTCTTTCTGCCCATAGTTCATTCTCCTTCCATTAAGTGTTTCAGCTTGTTTTGTTTTGTTTTGTTTGATTTGGTTTGGTTAATTTGATTTGTTGCCTTATTTTTTCTGTTCTTCTGCAGAACACTTACTGTACCGGCATTGCGGTTCCGATGGTGTTTCACTATTGATGTCAATAAAGCTTTTTTCTTATTCTTATTTCACATTTCTTATGATCTTATCATAGCCCACACTTCGTATTAAGTCAAAGTACAAATTTTTAATTTATTGATGAGCATTTCCTCACACTTGACCCCATTCCACTGTACCTGTTTTATAGGTTGCGGCGGAACATGGGGACGGGGACGGTTCTGCGTTCCACTGAGCTCTTCTTTTTGAGACACACATTAAATCAAAGCTATGCTCGTTGAAGTTTTACAGACATTTTTGCTGACAGAAAATTGTCTGTAAAAGTTGTGGGATTGCGGGCACGCATATGCCGGATTTTCCTCTGTAAATCCAATAAATCCGGAGATGCAGCGATTCCGGCGGCTGAGATCGTTGAAAAATTACAGACAAATCGTCCTACAGGAAAATGTCTGTAAAAGTTGTGGCTTTGCGGCGGCGAAAATGCAATGATATCTGGCAATTTGCTGTTTATGGCAGGGATCGGCAGGACATCAATGCCGCGATCGTTGAAGTTTTACAGACATTTTTGCTGACAGAAAATTGTCTGTAAAAGTTGTGGCTTTGCGGCGGCGGATCGATGTGGCTTTGCGGCGGATCAGAAATTATAGCTGGAGGTTAGGTGTTTTGGCACAAAAAATGAAACTCAGAACCGCCCCCATATTCCCTCGTTCCCCCGTTCCCATCCTAAACTAACAAAACACAAAAAGACGGGCATCCTCAGATGCCCGCCTTGTCTTTCTGTAATCGGCCAGCTAAATGTAATCGGCCCATTAAATGTTAGCGGCCTGTTAAAGCCTGCCGACCCAGTTCAGTTTACGATCAGCTCAGCTTAAGCGTTGCACTTTGCCTTGAGCTCTTCCCATCTCTTGTCGACTTCTTCCTGCATGATAGCGATGTACTTTTCATTTTCAGGTTTGAAGAGGTGGCTGAATCTTCCCTGTGTCTTCAGGAAATCTTCGATCGGAAGTTTTTCCTTCGGCTCGTAGTTCAGGATCCACTTGCCGTCAACAACTTCGAACAGCGGCCAGTAGCATGTCTCAACAGCCAGTTTGCAGATGTTGAGGATCTCAGGCGAATCATATCTCCAGCCTCTCGGGCACGGAGCCATGACGTTCAGGAATGCCGGACCTTCTGTGTAGATAGCTTTCTCAGCCTTCAGGTGCAGATCCTTCATGTTCTGAACGAATGTCGTCTGACCTACATAAGCAACATGGTGCTCAGCTATGATAGCAGCCAGATCTTTTCTGTACTGCGGTTTGCCCGGCGACTGTGTTCCCGAAGGAGTAGTCGTCGTATCAGCGAACTGCGGTGTAGCAGATGATCTCTGGATACCTGTGTTCATGTAAGCGCCGTTGTCATAGCAGACATATACCATGTCATGGCCACGCTCCATAGCGCCGGACAGTGACTGGAATCCGATGTCGTATGTACCGCCGTCACCGCCGAATGCGATGAATTTGAATGTATCGTCGATCTTGCCCTTTTTCTTCAGAGCTCTGTAAGCGGATTCAACGCCGCTGCATGTGGCTCCCGCGTTTTCAAACGCATTGTGGATGAAGGAATCTTCCCACGATGTGTAAGGATACATGAATGTCGATACTTCCAGGCAGCTCGTAGCACATGTCACTACTGCCTTATCTTCGTCTTTTAGTGCTCTGAGAACGTTACGGACAGCGATCGGAGCGCCGCAGCCTGCACACATTCTGTGTCCCGGCGTGAAACGTTCTTTTTTGCTCATCATTTCTTTGAAATTATATGCCATTTCTTCGCCCTCCTAACCTCTCAGCGACAGATAACGATATGTATCGCCAACATTGCCGCTCTTATCAACTTCCTGCATGTCTTCGAATACCGAAGCCAGCGCTTCAACTGTAACGTCTCTTCCGGCAAGGCCGTATACGTAGTTCAGCACTTTCGGTGCCATACCTGCGTTGAAGAGCGCAGCCTTAACATCGTTGCCGATGGGGCCGTCCTGTGTGTTGTAGCTTTCTGTACGATCCATGCAGGCGATAACTTTAGCGTTCTTGAGAGCTTCTGCGATCTCCTCACCCGGGAACGGTCTGAACATTCTAATCTTCAGCAGACCGGCCTTGATGCCCTGTGCACGAAGGTTGTCAACTGTGTCTTTGCCTGTTCCTGCAGCGGAGCCCATGATGACCATTACATAGTCAGCATCTTCCGTCTTGTATTCTTCAAAGAGTCCGTATTTACGTCCGGAGATCTTTTCGAATTCAGCGCCTACTTCGAGAGCGACTCTCTTGGCATTGTTCATGCCAACGAGCTGGCTGTATTTAGCTTCCATGTAGTACGGCGGGTTCGTGTAAGGACCTACTGCTTCAGGGTGCTCAGGATTGAGCAGCCAGCTGGCCGGATTGTACTCGCCTACGAATTCTTTTACTACATCGTCTTCGAGCAGTTCGATATTCTGAACGCCGTGAGATGTGATAAATCCATCCTGGCATATCATGATCGGGATCTTGACATCTTCGTGCTCAGCTATACGATAAGCCTGAACGAAGTTGTCATAAGCTTCCTGGTTAGTCTCAGCAAAGATCTGGATCCAGCCGGAATCTCTTGCGCCCATAGCGTCAGAGTGGTCGCAGTTGATGTTGATCGGGCCGGACAGCGCACGGTTTACTACTGCGAGCGCGATCGGCAGTCTGTTGGAAGCTGCTACATACAGCATCTCCCACATGTAAGCCAGTCCGCATGAAGATGTGGCTGACATCGTTCTTGCGCCTGCTGCTTCGGAACCGATGCAGGCACTCATTGCACTGTGCTCTGATTCTACCGGTACGAATACGGTATCTGTCTGTCCGTTAGCTACAAAGCTCGAGAAATACTGCGGGAGCTCTGTGGACGGTGTTATAGGATAAGCAGGCATTACATCCGCGCATACCTGTCTCATCGCTGTAGCGATGGCTTCATTTCCTGATAGTCTGTCTCTTATTGCCATTTCCTATTCCCCCTTTCTCATCTCGATCGCATCGAAGGGGCAAGCTGCTGCACAGATGCCGCATCCTTTGCAATGGTCATAGTCAAAGTCCAGTCTCTTTCCATCTTCTACAGGGATGGAGCTGTCCGGGCAAACCGGAACGCAGAGCAGACACTGTTTGCATTTATCTTCTATGAATACCGGTGTGTCTATACGCCATTCGCCGGTATTGAATTCTCTGGCTGTACCGCCGCCGTCAATTACGCAACCCGGTGAAAGGTCCTGCCATTTGACGTCTTCGCCTTGCTTTTTGATATCTGTTAACATTCAAATTACCTCCTAGTTTACTTCAGCAAAAGTCATCTTAAGAGCATTCATGTTGCCTTCGATTACTCCGGGCTTGTGAGCGAATTTATGCTTATATGAAGCTTCCATTTCATCGAGGAATTTCTTTTCATCCATGATGCCGCTGACTTTTACTACTGCTGCGAGCATCGGTGAGTTCGGGAAATATTTTCCCAGTGCCTCTACTGAGATCTTGCGGGCATCGACAGTTACGACTTTGCCTTCATATCCTTTCAGCAGCGGTTTGATCTCTTCTGCGCTCTTTGAAGTGTTCACGATGATAGCGCCTTCCTTTTTCAGTCCTGCAGTAACATCGACCGATTCAAGGAGCGTCTCGTCAACAACTACTACATAATCCGGATAGTAGATGTTCGAATGTACACGGATATCTTCGTTGCTCAGTCTGTTGTAAGCAGTGATCGGTGCTCCCATTCTCTCCGGGCCGTACTCAGGAAATCCCTGAACATACATCCCTGTACTGAAAGCAACGTCAGCCAGCAAAAGTGACGCGGTCTTTGCCCCCTGGCCACCGCGGCCATGCCATCTGATTTCTGTTAGTTGTTTCATGGAATATTTACCTCCTTATAAAATGACACTATAAAAATGACATCGCTATATTAGCTACCTTTTTATTATCTCACTTTTCAGAAAAATTACAATAACCAAATGTCGCTTTTGTATAGTTTTTGCCCCCTATTATATGTCCATTTCTGTACCTCGGCCGCTGCATCCATATCGTCCTTTCCGCAAACAAATAACCGGCATCCGAAGATGCCGGCTGATCGATATATCTGATCAATCCACACCCGGAAGCAGGTAATCGTCCCATATGTTCGCAAATTCGACAATGCGGGGATAGTCATATATGACTATTACTACAGTCAGCACCCACACGCCCAGCAGCACGATCCTCCCTACTTTGCTCGAACCCAGAGCAACTACGGAAAAATGGATGTATCGTTTATTGATTTCGATTATCCCGGCACACGCGACGATTA
>Ga0256404_1006175_pt1 | contig 20179 bp, 12 predicted proteins | sample RumenRJG_01DNA_FD_185990 | JGI IMG/M metagenome (GOLD analysis project Ga0256404, IMG submission 185990) | Bovine rumen microbial communities from Lethbridge, Alberta, Canada - RJG_01 | ecosystem: Host-associated > Mammals > Digestive system > Stomach > Rumen | place: Canada: Alberta | collected...
CGGCACCATCAGCGACGCCGCAGCGCGCCAGAGCTGCCTGAGCGAGTCCTACAAGTGCCGCTTCTCGGTGCCGCTCAACCGCACCACCGAGGGCATAGGCACCATCATCTGGCGATTTGTGTAGCGGTGGCAGCACGCTGCCCTGCACACACACACCGAAACAGGCAAGTGGCCGAAACCACCGCACAGGCGTGCCGTGAGTTTCGGCCACTTGTGCTGCGGTGCAGCATGACCTGCGTTTTCCCCCTTGACTTCGACGCTTAGTGAAAAAGCGATTACTGGTTTAGTAAATATCGGTAATTACCCCATCTTGATAATGACAACATGTTCTTTTTCATCTTTTTTTGGGGGAGGTGCAACCGTTTTTGAGCGCGTTGGCGTGGCTTCTACGGGTTGCGTGCGCCTGTCTCCGGCAGGTGTGGCAGAGTCTGTACACTCGCTATCGCCTTCCTCTGCATCGAGGCTTGTTGTCATCTTTTTTTTCTTTTTATAGACCATTTTCCTTAAATCCATACTCATTGTTTCAAGATAAAAGTTTTGAAACTTGAAGTAATCAATCTTATACTTTTTTCTATCCCTGAATATGACCCTGGTAAGATACAAAGTAGGAGGTTTTAAGTCGCAATATTGCTTCTGAATGCTGTCGGGATACGCCTTTGCCAATTCTTTCAAGCCCTTTTTGTTCCAATCGGTGCACAGCTCAACCATGCGCAGGCCATAGTCACGTTTTGAGCTAAACTTGTATCTCTTTATTAGCAATGAGTCATCATCTACCATGTAGGTCCATCTGCCTTGTCTAATAATATCTTGGGGCATGAGATAGACATAGCAGTTCTCAAAATCATGATTTTTCCATGCCATTGAATAATTTGGTCGATACATCATTGGGGCTTCACCAAAGCAACCCTCACCGGGGCTAAAATCGACGGTTCCTCTTGCAAAAACCCTGTAGGTAGGAATCTCCTCGAGAATATACAGGGTGTCGGCATGCTGTAAATCCAGCAAAACAGGCAAATTCGCTTTAATCCGGTACCTGCAATATTGATCTGCTTTCTCTATGTCATGATTTCGACCCACAATGGTTGTAATGTTGCCACTCACGACAGGCCAGTTCAATTCATTTTTAGAAAAAGACTGTGCCATGCAAGTGCATTGCACTACAATAACCATCATGCAAAACAAAACTTCCTTTATGCGTTTCATATCTCTCTATCTTTTTAAAAATACAATTGAATCATAAATTTTATTCATGTTTTCAAAATGAAAAACTACTATATGAAAAAATAAGTTCCTGCGCGTTTTACTATCAACAATTTGCGATGATCCATAATAGTCGTTATCATCACTCAAGTAGGACATGCGCAATGGCAAACTATGCTCTGCTCTTATTAGATTTTCCCATGTTGTAGCAAATTTTTCACTATTAGATATATTTTTATTGCAAGAATTTCTTGCCTTAAGCCAGATATCCTCAGAAACATCTTTGGTAGGATTATTGAATTTGTCCATGATGTGTCCAAATTCATGAGCAAGTCCAATGTAGGACGGGCGTTTTTTATCATTGGATTCTGAAAGGCCTCCCTCACTTTGGCTTGGATTCCAATTAACAGTGAGACCTTTCGTCGAGTTGTCACTAGTTGACTCCTGCACATAAATCCCTTCTTTACGATTCATAAGATATTTCACAAGTGCACCCCCACATTTCTTCGACTTCAATTCGTTTAGTGCATCAATAAGCGCAAATGCAAATTGTGAATTTCCACTATATCTGTTCCCTTGTGCATCATAAAACGCTAGACCAGAATCTGCCATATCTTGAAGCACGTATCTTCTATTTCCAACATTAATTACAATTAGCCTGCCGGTGGGGTCGGTGTAGCGCACGGGGTTGCCGGCGCACCACAGGTAGGGGCTAAGGCCGCTGTATTTCTCGGCCATGGGGTCTTGGGTTGTGGTGCGGCCCAGGGCTGGATCCATGTGGCGGGCCTCAAAATCGTAAAAGTCGGCGCTGGCCTGCCGGTCAAGCTCCTTGCCAGTGTACTTGCATGGCTGCACGCCGGCGGCTATGGCACTGGGGCCGTGCAACATGCCGTAGGGGTAGTAGCTGTTCACCTCCTCCAGGGTGCCGTCGTCGGCCACCACGGCGCGCACATTGCCCTGGTAGTCCTTCACATAGTAGTGGTAGCCCGTCGAGTCCATGTAGCCCACGCCGTTGACCACGCGCTCCAGCGTGTCGTTGCAGTAGACGTGGTCACCGCAATAGTCGCGCACAAGAAGAGTGGCATAGGCAGGCACGTTGGTCTTCCCGGTGCCGCCCGTGTGCGCCGATGGGACAGCGCTTTGTACTCTCGTGATTACGCCAGGAGGCCCGATCACCGGGTCGAGCGCTGCCAGCGTGTTGAGCAAGTACTCCACCCGCAGCTTGCGGCCCGCCGCATCATAGGTGTAACGCGTGACGTGCCCGTCGGCAAAGCGCACCTCGCTGGGCAGGTTCAGCATGTTGTAGTCGATGCCCGCAATGCCCTTGTTCAAGTCACGGGTCATGTTGCCGCAGGCATCGTACTCATATTCCGTCGGTCGGTCGGCCTTGTCCTTGAAGTCCATCGCTCCGGCGTAGGACAGCGGCAATGCGGCATCATCGGCTTTGACAAGCCGATTGCCGTCGTAGCTGAGCCTCACATTGTCAATTTCCCCCCATTCCATGACTGTGCCACAGTCAGAGGCCGACACGACGCTCGACAGCCCGTTGCGCGCAATAGCGGTCATGTTGCCGTTCAGGTCGTAGCTGTAGCTGGCACTGTAATCGCGCTCCCCTGCTCCTGCATATACGGCGGCTGTAAGGCGGCCCAGCCCGTCGTAGGTGTAACTGTATTGTTGTGCGATGCCAGCCAGGCTGTCGGGATGATCTTTCTGCGTCCAAGTCATCTGGCTCACATCGCCCCCGTAGCGTGGAGATGCGCTTCCTTGAGGATCCTCATAGAAGATCCGCTGGCTGAAGGCGGGGCCGCAATTGATCGATGTGACCCAGTTGCGGACGTTGTAACCAATCACTGCCGTGGCGGCATCGGAGCCGATGATGTTTCGGGTCATACGGCCGGCGCCGTCGTATTCCATCTTGTACAGTGTGGAAAACGCAGCGCCGTCGTAGCTGACGGCGGTCGCGGTGAGACGGTCGCGGCTGTCGTAGTCATAGTGGCTGCACACCACATCGGCATGGGTGGATGTGCTGTGTTCGGCCTTGCTCGTCAGCGGCTTGCCAGTGAACGACAGGCTTAGCGAATACCGATCAATACCGCCCTTGTGGTTGCTGGCCACCGTCTGCACCACACGTCCCTTCTCGTCATAGTACATGGCTGTGACAGTTGAGGCGGTGTCGCCCAAGATGAAAACACGCTGCCCCGTCAACAGCCCTGTGGCACAGTCACCGCGACGAGTGCATCCCTCGACAGGCTTCCATGCAAAATCTTCCTGCATACCAGCTGGCAATGTGCCGATGAAGCTGTAATTGTCGTAGTAGTTCACAGTGAGCAGCCTGCATTTTTCAAGAAGACTGGTATCTACCCTGTATCCTGCCATTGCGGCTGCCGAGACGTCCGGCTCAACGTTGCCTACGGTGCTGGCAAAGGCGTCGGGATCGGCCAGCTTGGCCATGAACGAGACTGCAGGGCGGCTGAACCTGTCGTATAGGGTCACTTTCCACAGCCCCGTCTTTCTCATATTGCCGTCTTGTACGAGGACGAGCCGGTCGGCACGGTCGTAGCGCATGAGCACAGGTTCACAACCAGGTATTTTCTTTGACGTGCAGCGGCCGAAGTCGTCGTAATTGTAGCAGTAGGCATAGCAGGAGATGACATCGCTCGTTGACGTCCACGTGCCGTCTTTTCCGGCCAGCTGCACAGCCGCCATGGGAGGAATGACGTAGCGCAACTGGTTGTAGCTGTCATACACATAGTAGGTGTCGGCCGTTGTTCCGTCGGGGCCAGCCACTCTGGTGAGCACCGTGAGCCCCTGGCCGTCGGTGAAACCGAGCGTGTGCTCCCCGTCTTCGCTGGTGCGCATGTCGACGCGCAGCATTCCATCTGGCATGTATCCGTTCGCCAGAAGCGCGCCGCTGCTCCCGACCGTGAACAGGGCGCAACGCAGCATGGGGGTGCCGTCGTTCACGCACGTGGACTGGAGCACACCGTTACGGCCAGCCCAGTTGGCACCTTGTGGCTTTATCTCGGCAATGCTATCGACAGGTGACATGAGCCTGCGGTACTCGATGTAGGGTACTTCGTCGCCGTAGAAGGTGGTTGCTGCTTGTGTAAAACTTGCCACAGGCACAAATCCGTCATTCTGTACCGGGGTAGCGTTCCACTTCCTGACTGGACGCCCCCAAAGGTCGCACTCGGTGAGCGATGCAAGGTTGGGCACACTGGCATCGCCCAGAACTACGCTTTCTCGCTCACGGCCCAGCCCGTCGTAGTAAATGATTTTGTCAATCCAAGTTCTCCCGCCCTGGTCGAGCATAGTGCGCTCCGATGTGTGATTGCATGATGAGCTTGTCCACGCCGGAGGCAGGAAAGCATCCTGCCCAGCCCCGAGGGTAGCCGTACTGTAGGCATAGCGACTCACGATGTCACCGTTGAGGTCATGCACGGCAACAAGCCGTGCACTACCGTCGTAGTTGAAACGGGAGGTATTGCGATTAGGGGAGATATGCGAGAAAATTCCTATCAGAGGTTTCACCTCAAATGCCTGCACGAGTGCGCCAGCAGCCGACAACGTGCTGTGGGCCGCCGACAATGCTGCAGCGCGGGTGTGCGTCTCGATTGCCGCAGTGGCCGACGGCCCCAACGCAGCATCGACTTGCTGGCGGGTCATACCATTGACCGCAACCACGGGATACTCATAGCCATATCCCCACATGTAGGCCTTGCATGCCAATCCTCCCGGGACTACGGCCGAGGCTACGTTCCCCCTGCTGTCGTAGCCGAGGGTGTACAGCTCGCGGGTATTTCCATTTCTTGAGAAATTTTTGCTCAGCGGCAGCACCAGCCCACCGTGCTTGACATAGCGCGTGGTCCAGGAGGTCGATGTCCCGTCATGGAAAATCTGGGTCTTGCAGGGGTCAGCTATCTTGTTCTTTATGGCGAGTTCCCGCATCAAGGCTGCCTGCTCCCCATGGGCCATGTCGGCTGGAGGACTGGGAGGATAACTGTAGCAGGTCGTCGCCAGCGCCTTGCCGTTGCGTGAGGTGGTCTCCTCGGCTATAAGCTCAAGTCCCGCACAATAAGTGTACTTTTTTTTAGTTTCCAGCGGGCCGTTGGCTGTGTATTCTATCGTTGTCACGCTTTCAAGCTGCTCGGTGTGGAACTCGAGACTGTAAGGCTGTGCCTCGATAATGGGAGTGCCTCTAAACGTGTTGGACGACTGCCTGCTCCCTGAGATCAGCTTAGCTAACAACGGGCTCAGTCCATTGCTGGTGTAGGTGCCCTGTTTTAGTTGTGTGGCACAGTCCATGCGCATAGGGCCTTGCTGTATCTTGTAGCTGTACCTGACACTGTTGAGCTGCTTGTAGCCAGCTTCAGTGAGCTGGAACTCGTCTCTTTGGGCAAGCAGCGCCCCCTTTGACGAGGTCATCCTTAGATGCCCTGGCACTCCTCCGCCACAGTCGGGCACGATGTTGTTGCCCATAATGTGCTTCTTGAACGTGTACACTGTCTTCCCGCCCGCTTTGTATTCGGTAACAGTGGTATACCATATAGGACTCTCGTTCAAGTGATAGCGCATGTAGTCGCTCTCGGGATTGACAAGCAGCTCCCTGTAGCGGCATGTGAACATGAAACCAAGTTCTGAGAGATAGTTGAAATAGATTATCCGCTCGTTGAGGAACGTGTGGGGCAGGGGCATGTCGACACACACGGCCAGGCCGTTCTCATTCTCGCCGTAACGGTACTCTGTAACGGCAGGCTCGGCTGTGTCGCTCTCATAGAGCAGGATCCTGTGCACACGCAGCCCGCCACCGCGCATGATCGTTTCGGAGATGTCATCTTGCGCACTGTTATGAAACCTGTTCTCTCGCTTTAGCGTGCTCATGTCCCATCGGTGTGGCTCGTACTCGAACTTGCAGAACCCGCCTGTGGGGAAATGCACAGCTGTGAGCATGTTGGCCTGCATGAGCAGCGTGTCGACGCTGCGATCGGCCTCACCCACTTGAAGGTACCACCCCGCCAATGCTGGAGAGTCACTGGTCTTGACTTTTATGCGAGGCGCCCTGGCTGTATTGCCGGTCTTGCCGTTGTAGAAGCCCCACCAGTCCTGGGCATAACGCTGGTCATAGGCAATCGGGACTTTGCGGTAGTCGAATGTGTAGGTTCCTTCTCCCGAAAGCGACACGCTCTCGAGCAGTGCCTGCCGCTCGTTCATCTTCTCGTATCGCATGACGGCACTCTTGACCGTGTCTCCGAGATTGTTGAGCACCGTGAACGCGTGCAGCAGCGGGTTTGTCCCCCGGTTGATTTGGGTCGTGCCGCCGCCCGTGGTCTCATATTCCAGTGCAATGCTTCCCGATGGGAATGACACACCAGTGAGATGCATCATGTCGTCGCTTGAGGAATGAGAGGGAATGTTTCCCGTGCGCTCAGGATTGCTGTAGCCCGGTCTGAAGTCTTCGGCTATGTTTCGGGGCGGCGCGTACTTAATCTCGTCGATGAGCATGCCGCAACCGAACTCGCCTGGCATGCTATGGTTGTAGGCGGCCCAGTCAAATTTCACCTTGCTGCCGTCGGGCAATGTTGCTTCCTTGAGCATCCATGCCGTTACATTGTCGGGCTGCCCCCTGTATTCCTTTATCAGTCTGGAAAAGTCATAGATAACACCTTTCGCATCGACGACGATAAAATGGGAAAGTTTTCGGTCGGTTGTGATTTTAAGGTTGTTGCAGCCGTTCCCCTCAACCGAAAAACCGCCTCCGTCCCGCTCTATGATGAACGTCTGGCTCTCGCCCGGCAGGTACACCGTGAAGATGTCATGCTGCATGTCGATCAGGCTGTCGCCCCCCTCAATCACTTTAAGGCTGTGGTTGCGGTCATAAGGCACCGAGGCGGGATAAAGGATGTCGAACCGGTCGTGGTCGGTCGATTCATTGTACTGGTGGCGAGGAAACACTTCGTCGGGCAGGCCCATGATGGCACGTGTGATCCTGAGGCCCGGCGTCAGTGTCCATCCCAGACCGTTGGGGTAGCTGTCGTCATACACTTTCACGCCCTGCGTGCTGTACTGCAGGGTAAAGGGTATGTCCAAATCACGGTACTTGAGATGAAACAGCTCGACGGGCACGTTGACGGTACCTGTCGACAGCGCGGGCTGCGGTGTGGCGTACCGCTTGAATGCTGCCGATGTGGGAAAGGGTAGCAGAATGCTCTTGTCGAAGTCGACCGAGCTCCCATCCTGGGCAGCAGCCACTGCACACATCATACAGGCTGCAACAGCTAACAACGCTTTTCCTGTTTTTTTCATTTCACAGTGAGCATTTTTACTGCCTGACTCTTGCCAGCAGTCATTTCCACAAGATACCTGCCGCTTGGTAGCGGTCCCACTACTATCTCAACTTCTACCGGCAGTGTGCCCATGATGCCCGATGCAGTGCCGTGCACCCTGCCAAGCAGGTCGGTAACGATAATTTCATATCTCTCGCCAGCCGCCTTAGGCGGAAAATCGGTCTTGACCGTGATCACTCCGCCAGTGGCTGAGACCTCGTCGATTGCCATTCGACCGTCATGGCACCGGCTGTCACGAGAGGATCGCGCGCGCTGGATCTCAACATTGCTTGCCCTGGCCAATGTCCCGGAAACATAGCATGTCCTGCGGCGAACGACATCCTGCTGGCCATAGCGGATGGTGATCTCGTTTGACTCGGCTACTGGCAGATCGGCTCCGGGAATGAACCAGCGGTGGCGCAGGACTGCCAGCTCTCCTCGGCCTTCAGCCCCAGCGGCGGCAAACGTCGCCTCAAGAAGCTGGCGTTCCCGTGTGACACCGCCTATCGTGTCGCGGCCTGCCGATATGGCTCCGCGGGCATCGCACTCGCTATGAACCGTTCCCAGCAGCGACACGTTCTTTGTGTCGCTAAAACGGCCGCAGAACGCTATCGGGACATCAATTGAACCAGAATAAGGCACTTTTGTTGGCCTGATGGCATGGTGCTGATAGGGTTGACGCATCTCAGTGCCCGGATTCTCAAAGGCTGACCAAAATAAACTGTCGTCTCGTTCGACGTAGGTGAGTTGATTGTCGCCATGTCGCAAGACAAACATGGCGTTTCCCACCTTGTCCAAAGTCACATGCTTTCTCCCTGACAAAATTCGCAGCCCGGAGAAATCCCACACACCGCTGCAATCCGGCTCCATGGGGATCGAGTCGACCTCCACCATCGGCACTTGAGCCACAGGTTCGATCGTGTTGCCGCCCCAAGCCATAACGGCCACCGAGGCGGTGAAAATGTAAATCATTACATGCTGGGTCTTCATAATGGTTTGTGTTATGGCTTTGAAACAAAGGTAGTAAAAGTAATATAAAAAACAATATTTTTTGAATAATTTTTCTTGACTAAATGTGTGTGTTTTTTTTTTTTGTCGATTTAGGGGACTGCCTTTGACAATGTGCACTGTGGCAGGGGCTACACTGCACGGCCCACTACCACCATCTGCCCATAGTGTGTAGTCCCCTGCTGGCGGGTGCAACCGCGGTTTTTTTTTCTTGCGATGCAGGCGGGAAATGTGTAACTTTGCATTTCGCCCACGGCACCGGTGCGTGGCCGAAGCAATGATTACAACGACATTTTAGTAATACTCACACACAAACATGGAGAAATTAGTCATCAACTCGTTCGACGAGTTTGCCGCCTATCAAGGCAAGGAGCTGGGCAAGAGCGACTGGCTCGAGGTCGACCAGGACCGCATCAACAAGTTTGCCGACGCCACGCTCGACCACCAGTGGATACACGTCGACGTGGAGCGTGCCCGCGTCGAGAGCCCCTACAAGAGCACCATTGCCCACGGCTATCTCACGCTCTCGCTGCTGCCCTACCTGTGGGGCCAGATTATCGAGGTCAACAATATCGACATGCTGGTGAACTACGGCATGGACAAGATGCGCTTTGGGCAGGCTGTGGTCACGGGCAGCCGTGTGCGCCTTGTGGCCAGGCTGCACAGCATCGAGAACCTGCGCGGCATTGCCAAGACCGAGATCGACTTTGCCATCGAGATCGAGGGGCAGCGCAAGCCGGCGCTCAAGGGCATCGCCTCGTTTCTGTATTACTTCAAGAAATAGAGTTGGGATGTGACGGTTGCGTGCTGCTCGCGGTGTAGCGGCGGTGAGGTGCGCGCTACGGGATATCCTCATACTCGGCGTCGGAGACTTGCTCCTCGACCACTGTGTCGCAGGCCTGCTGCTGGGCTGCTACAGTGTCGCGCCGGCCGTTGTCGACTTCTTCAAAGTCGACATACTCGCCGTCGCTCTCGCTGTACACCTTGCGCCGCCCTGTGGCGGGGTCGTAGTCGCCGGTGTCCTGGCGCCGTTGCCGGCCCTGGCGGCTGTCGTTGTCGTATTGCTGTTGCCTATAGGCTTGGCTCATGTGCTGCCGCAGCTTGCGATAGCCCAGTGCGAGGCGTATCACGGGCCACAGCAGGAGCAGGAGGAGTATGATCAATAGCAGGAATATCCACATAGTGATGTTTTCTTTTTCAGCTTTTGAGCAGCTGTTGAGTAATGCATGATAAATGAGCAAAAACCATGCCAGCGCCGCGACTCGTGCGGCGGGTCAGTCCTGCCGGGTGCAGGCCGAGAGGATGATGTAGAAAGCGATGGTCACAGCCAGCCCGGCGATGCCGCATGTGGCCAGCGAGACCGCAAAGACCACGACCGTGAGATACTGTTTCCAGGCAGCCTTGATGCTCAGGCTGTGGAGCTTGAGCGAGAACATGCGCAGGTTGCACACCATGAGCAGCGAGAAGGCTGCGATGAGCACGATCACGCACCACAGCGGCAGCACCTGGTGACGGGTGGCAAAGAAGCTGGTGAAGCCAATCCAGAAGATGGCATTGGCCGGGATGGCCAGCCCGGTGAACACGGTGCCCTGGTTGGGGTCGGTGTTGAAGCGGGCCAGGCGCAGGGCGCCAAATACCGGGATGAGCAGCGTGACGTAGGGCGCCCAAGCCACGTGGGGGTAGGCTTGCAGCATCATGTTGTAGAGTATGAGCGCCGGGGCCAGGCCGAAGCTCACCGAGTCGCTCAGCGAGTCGAGCTCCTTGCCCAGCGGCGATGCGGCATGCAGCAGGCGTGCCGTGAAGCCGTCGAAGAAGTCGAACACCGCAGCTGCGGCAATCCACACAAAGGCCACTTGATAGCCTTGCAGCCCCCACCACCAGGTGTCGAAGCAGTGGAATGCAGCGATGCAGGCCAGCGCACCCGAGAGCAGGTTGCAGCAGGTGACGGCGTTGGGGGTGTTGTTGCGTATTGATGTGAGTAGATTCATCACGATGGTGCTGTTATAAATGAGATAGTTGAGCATGAGCCCGCGTGAGCGCGCTCACGCGTTGTTGCGGGGCTTGAGCCGTGCCACCTGGGTGACACCGCCCACGGTCTTGTCGCCCAGTTTCACCAGGATCTCGCTGTCGAGGGGGAGAAACAGGTCGACGCGTGAGCCAAACTTGATGAAGCCCATGTGCTGCTCCACGCTCACGTGCTCGCCTGGCTCCACATAGGTGACGATGCGGCGGGCGATGGCGCCGGCGATTTGCCGCACCAGTATGTCGTCGCCGTTACGGGCCTGTATCACCACGGCCGAGCGCTCGTTTTCGGTGCTCGACTTGGGCAGGTAGGCGGCCAGGAAGCGGCCGTTGTGGTGTTTCACATATTTCACAGTGCCCTCGACGGGGACCCAGTTGGCATGCACGTTGAAGATGCTCATAAACACCGAGAGCTGGATGCAGTTGCGGTGCAAATACTCGTCTTCATACACTTCCTCGAGGGCCACGACGGTGCCGTCGACACTCGACACCACAGCATTGGCGTGGTCTCCCTTGAAATAGCGGCGCGGCGAGCGGAAGAAGTTGACCACGAGCAGGAAGAAGATGGACGAAATGACAATGAAGATGACGGGTATCACTTTCCACTCGATGAAAAGATAGGCCGGGATGTTGATGACAAGCAGGATGAATAGCAACACGAAGATGATATTCTGCCCTTCTCTATGTATCTTGTACTTCATTGTCGTGACTTTGTTACAATTTACAAAGGTAGAAATAATTTGCCTATTTCACAAAACGGGGATATATTTTGTTGCGGTCCACGCCGCGCATCACCTTGTCGTAGTCGCAGTGGTCGTAGACCAGTCGCTTGCGCGGCCTGAACTGCGGGGCGATGAGGTCGCGGTCGGGGATGTAGTATTGTGTCTTGATTCTGCCCAGGTCGAGCATTAGTTGCCCCACGTTGTCGGTCATGTAGGGGCGGTGCAGTGCCTGCTTGATGCGGGCGACCACCTGGGGGTGCAGCTGCTTGTAGCGGTCGCTGCACCATATCACAAAGGGCACCTCGTTCTGGTACATGAGTGTGCCGGGCTTGGGGTCGGTCTCGGTGTGGCGGCCCTTGGTGTCGCGGAAGTCATACACTTCCTCGCCGTGGTCGGCAAAGTAGACGACCACAGTGTTCTTGTTGCGGTACAGGTCGAATATCTTCTCCATCACAGCGTCGTTGTAGAGGGTGGCGTTGTCGTAGTAGGCAATCTTCTGCTTCTTGTCGGTGGTGAGCCACTTCTCGTTGCGGCGCACCGAGTCGGGCTTGAAGTGGTTGTCGTAGTAGCTGCCCGCCGGGTAGCGATAGTGGGGGTTGACGTGCTGCCCGTAGAGGTGGAACACGATGAGGTTGTGCTTGCCATGCAGCTTCACACGCTTGTGGAAATCGTCGACCAGCTGGCCGTCGTAGTCGAAGCCTCCCTTGTCGCAGGCCGTGTAGGAGAGCCGCATGATCTCGGGATTGTAGACAAACTGGTTGACGGTGACCGTGAACAGCTTGTGGGGCTGCTGGGTGCGCTGTATGTCCCACATGTACACGTTGTAGCCTGCCCGCTTGAAGATGGTGGTGAAGTTGGGCTTTTCAAACCACGACTCGCCGTCGGCCACGCTGTTGAGGCAGAAGGTGTTTTTCTCAACCACCGAGGTGATGTTTTCCTGGGCAATGACGTCGGTGAAGGCAAAGAGGTTGCCCCTGTTGCGCTCTCTCACCATGCAGGGCGTGGTGTTGAGCTCGTAGCCGTAGAGGCTGGCGTGGTGCTTGATATAGCTCTCGCCCAGCACGTAGATCACGGTGAGCGAGTCGCTCTCCTGCACCGTTGGGTGGGTGCGGTACACCTCGCGGGCCTGCTTCACGGCCATGCGCACGTCGTTGCCGAAGGCGCGCAGCGAGTTGATGGCGTGGGCACTCTGCGTGCCTATGTCGAGCGACGTGGTGGCAAAGCCGTTGCGCCAGCGGTACACGCGCGTCGAGTTGCTGGCCAGCAGCAGCGTGCCCCAGGCATAGATGAAGAAGCCCAGCCCCACGGTGGCGACGGTGCCGGCCACCAGGTCGGTGGCAAAGCTGTGGAAGGGCCTGCGCAGCGCCCGGTGCAGCTTGCCCTCGATGCAGTAGAGCACGATGATCACGATGGCCAGGCAGGCGTCGATGGTGTAGCTCAGCTGGCTCTCGGGGCTCCACATGTAGGTGTTGACAAACTCGCCGCTCTCCTTGCTTGTGGTCTCGACCAGCACGGTGAGCGTCTGCTGCGAGATGTTCATCTCAAAGTTGAACGAGAGAAACAGCGTGATGCCCAGCAGCAGCCAGGCCACAGCAGTGAGCAGGTACTTCACCAGGCGGCTGTGACTCTTCCACACGACCCAGGTGAGCACCCACACCAGTCCCGTCTCCACGGCCAGGCTCTTGAGCCCCATGCCCCACTGGTACCAGCGGTCGCTGCTGGGCAGCGTGAGCCAGTCGATGGGCTGCTGGGCCAGCAGCAGGAAGGTGATGATGAAAAACATCCATTCGGCCCTGAGCGGGGCGGCGATATACTGGATAAAGCGCAGAATTTTTTCCATGTGTGCACGCGTGTTTTAGAAAAACGGTGCAAAAGTACTAATTTTTTTGATATTATGTGCACTCGCCCCTTGACTCTACCGTGAGGCATGAAAAACCTTGTGCGGGTGCGATTTTTGCGGAATTGTTGAGGAGGATTGGGAAAAAAGTGCTAATTTTACAAACTTTGTTTAATATGGCCAGTTGCCCACTGAGCCCTATTAAATAAATTAACTAAAAACGATTGACCAGGCGGCCGCCCACTGGGCTTATATTGCAGTGTGCCCCCGCGACTTGAGGCATGATCGACAAACAAAGACTTAATATACACATTTACTAAAACAGGTATGAAGAAGTTGCTGTGTTGGTATTACTATGGGCACTATTTGTGGTACAAATTGATTCGCGAACCAGAAAAAGACATTGTATATAATATTGCATTGATAACGTCGGGTCTGATAACGGCTATCTGTATGTGCATAAGGCAAATCATGTCGCTGTATTTTGGGGTGTCTTGGCCTTTCAGCTATGTGTTTATATTTAGTGTGGTAATTATAGACGTGGTGTCTTATCTCAAGCTCCCTTCGGTAATAAAAAAACATGATAAACGTATCATCAAGGCTTATTCGAAGTATCCAAAATGGAAAAAAATACTAATTTCTACGATCGTCCGTGTATCGACTTTGGTGATAATGTATTTTGGCCTGGCTCACGTTTGGTTGATTTTCAACCCATATGGCGATCATTTTGAGTCTTGCAACGGCCCAGTGCCCTACACCGAGCCGTGGCTCGACGTCGTGCTTGATCGTGTGCTCCATGCTATCGGCCTGAAGTGAAGGTGGCTTTCACTGCCCATCTGTGCGCCAGCCCTGCCGCACTGCCCATTGGCGCCTATGTTAGGAAATGTGGTGCCGTGATGGCCATGGCTGGTTGAACCTGCCGTGAGGCATGAAAAACCTTGTGCGGGTGCGATTTTTGCGAAATTGTTGAGGGGGATTGGGAAAAAAGTGCTAATTTTACAAGCTTTGTTTAATATGGCCAGTTGCCCACTGAGCCCTATTAAATAAATTAACTAAAAAAGATAAACCGGGCGGGTGTCGCGCTGTGCCTGCATCGCAGCGCGCCCCCGCGACTTGAGGCATGATCGACAAACAAAAGCTTGCTACAAACAAACTTGCTACAAACAAAAATACAATACATAATAATATTTTTTCTATATGAGAATCATACTCTTTTTTCTACTCACGCTGTTGCTGAGCGTGCCGGCCATGGCTGGCACCGGCCTGCAAGGCGTGGTGATTGACGCCAGGACCAGCCAGCCTGTGGCGGGAGCCACGGTGATGCTCGACGAGCAGGGCCTCACTGCCACCACCGGGCCCGGCGGCGACTTCCTGATCGAGGGAGCCAAGGCTGGCAGCGACCGCCTGCTCATCATGGGCTACGGCTACAAAGACTATGCCCAGGATGTTGTGCTCACGGCCGGTGTGGTCGCCAACCTGGGCGTGATCAAGATCAGCGACAACGCCTTTGTGAGCCGTGCTCAACAGAGCATCAACGAGGCCAACCACGAGATCCAGCTCACCGAGTCGCAGCTCGAGGACGAGGAAGGCAACACCCAGGCCGTGGCCACCCTCACGGGTGCCAACGACAACCCCTTCTACCAGGCAGCGAGCTTCGGGTGGAGCATCATGCGCTTCCGCGTGCGCGGCTACAACTCGGAGTACACCAACACCTACATCAACGGTGTGAACTTCAACGACGCAGCCCGCGGCCGCTTCAACTACTCGATGCTGGGCGGCTTGAACCAGGCCTTCAAGAGCAAGTCGATAGGGCTGGGGCTTGAGGTGAACAACTTTGCCTTTGGCGGCGTGGGCGGTGCCAACAACATCAACACCCTTGCCCGTGACTATGCCCCAGGCCTGCGCGGCAGCGTGGCCTATACCAACGGCAACTACCGCTGGCGCGGCATGGTCACCTACAGCACTGGCCTCATGCCCAACGGCTGGGCGCTCACCCTGAGCGCGGTGGGCCGCTATGCCGACGAGGGCGTGATACCGGGCTCGTTCTACAAGAGCTGGGGCTACTTCCTCTCGGTATCTAAAGACCTCAACGCGAGCCACACGCTCTCGCTGGTGACCTTCGGGGCACCCACGCGCCGCGCCAGCAACTCGGCCACCTACAAAGAGGCCTACGAGCTGGCTGGCAGCAACCTCTACAACAGCAACTGGGGCTGGCAGCAAGGCAAGAAGCGCAACGCCCGCACCGTCGAGGCCTTCGACCCCACGGTGATACTCAACTGGCTGTGGAAACCCAAGATGGGCACCACGCTCAACACCGGCGTGTCGTTTCACAAGTCCTACTACTCGTCGTCGGCCCTCAACTGGCACAATGCTGCCGACCCGCGCCCCGACTACTACCGCTACCTGCCCAGCTACTACACCGACGAGGCCACCCGCGCGCTCTACTACAACAACTGGACCATGGGCGGCGACACCTACCGCCAAATCAACTGGGACAAGCTGTACCAGACCAACTACTTGAACAACACCATCGCCGACCAGACCGGCGTGGAGAACGGCTCTACCTATATCATCGAGAAGCGCCACAGCAACCAGGCCAGCTGGACGTTGAGCTCCAACCTCAACACCCGCCTGAGCGAGCAACTCACCCTGCAGGCCGGCTACGATGCCAACTACACCCGCTCGAGCTACTACAAGACCATCGACGACCTGCTGGGAGGCCGCTACTGGCTCGACGTGGACAACTACTCGGAGCGCGACTTCCCCGGCGACCACAACACGCCGCAAAACGACCTGCGCAACCCCAACCGCAAGGTGGGCGTTGACGACCGCTTCGGCTACGACTACAACATCAACCAGTACTCGAGCAGCCTGTGGGTGCAAAACGTGTGGAACTTCGCCCGCTGGGACGTGAGCTACAGCGCCACGGGCAGCTACACCACCTATCAGCGCGACGGCAACATGCAGAACGGCCGCGCTCCCGAGCACTCCTATGGCAAGGGCGCGCGCCACAACTTCTGGAACTGGGGCCTGAAGGGCAGCATCGACTACAAGCTCGACGGCCACAACACCTTTGTGGCACATGCCTACTATGGCACCAAGGCTCCGCTCAGCTACAACGCCTATGTGAGCCCCCGCGTGAAAGACGACGTGATTGCCCACCTCAAGAGCGAGCGCATAGCCAGTGCCGACGTGGGCTACTCGTGGAACTTCCGCACGCTGCGCGGCGTGGTCACAGCCTTCTACACCGACATGCAGAAGGGCACCGAGCGCACCTCCTTCTACGACGACCTCAACAGCACCTTCATGAACTATGCCCTCACCGATGTGCACAAGGTGTTTAAGGGCGTGGAGCTGGGACTGAGCTGGAAGATGACCGACCGCGTGACCTTCAACGCAGCCATGAACCTGGCCCGCTACCAGTACAAGAACCGTCCCACCGGCACCCGCAGCTTTGAAAACGGCTCTGAAGCCGATATCACCAAGACGGTGTACTTGAAAAACTTCTATGTGAGCGGCACCCCGCAAGAGTGCTACACCATAGGCTTCAACTATGCCGCGCCGCACATGTGGTTCTTTGAGGTGAACGGCTCCTGGATGAACCGCAGCTATATCGAGCTCTCGCCGGTGCGCCACGAGAGCATCGACGACCTGTGGAAGATTGCCGACAGCCAAGAGGCCCTGCAAAACAAAATCAACGAGATCACCCGGCAGGACAAGCTCAACGAGGCCCTCGTGATCAACATGAGCATAGGCAAGGTCATCTACTTGAGCCGCAGTAGCTCGCTCAACATCAACCTGAACCTCAGCAACCTGCTCGACAACAAGAATATCCAGACGGGCGGCTACCAGCAGGGACGCTTCGACTACAAGAACTACGACATGTCGAAGTACCCCAACAAGTACTACTATGCCCAAGGCTTCAAGATGTATCTCAACCTGGGTGTGCGCTTCTGATGCGGCATGCGGCAGTTGGATTCAACTTTTTTACAACAACGACAACAAAAAACAACAACGACAACAATAAAACACATTATATGAGACGTTACTTTTTATATCTCTCGATGATATTGCTGGCCACCGGCCTGCTGGCCAGCTGCAACGACGACTTCGACACTCCGCCCATGGTTGTGCCCACGGCCAAGGACAAGCCCAACACGACCATCGCCGACTTCAAGGCCAAATACTGGAAAGACGCGGTCAACTATATCGATACCGTGAAAGACGATATCGTGATACACGGCTATGTGACCAGCAGCGACGAGACGGGCAACATCTACAAGAGCCTCTACATCCAGGACGAGACCGGCGGGCTCACCATCAGCGTGAACCAGAACAGCCTCTACAACACCTACCGTGTGGGACAGGAAATCGTGATACCCATGAAGGGAGCCTGGATAGGCAAGTACAACGGCCAGCAGCAGCTGGGCTATCCGCAATACTACCAGCAGGGCGGCGTGTGGGAAGCTACCTTCCTGCCCCAGGACACCTGGGAGGGCATGGCACAGCTCAACGGCCTGCCCAACATGGCCAAGGTCGACACCATGACGGTGAAAATAAGCGACCTCAAGACCGACAAGGCCTCGCTGCTCAAGTATCAAGGCCGGCTGGTGAAACTGCAGAACGTGAAATTTGAGGCAGCCAATGGCGAGCTCACCTATGCCGAGGCCGGTGCCACCACCAACCGCAACCTGGTCGATAACCAGGGCAACACCATCGTGATGCGCAACAGCAACTATGCCACCTTCCGCAACGACATCCTGCCCTTGGGCAGCGGCGACGTGGTGGGCCTGCTCTACTACTACAACACGCACAACGGCAGCGCAGGCACCTGGCAGCTCTACATACGCAGCACCAGCGATGTGATAGGTTTCTCGACCAGCACCAAGGGCCTGCTCAAAGACCCCTATAGCATCGCCGAGGCCATCTCGCTCCAAAACCAGGGCAAGAGCGGCTGGGTGAGCGGCTATGTGGTGGGCGCTGTGGCCCCCGAGGTGACCAGCGTGAAAAGCAACAGCGACATCGAGTGGAAGGCTCCCACCACCCTCGACAACACGCTCGTGATTGCCGACGACCCCAACTGCACCGATGCAAGCAAGTGCGTGGCCGTGTCGCTGCCGCAAGGCACCCCCTTCCGTGCACAAGCCAACCTGAAGGACAACGAGGCCGTGTACAAGACCAAGATATGGGTCAAGGGCTCCTTGGCTCCCTACATGAACATGGCCGGCATCACCGGCAACAGCGGTTCGACCGAGGAGTTCAGGCTCAGCGTGGTCACCGGCGGCGTGACCTCGCTCAACGAGGGCTTCGACGGCGGCAAGCTGCCCACGGGCTGGACCGTGGCCACCGTGAGCGGCGACAAGAGCTGGTACGTCACCTCGTTTGACAACAACTACTATGCAGCCATGACGGGCTACAAGGGCACCACTCCGCCATTTGAGTCGTGGCTCATCACGCCGGCACTCGACATCAAGAATGCCACGAGCAAAGTGCTGAGCTTCCTCTCGCAGGTGAACGGCTACGGCAGCACCACCTCGCGCTTCCAGGTGTATGTGCTCAACAGCACCGACCCGGCCACGGCTACCGTCAAGCAGGAGCTCAACGCCAAGCTCGCCGTGGCGCCTGCCAGCGGCTATAGCGCCTTTGTGGAGAGTGGCGACGTCGATCTGAGCAAGTGGGCCGACGGCAGCTACTACATAGGTTTCCGCTTCTATGCCACCAAGGATGCCAACTATGCCACTTGGTGTGTCGACAACGTGAAATTTGGCCAGGCTGGCACCAAGCCGCAGCCCAGCGGCACCAGCGCCGACCTGAGCACGATGAACGGCGGCCTACCCACGGCCAACTATGGCAACTATACCAGCGCGGCCGGCTGGGCGGCTACCAATGCCAGCCTGCTGCGGGGCGGCGCTGCCGATGCCAACCCTGTGTTCACCTTCATAGGCACTGCAACGGGGTCTAACACCGAATATGCCACGGCTGTCAACCTCAGCGGCAATACCACGGCAGTGGGCAAGCTGGTGTCGCCAGTGCTGAAGGGCGGCTGTGCCACCCTGAAGTTCATCTACGGCTGTGCCTACACCGAGAGCAAGGGCTTGTCGATGCGCGTCGACATCAAGCAGAGCGGCGCCGTTGTGAAATCGTTTACCGTGACCAAGGCCGATGCCGTGAAGTACACGGCCTATGACTTCAGCGAGGAGGTGGGCGTGACGGGCGACTTCACCATCGAGTTTACCAACTTGTCGCCCAGCGGGCTCACGACCAACAAAGACCGTGTGGCGGTGTGGAACATCCACTGGACCCAGCCGGCATCGGCTCCACGCCATGCACGACGTTAGTCGGGCGAGATAGCAAGTGAATGAAAAATAATGGGGCTGTACCGCCTGTTGTAGCGGTGCAGCCTCATTACTTTTTTTCCCTGTTGTGTTGCGGGCGGTGGTTACTTGCGGCAGAGGGTGACGAAGGTGTAGGGGTAGGGGTTGCGCTCGTCGGCCTCGTGATGCTCCTCGCTGGCGACGGCCCACTGGGCGGCGTCGATGTGCGGAAAGAAGGTGTCGGCCTCGGCAAAGGCGGCCTCGATGCGCGTGAGGTGCAAGGTGCTCACCAGGCCTATGGTGGCTTGGTAGAGGGTGCCGCCACCTAAGATGAAGGCCTCGCCAGGCATCTCGACCAGGGCGATGGCCTGGTCGATGCTGTGGGCCACGGTCACTCCCTGGGGGCGGTAGTGTGCATTGCGGGTCACCACGATGTTTTGGCGCCCGGGCAGCGGCCCACGGGGGAAGGATTCAAAGGTCTTGCGGCCCATGATGATGCTGTGGCCTGTGGTGATGGCCTTGAAGCGCTTGAGGTCGGCCGGCAGGTGGCACAGGAGTTGCCCGTTTCGGCCGATTGCACCGTGGGCGTCGATGGCTACGATAGCCGATAGTTTTGTGTCCATTTCATCCCTTAATTCCGCAACACTATAATTTAACTTTATTTATAAGTTCCTGAGCAACAAAAAGTTGCCCAGGATTTTGCCATGTCAGAATTTTCACTTATCTTAGTGTTGCAAAAAGAAAACAAGCAAA
>Ga0256404_1006176_pt1 | contig 20178 bp, 17 predicted proteins | sample RumenRJG_01DNA_FD_185990 | JGI IMG/M metagenome (GOLD analysis project Ga0256404, IMG submission 185990) | Bovine rumen microbial communities from Lethbridge, Alberta, Canada - RJG_01 | ecosystem: Host-associated > Mammals > Digestive system > Stomach > Rumen | place: Canada: Alberta | collected...
TTCTCCATTCTCAATCCCCTCTCGTCTCCGGGATCGTCCTCTCCTTCCAGTCCCGGACGTACTCCACAAACCGGCGGGAAGAGACGGAGGCGGCGCGGCGCTCGGGATAGGCCAGGGCGATCTCACGGGCCATGGGCGGGTCCAGGGGGCGCTTGACCACCCGGAAGGACGTGCGGCGCAGCACCAGGTCGGACAGCACGCTGACGCCCAGCCCGCCCTCCACCATGGCGATGATGGCGTGGTCGTCCTCCACCACGAACTGGGTGTTGGGCCGGACGGGGCGGCTGGAGAGCATCTCTCGGATGCCGCCGGGGGTATTTTCGGCGTACATGATGAAGGGCTCGGGCAGCAGCGCGTCCAGGGGGATGGATTCACGCTCGGCCAGCGGGTGCCCCTCGGGCAGCACGGCCAGCAGCGGGTCCGTTATCATGTGCAGCGCGGACAGACCCTCCCGCACCGGCAGCTGGGTGAAGCCCAGGTCCACGCGGCCCTGGATCAGCCACTCCTGGATCTGGGCGTAGTCGCCGTGGAGCAGCTCAAAGGTGATGTGGGGATAGCTCTGGCGGAAGGCGTGGATGATTTCCGGCAGCCAGTGGGTGGACACGCTGGTGAAGGTGCCGATGCGCAGGTGGCCCGATTCCATGCCCTTGAGCGCGTCCCGCTTCTCCCCCACCAGCCGCCAGCTATCGCACAGCGCCTCAATGTAGGGCATCAGCTCCTGACCGTCGCTGGTCAGCTGCACCCCGGAGCGGTCCCGGCGCAGCAGCTTCAGCCCGCACTCGTCCTCCAGGGCGTTCAGGATGTACGTCATCCCCGACTGGGTGTAGCCCAGCGCCTCCGCCGCCTTCGTCAGGCTTCGCAGCTCCACCGTCTTGAGAAACGCCTCGTACTTCGATATGCTCACGCCATCATCCCCCCACTATGATTATAGCGTATCGGGGATAAAAATGCAAATCAAGGAGAGTGATGGCATTCGTTCTATACGCAGATCGGTGTGTATCGAATTAGGAATTAGAAATTAGGAATTAGGAATTAGGAATGAATGGCTTGGCCGCGTCGGAACGTCGATGCGCCGCCCGCCGGGTCGTACCTATCGCGTCGGTATCGGCCGCCCCACAGTGCGCGCGGCAGCCGCTCTTAATTCCTAATTCCTCATTCCTAATTCCTCATTTTCCCCGACGAATCCATGATTCTCTCATAACGTGAACTGTTATTACCAGTGAGGTAAAAATTCAGTAAAACCATCCCCCGTCCGGGACAGGGAAGGAGGGGGTATGGTATAATGGTTAATAATCACAGATGGATTGGAAATGGGAATATAAACGCATTCGGGAGGTGAGGGATATGGCGGATTACGTGATCATGACGGACTCCTCCTGCGACCTGCCGGCGAAGCTGGCGGACGAGATGGAGCTTGCGGTGCTGCCCCTGTCGGTGTACATCGAGGACAAGCAATACTACAACTATCTGGACGGGCGCAACATCTCCTTCAAGGACATCTACGCGAAGCTGCGCACCAAGTGTCCGGCCAAGACCTCGGCGGTGAACATGGACGCCTTCATCGGCCCCATGGAGGAGATCTTAAAATCCGGGCGGGACATACTGTATATAGGCTTCTCCTCGGGCCTCAGCGGCACCTACAACGCCGGTGCGGCGGCGGCCCAGGAACTGGCGGGCCAGTATCCCCAGCGCAAGCTGCTGGCGGTGGATTCGCTGTGCGCGTCGCTGGGCCAGGGGCTGCTGGTGTGGCACGCCTGGCAGCATAAGCAGGCGGGCATGGACATCGACGCGCTGTATCAGTGGGTGCTGGACAACCGGCTTCACCTGTGCCATTGGTTCACCATCGACGATCTGATGTTCCTAAAGCGCGGCGGGCGCATCTCCGGGGCCACGGCGGTGGTGGGCTCCATGCTGTCCATCAAGCCCGTGATGCACGTGGACGACGAGGGCCATCTCATCAAGGTGAGCACCGCGCGCGGGCGCAAGGCCTCCATTCGGGCGCTGGCCGACGAGGCCGGGAAGCGGGGCGTTGACCTGGAGAACCAGACCATCTTCATCTCCCACGGCGACTGTGAGGACGATGCCAACTACCTGGCCGACATCATGCGCAGCCGCTTCCATGTGAAGGACGTGCTGGTGAACTACGTGGGGCCCGTCATCGGGGCGCACTCCGGGCCCGGCACCATCGCCCTGTTCTTCATGGGGACGGAGCGCTGACATGGCGGCGGTCTTTGAACCCATCGCCCGCATCCGCACCGACTTCCCCAGCAAGTTCGGCATCCCCCGCCAGAGCGGGCTCGTGGACGCGCTGAAGGGGCGGGTCGTGTTCGAGCCGAAATATCGAGACCCCTCCGCCCTGCGCGGGCTGGAGGGGTACTCTCATGTCTGGCTGCTGTGGGAGTTCTCGGAATCGGTGATGGAGGGATGGTCCCCCACCGTGAAGCCGCCCCGGCTGGGCGGCAACCGGCGCATGGGCGTTTTCGCCACGCGCTCCCCCTTCCGGCCCAACCCCATCGGCCTGTCCTGCGTGCGGCTGGAGGGGATCGACCTGAACACGCCCGACGGCCCGGTGCTGTACGTGGCCGGGGCCGACCTGATGGACGGCACCCCCATCTTCGACATCAAGCCCTACCTCCCCCACGCCGACTGCCATCCCGAGGCCACCGGGGGCTTCTCCGACGCTGTGAAGGACTACGCCCTGCGGGTGGACTTCCCGCCCCACCTGCTCGCCCTCCTGCCCCCGGACCGGCATGAGGCCATCCTCCAGGTCCTCGCCCAGGACCCCCGCCCCGGCTATAAGCACAAGGACGACGGGCGGCGCTACGGCGTCTCCTTCGCCGGCTTCGACGTGCGCTTCACCGTCGCCGGGGACGTGCTGACGGTGGTGGAGGTTGTGCCGCTGCCATAGAACCGGTACGGCATCAGGCCGGTCGTTTTTCTGAGTCAGGGTTTCTCTGACAACATCAATCGGCGGTAACTGTTCAGTCCTTCGGAGAATTGGGATTTGTCGAATGAGAGATTAGGAATGAGGAATTAGGAATTACAAATGGCTTGGCTGCGAAGTGGCGGCCATGCGCCGCCCGTCAGGCAGTACGCATTGTTTCGGTATATGGCGGGCGGCCAGTGGCCGCTCCTGCAGCGTGCGCGGCAGCCACTATTCATTCCTAATTCGTAACTGTTCAGTTCTGCGACAAACAGAGACTTGGTAGGCTGCGGGGGACGACCTCTCAGTCAGCCTAACGGCTGACAGCTCCCCTGGAAGGGGAGCCAAGGCTGACGCTCTGTCTTCCTCTTGAGCTCCCCTGGAAGGGGAGCCAAGGCTGACGCTCTGTCTTCCTCTTGGCTCCCCTTTCAGGGGAGCTGTCGCCGACGAAGTCGGTGACTGAGAGGTCGTTCCCCGTTGCCTCGTACAATCTCCACTTATTACAGCAGAACTGAATAGATACCCTAATTCCTAATTTCTAATTCCTAATTCTTCCAGGCAAACCTCCACTTATCACAGCAGGACTGAATAGATACAATCAGCGTAAAACATCCCCCCGTGCGAAAACAACACGAGGGGATGTTTCTTTACAGCTGATTGCGCTGGATCTTGCCCGAGATGGTCTTGGGCAGCTCGTCGCGGAAGACGACGATGCGGGGGTACTTATAGGGCGCGGTGCGCTTCTTGACGTAGTCCTGGATCTCCTTGGCGAGCTCGGGGGTGCCCACGGCGTTCTTGGTGAGGACGACCGAGGCCTTGACCACCTGGCCGCGGATCTCGTCGGGCGCCGCGGAGACGCCGCACTCGAGGACGTAGGGCAGCTCCATGATGACGGATTCGATCTCGAAGGGCCCAATGCGATAGCCAGAGGACTTGATGACGTCGTCGGCGCGGGAGACGTACCAGAAGTAGCCGTCCTCATCCCTCCAGGCCACGTCACCGGTGTGGTAGAGGCCGTCGTGCCAGACGGACTGGGTCATCTCGTCGTTGCGATAGTAGCCCATGAACAGGCCGCAGGGGATGCCCTTGTCGGTGCGGATGCAGATCTCGCCGGGCTCGCCGGCCTTGACCTCGTTGCCCTCGGGATCGACCAGGGTGACGTCGAACAGCGGGCTGGGCTTGCCCATGGAGCCGATCTTGGGCGTCGTGCCCGCGAAGTTGCCCAGCACCAGGGTGGTCTCGGTCTGGCCGAAGGCCTCCATGACGGACAGGCCCGTGGCCTTCTTGAACTGGTGGAAGACCTCGGGGTTCAGCGCCTCGCCGGCGGTGGTGGCGTAGTGGATGCTGCTCAGGTCGTATTTGGACAGGTCCTCGCGGATCAGGAAGCGGTACATGGTGGGCGGCGCGCAGAAGGTGGTGATGTTGTACTGCTTGAACATCGGCAGGATCTCATGCGCGTCGAAGCGGTTGAAGTCGAAGGTGAACACCGCGCCCTCGTTCATCCACGCGCCGTACAGCTTGCCCCACAGCGCCTTGCCCCAGCCGGTGTCGGAGATGGTGAAGTGCAGGCCGTCGGGCTCCACGTTGTGCCAGTAGTGGGCGGTGATGAAGTGGCCCAGGGGGTACTTGTGGTTGTGCATGGCCAGTTTGGGATAGCCGGTGGTGCCGGAGGAGAAGAACATCACCATGGGGTCGTTGCCCTTGGGCGCGTCCTCGGTGCGGGCATAGGTGGAGCGATAGCGCAGATACTCCTCGTCGAAGTCCCGCCAGCCGTCCCGCTTGCCGCCGCAGAGGATGCGGGTCTTGACGAAGGGACAGGTCTCGAAGGCCTCCTCCACGTGGGCCGCGCCCTCGCCGTCGGCGGTCATGCAGATGGCGGAGACCCCGGCGGTCTCGAAGCGGTACTCGTAATCCTTCTTCAGCAGCTGATCCGTGGCGGGAATGGCCACCGCGCCCAGCTTGTGCAGGGCCATCATGATGACCCAGAACTGCCAGTTGCGCCGCAGCACCAGCATCACCCGGTCGCCCTTCTTGATGCCCAGCGCCTTGAAGTAGTTGGCGGCGCGGTTGGACTTGCGGCTGATGTCCTCGAAGGTGAAGCGCTGCTCGTTGTGGCGGCGGTCCACCCACAGCATGGCCAGCTTGTCCGGCTTGCGCTCGGCCAGGGTGTCCACGATGTCGAAGGCGAAGTTGAAGTTGTCCGCGTCGGGGAAGTCGATGTGCACCAGATGGCCCTGGCCGTCCTCCTCCAGCTTCACGTACTTGTCGTAGATCATGTGCTGCTTGGGGATGCGCACGGGCATGACCGCATCGACGATCTTGTCCTTGTCGTTCTCCTCGCCAGGCAGCACCACGGCCACGAAGGTGCAATCCCTGCCGCCGGTGGCGATCTCGCCGTGGGGGGTGGAGGAATCGTAGTAGATGCTGTCGCCCTCGCGCAGGTGCTCCACATGGTCGCCGATGCGCACCAGCAGCTCGCCGGAGAGGATCAGGTCAAACTCCTGGCCGGAGTGGGAATGGGTGTGGATGGGCTGGTCCTGCAGCTCCTCGGAATAGCTGTAGGTGACCCAGAACGGCTCCGCGATCTTGCCGCTGAACAGCGGGGCCAGGTTGCTGATCTCAATGCCCTCCTGGCGGGCGGTGATGGTGGCCTCGCCCTTGCGGGTGACGGTGTAGGAGCGCAGGTTGGCGCTGCGGCCCTCGATCAGATCGGTGATGTCCACGCCGAAGATGCGGGCGCAGTTGTGGATAAAGGTAAAGGGCAGGTCCTCCTGGCCCGCTTCATATTTCAGATAGGTCTCCACGCTCAGGCCGGTCTGCTCGGCCATGTGGACCACGGAATAGCCCGCGATTTCGCGCAGCTCCTTGATTCGGGTGCCGACCTCGTACAGCAGGCCGGTGGCGTTCTTGACATCCATGGGACTAACCTCCTTTTGTTGCTCGCGGGACGGTCCACGTTCGCGGTGATGGCCGCAAAAAAACCCGCCCCAATGAACATGCCATACACATTCTTTGAGACGAGTTGTATAAACCCGCGGTACCACTCAAATTGCGCATCTCTGCGCCACTCATCAGGCTCCATCAAGCCCTATGCCTTTACGCAGCATTCACGGGAGGCGTCTACTCACCCGCCGCTGGTCGCGGCGCGCTTTGGGACCTCCGGCTCGGAAGGGATGGGCTTGTGAGCTGTCTGTGACCGGCCTCGCAGCATGTGGCCGACTCTCTGTACATCAGCATGGCTCCGCCGTCTTCGTCATCGCCTTTGCTTAACTTATTCAGTTGCTGTCATTTTATCACCGTCGGGCGGGGGTGTCAAATGATGATTTGGTTAATTTAGGGAGTAGGGAATAGGCAGTAGGGAGTAGGCAGTAGGGAGTAGGGGAGTTACGGCACAGGTGCTGACTACTATAGAAAGCATGGCATTTTCCTGAGGTTGCGGGGATGCTTGACGCGCTTCATTCCAAACGAACGCCATTCCTCTGCCGTTCTCCCCTACTCCCTACTGCCTACTCCCTACTCCCTAACGAACACAAATTAACATAAATAACCCTCCAATAATACTTAACACTTGACAAACCCATGTTAAACTGCTAATGTAACCTGTATAGTCTTGCGGGAGGTGAGGATTTGTCGGAATTTGACGGCATTCGGTCCCCGGACAGGCGGGTGCTGGTGGTGACGGGACATTACGGCAGCGGCAAGACGGAGTTCAGCGTGAGTCTGGCGATGCTGCTGGCGAAGCGGGGCTTTGGGCCCTACGCGCGGCTGGCGCTGTGCGATCTGGACATCATCAACCCCTACTTCCGCTCCCGCGAGCAAAAGGCGCAGCTGGAGTCGGCGGGCATCCGGGTCTACGGCAGCGCCTACGGCCACGCGGTGACGGCGGAGATCCCTGAGCTGGCCGCGGACGTGCGCGGGCCGCTGGAGGATCAGGACTGCCGGACCATCGTGGACCTGGGCGGCAACGACGCCGGCGCCAAGGTGCTCAACCAGTTCGGGCGGCACCTGAGCAATGAGAACAGCCTCTTGCTGTGCGTGGTCAACGCCAACCGCCCGGAGACAAGGGACCTTCAGGGCGCGCTGGAGCAGCTCAATGCCATCCAGCGGGCCACGGGCAGGCGGGTGGACGGACTCATCAACAACACCCATCTGCTGCGGGAGACCGACGCGGCCTGCGTCGAGAAGGGCCACCGGCTGTGCGAGGCGGTCTGCGCCGAGACGGGGACCTTCATCTGGTGCGACTGCTATCCCGAAGGCGTCGTGGACGCGGCGGCGCTCGAGGGACGATACGAACATCTGATGCCGCTGGGGATGTACATGCGCCCCGGCTGGCTGGATAAATAGGAGGGTAAGACATGCCAAAGAAGCAATTCAAGGTCGTCTTCAACCGGGAGCGCTGCAAGGGCTGCGAGCTGTGCAAGTCCTTCTGCCCGAAGAAGCTGATCGAGATGGACACCCAGGTAAACGCCAGGGGCTATTGCCCGGCGATGATGACCGATCAGAGCCAGTGCATTGGATGCACCAGCTGCGCGCTGGTCTGTCCCGACGGCGCGATCGCCATCTATGAGGAGGAATGAGCCATGGCTGAAAAGGTATTGATGAAGGGCAACGAGGCCTTTGCCGAGGCCGTCATCCGCGGCGGCGTGCGGTTCTATTTCGGCTATCCCATCACGCCCCAGTCTGAGATCCCCGAGTTCATGAGCCGCGAGCTGCCCAAGCGCGGCGGCAAGTTCCTGCAGGCCGAGAGCGAGCTGGGCGCGGTGAACATGGCCTACGGCTGCGGCGCGGCGGGCGGCAACGCCTTTATCTCCTCCTCCTCCCCCGGAATCGCGCTGATGCAGGAGGGCATGAGCTTCCTCTGCTCCGCGGAGGTCCCGCTGACCATCCTCAACGCCTCCCGCGGCGGCCCCGGCATCGGGTCCATCCAGCCCGGTCAGGCGGACTACTTCCAGGTCACCCGCGGCGGCGGCAACGGCGACTACCGCATCCCGGTGTTCGCCCCCGCCTCGATCCAGGAGGCCATCGACATCCTCTACGACGCGCCCGACCTGGCCAACCAGTGGCGCAACCCGGTGATGATCCTGGTGGACGGCCTGATGGGCCAGATGATGGAGCCCGTGGTGCTGCCCGAGCCCAAGGCTCCGCTGACCGCCGAGCAGATCCCCACCGCCAAGCCCTGGGCCATCTCCGGCAGCGAGAAGGGCACCCGCAGCGTGGTCAAGTCCCTGCGCCTCCAGCCCGAGGTGCTGGAGCAGCACGTGGAGAACCTGTTTGAGAAGTACGGCCGGATGGAGAAGGAGCTCCAGCGCGTGGAGTGCGATTCCATCGAGGACGCCGAGGTGGTCTTCGTGGCCTTCGGCACCATGGCGCGGCTGGCCCGCGAGGCGATGGAGCTCTTGCAGGCCCAGGGCGTCAAGGCCGGCCTGATCCGCCCCATCAGCCTGTGGCCCTTCCCCTATGCCGCGTTTGACGCGCTCACCGACAAGACGAAGGTGGTCATCTCCACCGAGCTGAGCATGGGCCAGATGATCGAGGACGTGCGCCTGGGCGTGAAGGGCCGCTTCCCGGTGAAGCTGATCCACCGCACCGGCGGCATGCTGCCCACCTCGCTGGAGATCGTCGAAAAGACCAAGAAGATACTGGAGGAAGCGCGATGAAACCTGTATTTGAGTATACAAAGGGCATGACGGACGCCATCACCAGCTATTGCCCCGGCTGCACCCACGGCGTCGCGCACCGCCTCATCATGGAGACCCTTGAGGAAATGGGGCTTTTAGGCAAGACCATCGGCGTGGCCCCCATCGGCTGCAGCGTGGTGGCCCATCAGTTCATGAACGTGGACATGTGCGAATCCGCCCACGGCCGCGCCCCGGCGGTGGCCTCCGGCATCCGCCGCGTCCATCCCGACAAGGTGGTCTACACCTATCAGGGCGACGGCGACCTGGCCTCCATCGGCATGGGCGAGATCATGCACGCCGCGGCCCGCGGGGAGAAGTTCTCCACCTTCTTCATCAACAACGGCATCTACGGCATGACCGGCGGCCAGATGGCCCCCACCACCCTGATCGGCCAGCGCTCCACCACCTGCGTGGACGGCCGCACCCGGGAGCAGGCGGGCATGCCGCTGAAGATGTGCGAGCTGCTGTCCCAGCTGGACGGCCCCGCCTACATCGAGCGCGTGGCGCTGTGTGACCCCGCCAACATCCGCAAGGCCAAGAAGGCCGTGCGCAAGGCCTTTGAGACCCAGCTGGCCGGCAAGGGCTTCACCTTCGTGGAATTCCTGTCCACCTGCCCCACCAACTGGGGCCTGACCCCGCCCAAGGCCATGGAGTGGCTCAAGGAAAACATGATGCCCTACTATCCGCTGGGCGTGTACAGGGAGGTGGAGTGACATGGCGACCAACAAGCTCTTCTTTGCCGGCTCCGGCGGCCAGGGCGTGCTGACCATGGGCCAGATGGTGACCTACGCCGCCATGTACGCCGATATGAACGCCACGTGGCTGCCCTCCTACGGCCCTGAGATGCGCGGCGGCACCGCCAACTGCACCGTCGTCATCTCCACCGACAAGCCCGTGTCCTGCCCCCTCATCTACGAGGCGGACAACGTGGTGGTCATGAACCTGCCCTCCCTCAAGAAGTTCGAGAGCCTGGTCAAGCCCGGCGGCAACCTGTTCGTCAACTCCACCCTCATCGAGGAGAAGGCCACCCGCGACGACATCAACGTCTACTACGTGGACGCCGGCGGCATCGCCCTCAAGCTGGGCAACGCCCGCACCGCCAACGTGGTCATGCTCGGCGCGGTGGTGGAGGTCTCCAAGGTCGTCCCCGTGGAGATGATCTACAAGATCATGGAGAAGACCTTCTCCGGCCGCAAGGCCCACCTGCTCGACATCAACAAGCAGGCCTTCCACGCCTGGAAGCCGGAATAAAACCGAAAAACAGTGACCGTGAACGAATGGTTCGCGGTCACTTCTTTTTTTGGGGCAGGCTGTTCATCATCGGAGCCATGCCGGATTCATCTCTACAATTGAACGCCCTTGGCCTCCAGCAGGGCGATGGCGCGCTCATTCTGTCCCTGGTCGATGAGATCACCCGCCTGTTTGCAGACATCCCCCGCAAGGCGCGGGCCGTCGACGCGCTCCGGCCTCTCCCGCTCCGCGTCCTCCAGCGACACCGCGTAGAGGAAGGTGCTCACGATCTCGTTGACGAAATCCTCGCCGAAGCCGCTGTCCAGCAGGCCGGTCTGGAAGGCCAGCCGGTCGTGGGGCGTCAGCGTGCCGCCGTTTTTGCGGAGCATGCCGCAGAGCTGCCGCCCCGCCCCGGAGGCCAGCGCCAGCTTCACGCGCTTGCGCGCCTGCGCCTCCCCGACGACCAGATCCGCCAGCATGCCGTTGAGCACCGACTCGCGCTCAAATATCGTCCAGCTCTCCCGCTCGACGATCCACCGCATCGCGGTCCTGACTGTGTACTGCTCACGGCTCACGCATGAATGCATGAGCCTGTCGCGCAAAATCTGCGGATTTTGCGCGAGGGAGGAAGGGACGCGGAAATTCGCGCCTGACGACACGAATTTCCTGACTGGCTGGTACCGATTCCCAGTCGAAATCGCAAGCGATTTCTTTGTGGGAATCCACATGCACCGGCACAGCCGGTACATGTGATTGAAACAGGTACGATTCGTAACCTTTCTGTAAGATTTCAATCCGTCTTGTCATTCATGCGTGGGCCGTGGTGTACTGCTGATCCATGCGCATCCCCCGATCGCGTTAGTGTTCTTCAAAGACTCAGGTCCACCCCCAGCGCCTCCAGCTGCTGTCGGAGGAAGTCGGTCCATTCATAGCCCAGGTGCACGGCCTCGTGGAAGATCCGGGCGGCGTATTCCCACTGGCCGTTCAGGGCCAAGGCGCGGGAGAAGTTGCCCAGGGTGTTGACATAGCCGGGCGCCTTCTCGTTCCATAAGGCGCGCAGGGAGCGCTCGAACAGCGGTATGGCCTCGTCGCTCCTGCCGGACAGGGCCAGGGCGAAAGCCTTGTTGCTTTCGTAGATGGCGTTGTTGGGGCGCATCAGCAGCGCCACGTCGTAGGCCTGGAAGCACTCGCTCCACCGCGCCCGCTTCTCGCAGGCGATGCCCAGCAGATTGTAGAACTCCGGATTGTCCGGGTACAGCTCGATGGCGGACCTGGACATGCCGATCACCTTATCCCAGTCGCCCAGCTCATAGTAGCCCAGGATCAGGCGCTGGAGCTCGTCCACGGGCATGGCCGGCGGCTCCGGCTCCGGTTCGGGGGGAGCGGCGTCTGGCAGGGACACGGCGTAGAGAAAGGCGTCCAGCACGTAGCTGACGAAATCCTCGCCGAAGCCCACGTCCGCCAGGCTGGTCCGCAGCATCAGCAGGTCGTGCGCGTCCGGGTGCCCCTCGCCCTGCCGGAGGAAGCTGTAGAACTGCCTGCCCGCCCCGGAGGACAGCGCCAGACGGATGCGCTGGCGCTCCTTCGCCTCCTCGAAGGCCAGATCCGCCAGCATGCCGTTGAGCACCGTCTCCTGCTTGAACACCGTCCAGCTCTCCCGCTCGACGATCCAGCGCATGGCGGTCTTTACCGTGTACTTCTCCATGAGGGTGACGCTCCTGATTGATGATGTTAGGTATAGTAGTGGAATCGTTCTGTTGTGGTGATAGGGCTGAGTGAATTGAGAATGGAGAATGGAAAATGGAGAATTCATGTGGAAATCCTTGCGGATTTCTTTGATGATCCATGATGGTTGAGCCCTGTGGCAAACGGGAATCTGGCGGGCTGCGGAGGACGACCTCTCAGTCAGCCTAACGGCTGACAGCTCCCCTGAAAGGGGAGCCAAGGCTGTCGCATCATCGTCCCTCTTGGCTCCCCTTTCAGGGGAGCTGTCACCGACGAAGTCGGTGACTGAGAGGTCGTTCCCCGTTAGCCCGTCAAAACAGCGCCGCTCACACGATCAAATCAAACAAATCCGCAGGATTTGCACCATCATTTTCCATTCTCAATTTCCCATTTTTATCCCGTCTTCCCCTTCCCCGCGTCCTTAGCCTGCTTGCGGCGGCGGACCCAGTTTTTGAGCTTGCGGATGAGGCCGCGGTTGGACCACTGCTTGTCGAGGAGGTCGATGTAGACGTTGTGGGTCTTGCGGTTGGCCAGCAGGTTGAACGACCCCTGATAGCCGCCCCGGCGCACGGCGGCGATGACGGCCCGCTTCATATCCTCCTCCGAGGGCATGTCCTTGTCCACGTACTTGAAGGCGATGTAGTTCACGCCCTCGTCCAGCCGGGCCTTGATGAAGGGCCGCACCTGCTCCAGGCGCTTGACGTAGAAGCGCTTCATGCGGAAATAGTTGTAGTCGAGGCAGCCGCAGGGCGGGTAGATGGTGTCGTCCCAGGTGTGGTCCAGGCGGATAAGCGCGTCGGTGAGGTTCAGGTTGTCATAGACGCAGGAGATGTCGCCGCGCTCCTTGAGGTCCCAGGTGACGTCCACGTGGTAGTTCTCATCGTCCAGCCGCACGATGTTCCAGGCGTGCCCCTCGGCGTCGGGGGAATTGTCCAGCGCCCGCCCGATGATGACGAAGCACTTGACGTGGCAGTAGTCGCACAGCAGCTTGAACGCGCAGGCGATACCCCAGCAGACGGCCTCCTGCCGCACCAGCGGGCCCAGCACGTTGAAGATCTCCCCGTGCCTGAGCTTCTCCGACTGGGAGGTGATGGAGGCGTGGTCGTAGGTCACGGTGGCCACCAGAAAGTCGTGGATGGCCAGTTCCTTCTCGTAGTCGGACATGTCATCCCGGATGTAGCGGTCCTTGAAGCGGACCAGGCCCTCGTTGAGCAGCTTGTCGAACTGGGCGATCTGCGCCTCGGTGTACTGGTAGTTGACCTTGAAGAGGTACCCCGTGGGGGTCGTCCAGATGGAGTGGATGCCCGCCACCTGGAGGTAGTAGAAGGAGGGCGTGTCGTTGTAGAGGCACCTGAAGATGTACATCAGGTCGTCCACGCTGATCTGACGGCTGTCGCAGGCGATCTCCACGATGGGCTTGCGCGTCCTGAAGCCGTCGTACATCTGGAGATACACCTGCTGCCTGGGCTTGGTCAGCTTGAGGAAGTAGTATTTGACGTACTCAGGAAGCATCCGTCTCCTCCCCCTTCAGGGCCTCCAGCGCCTCCCGCGCCTCGTTGAGACGGCTCTCCAGATCTTCCCACTTCTGCCGGTAGGCGTCGTATTCAGCCTCGCGGACCTCCAGCGCCTGCCGGGCGTCCTCCAGCCGCGTCTGCGCCTCGTCCCGGGCGCGGGTCATGTCCTCCACCCGCCGCTGGAGCGCCTCGCGGCGGAAATCCGGAATAAACGACTTGATGACCCGCGTGATGGCCAGAACCGTCTCCGGCTCACGGGCCTCGGCCTCCTCCAGCTTCATCAGGTCGTCGCTGTAGGCGTCCAGCGCGCCCTGGGCGGCCGTCAGGTCGTCCCTGGCCTGCTCCGCCCGCTGTCTGGCGTCCTCATAGCGCGCCTTCAGGGCGTCCAGCTTGCCCATGCCCCGCATGGAATCCATGCGCGCCTCCAGGTCGGCCACCACGCCCTGCTGGCGCACCACGGCGTTTTGACGCTCATAGACCTCGTTAAACTCCGCCGCGCGCTCCGGGTCGATGACGCCGCAGAGGGTCACGTCGTCGCCGCTGCCGGTGCGGCTGAAATCGGGCAGGGTCTCATTGAGGTGCGCGTTCAGCGCCTCCACCCCGTGCTCCGCGGCATAGGCCAGCAGCTCCCGGCAGTAGGCGATCATCAGCTCCATGGAGGGGAAGGAATCCTCCACCCCGTCGCTGGCGAGCATGCAGGCCACGACGGGGTCGGCCTCCAGGTCGACGACGGCATAGCGAAAGCTCTCCACGGCGTCCGGGCTGCACAGGGACGTGGTGACGTTGGCGAAGCAGCGGTCGTCCCACGGGACGGGCTCATCCGCCGAGCCGTCCGCGTGAAACACCACGCAGCGCCCGTCCCCCTGCTGAAGCAGCAGCAGATAGCGGTCCGTCATCAATCCCGCGATCAGGGTCGCGCCGTAGATGTGCTCCAGACGCTCGCCCCGGTCGTAGCGCTCCAGGTAGCGGTCGCAGGCGGCGCGCTCCGCCTCGGTCAGCGGACTCTCCTCCAGGTCGGCGTTGACGGTCCTGATCCACTTGGCCATGACGCTGACCACCAGCTGGCGCACCAGCCTGTCCCGATCCTTCCCGGGCTCCAGCAGGCGCGCCTCCCAGTCGTTCTCCCGCAGGGCGTCGCAGAAGCCGGACAGCTCCGACAGCGCGGCGTCGCAGGCGACCCGCGCGCCGAAGGCCGCCCGCGGGCAGTTGGGGTCCCCGTGGCCGTCCGAGACGGCGAAGATCCTGCGGGTGTCGTCGGCGGTCACCGCCCCGGCGTCCTCGCAGGGCGCGTTTCGACGGATGTGGTCATAGCCCTGGGTGGATGCGCTCAGCATCGCGTACATTGACTGCACCTCCCGCGATCATTACCAGTCCGGCCAGTCCGGCCAGTCCCCGGGTTGCGGCGGCGTTTCCTCAGGTTTGTCCGGATTGACACCCGTGCCGTCGCCGCCCTTGCCGCCGCTCTTGTCGTCCTCCGTATCCATCCCCATCTGATCCTTGATGCCTTTGATGATGTCGTCTGAGGCGTCGTTGTTGGAGCGGCTCTGGCTGCCCAGCACGAACGCGGTGACAGACACCACGCGGATGAGCTTCTTCAGGGTCTCCAGATCGTCCACGCGGATGACGGCCTCGGGGTTGCCCACGATCTTCGCCAGCACCTCCCGGTCGGCCCCGTCGCCCACGGCGATGGCGATCTTGACGGCGGCCCGGAACCAGCGATTGCTCGCGTTGACCTTCTTGAGGGCGGCCTCGTAGTCGTCGGTGGGGCCGCCGTCGCTCATGAAGATGATCACGGGCACCTTGTAGCCCACGCTGCTGTTCAAAAACGCGCTGCGGGACAGCTTCTTGTCCAGCTCCTCCAGGGCGACGCCCAGGTCGGTGAGTCCACCGGCCTTCAGGTCGTTCCAGTAGAAGTCGTCCATGAAAACCAGGCCCTTGTCGGTGATCCAGCTCGCGCCGCTGGCGAACTGCAATACGCCGATCTTCAGCTCGGCGGTGGGGTTGTTCTTGGAGACGTCCTTCAGGACCTCCATGGTCTCGTTCATGGCGGAGTTCACCGCGGCGATGCGGTCTCCGGACATGCTGCCCGAGGTGTCCAGCACGTAGATGATGGGAAGCAGCTTTCGCGCGATGGCCTCTTGTTCTCTGATATCCGGCATGGTTTTGCCCTCCTGTTATTGTATCATGATTTCGCCGTCGAACACCTCGACGCGGATGCCCGGCTTGAGGGGTATGATGTCCCCGTCCTTGACCTGGCGCGTGACGCCGCTGGGCGTGGTGGCCGACATGACCGTCCTCGAGACGTTGCGGAAGCCCAGGACATTGGGATCGTCCGGCTTGGCAAGCACGTAGCCCACCGGAGTCAGGGCCTCGTCCGCGTTGCAGACGCCCAGCTGGCAGCGGTAGATGCGGGTGTTCTTCGCCGCGGTCACCGAATACTCGTACAGCTTCAGCGTGTGCTTCACCTCGTACAGCTTGCCGCACTTGTCACAGCGGGTGGAGGCGGCATTGATGATGAAGATCTCGTTGTCGCAGGCGGGACAGCGCACGATGTCGCTCTGGAAGCGGGCCAGCGCCTTGAGCCAGTTGATCTCGCGCACCCGCTTGTTGGGGTTCGTGATGGCCTCCCTGGAGAAGGCGTTCAGGAAGATGGTCCGCATGTATTCCGGAAGATAGCCCCACCGCTTGAGCACGTTGTTGTGGATGCCCCGCACCGGGCGGTTGGAGGCGTCCACGGGGTCGAATATGAACGTCGCCCTGCTGCCGTAGAGCATGCGCTCGAAGTCGGGCGTCAGGCACGGCACCGCCCAGTGCTCGCCCTCCAGCGGATGGCTGGCGCACAGCAGCATGAACAGCACCACCGCCAGGGAGAACTCGTCGGTGTGGGTGTCGGGCTTGGCCGCGCCCACCACGATCTCCGGGGCCATGTACTGGGGCGTGCCATCGATGCCGGTATAGGTGCCGTTGGGGGCCACGTTGTCGTTGTCGCAGATCAGCACGTCGCCGGTGGCGGGGTCGATGAAGAAGTTGCCGCCGTTCATGTCCTGGTAGCTGTAGCCCCGCACGTGCAGCACGCGGAAGGCCGCGACGATGCGGATGCACGCCTCCACCACGGCCTTGAAGGTCCGAAACCCGCCGCCGCCCGAGCTGACCAGCACCTCCGCCAGCTCCTTGTATTTCTCGGGGCGCAGGTCCATGATATAGCCGAAGGAGCCCTCCGTCCGCTCCGTCACAGCCTCGGGCCACAGGAATGCCCGGTCCGGGGAGCCCTTCTCGGTGTTGCGCTTCAGGTTCTCGTAAAAGGCGTCGGGGTCCTTCAGCGCCTTGGGCCGGTACCATTTCAGCGCCTTCGCCTTCCCGCCGTAGGTCACCTTGTACACGTCCCCCTGGCCGCCGCTCTTGATGAAGGAATCCACGGTGATCGGCTCCCCCAGGTTCGTCCTGAGCACCTTTCCCGGCTCAAATAGCGCCATTTGTCCCCCACTCCTTAAATGTAAAATATGGAATCTTTGGTGTATTATAACATGTTGTGACATATAATGCAACATTATGGCAAAGATAATCGGCAGCGCGGAGAGGGGGAAGGGCGCGGTTCAGCCCTCAACCCTCTTGCATTTGACACATCCGGCTATTTGATATATACTTATAATGGATATTTATTCACGGAGGCAGCTGGACAGTCTGCGGGATACTATGGGGTATCCAATTAGGAATTTGGAATGAGGAATTAGGAATGAATGGCCTGGCTGCGCAGGGGCGGCGATGCACCGCCCGCCAGGTTGTACTCATCGCATCGGTATTGAGCGCGCGGCAGCTGCTATTCATTCCTAATTCCTAATTCCTAATTCCTCATTCTCCCCCGACGTAACCCCTTTCTCATGCCAGGCCTGACCAGCTGCTATGGAGGAACCTATGCTTTTCAATACTGTCGAAATCGTGCTGGTTGCGGCGATGAGCTGTATCGCCTCGGTGCGGTACGTGCACGTCCTGCAGCTGGGGCGGTATCAGCTGCCCGCCTACGCACAGTGGCTCAAGCGCAACCGGGAGCGGGTGCTGCGGGAAAACGTGGTGATCGGCTTTGTTGCGGCGATTCTGAGCCTGTACATGCCGGTGCTGCTGTCCATGTTCGTCAACGGCGAGGGCCCGCGGCGGGCGCTGTCGGGCTGGCTGACGCTTCTGCTGTTCATGGGGGTGACGGGGTTCATCGCCTGGCGGGACTACAATCTGCCCGCGAAGAAGCCGTTCGTCATCACCCACCGGGTCAGGCGCTTCATCGCGGTGCTGGGCGGGCTGAGTCTGGCGGCGGCGGCGCTCTTGCGGGCGCTGACCATCCCGCCCTACTTCCTGTTCGCGGCCATGCCCTACACGGTGGAGCTGGCGGCGCTGATCATCAACCCCTATGAGAACAAGCTGAACGCCGGCTTCTTCAAGTCCGCGCGCCTCAAGCTGCGCAAGCGGCCCGACCTGATCCGCATCGGCATCGACGGCAGCTTCGGCAAGACCAACGTGAAGTTCATGCTGCGGGACATGCTCTCGAAGAAGTACAATGTGCTGGCCACCCCCGCCAGCTTCAACACCGCCATGGGCATCTCCCGGGTGGTCAACGACGACCTCACCGACGCGCATCAGGTGTTCATCGCCGAGATGGGCGCGACCCACGTGGGCGACATCAAGGAGCTGGTGGGACTGGTGCGGCCCAAATACGGCATACTCACCAGCGTGAGCAGCCGCCATCTGGACACCTTCGGCTCGCTGGAGAACATCGCCTCCACCATGTACGAGCTGATCCAGGGCCTGCCCAGGGAGGGCAGCTTCGCGGTGTTCGGCTCCGGGGACGACTACATCGACCGCCTCTACGCCATGTGCAAAAAGGAGAAGGTCCGCGTCAGCCTGGACCCCCGCGCCGACGCCTGGATGACGGCCGAGGGCATCAGCTATTCGGACCGCGGCACGTCCTTCACGCTGGTCTGCGAGGGGGAGCGCCACGCCTGCCGCACCCCGCTGCTGGGCAGCTACAACGTGAAAAACATCCTGCTGGCCGCCGCCATGGCCCGCAGGCTGGAGGTGCCCATGGAGGACATCGTCGCGGCCATCCGGGCGCTTGAGCCCATCGAGCACCGGCTCCAGCTGACCGTGGAGGACCTGAACGTGATCGACGACACCCTCAACGAGGACCCCGACAGCGCCTTCGAGGCCCTGCGGGTGCTTTCCCAGATGCCCGGGCGGCGCATCGTGGTCACCCCCGGCCTCAACGGTCTGCACCAGCAGGAGGCCGAGGTCAACTACGCCCTGGGCACCGTCATGGCCGACAGCGCCGATACCGTCATCCTCGTGGGCACGCGCAACAGCCAGCGCAGCATGCGCCGCGGCCTCATACAGTCCGGCTTCTCCCGCTCCAACCTCCATGCCGTGGACGACATGGACGACGCCTCCGAGCTGCTCGAGGAGATCTCCGACCACGGCGACACCGTCCTCTTCGAAAGCCGCGTGCCGGAGTATGAGGAGGAATGAGGGGACTGCGATGTTGTCTCGTTGCCATAAAGCAAAGCATCCATAACGCCGCGGCGTTATGGATGCTTTGCTTGTGTTGGATCGGTGTATGGGATATCAGGATTCAGGGAACAGGGAACAGGCAACAGGGAACAGGAATAGCTGCTGCCGCGCGCACTGTTGGGTCGGCCAATGGCCGCCCGCCACATACCGACACAATACGCACTGCCTGGCGGGCGGCGCATCGCCGCCCCTGCGTTCCCGGCCATTCCTGTTGCCTGTTGCCTGTTGCCTGTTCCCTCGGCAGAGCCCCGCATCTCCACGATCAATCCTATGTTAGGCCGTCCTCCAGCCTTCCCTCTTTGACGCGCCAGATCCTGCCGACCTCGGCGCCGGCGAGGTCGTCTACGTCGGTACAGGTGATGAAGGTCTGGATACCCTTGAGGTGGCCGACCAGCTGGCGGCGGCGGGAGGGGTCGAGCTCGCTCATGACGTCGTCCAGCATCAGCATGGGCGGCTCCTCCATGACCTCGCCCATCACCCTGAGCTCCGCCAGCCGCATGGCCAGGGCGGCGGTGCGCTGCTGGCCCTGGGAGCCGAAGGCGCGGACGTCCCGGTCGCCGATGAGCATCAGCACATCGTCCCGGTGCGCGCCCACGGAGGTGGTCATGCGGCGCAGGTCGTTCTCGCGGGCGGCGAACAGTGCATCCAGGTTCTTCTGGACCTCGTCGCCGTGGCGCACGCTGGGAGCGTAGCGGATCTCCAACCGCTCCCTGCCGTCGGAGATCTCCCGGTGGGTCTCCCCCGCCGCCGCGTTGAGCCGGGCGATGTACGCCTGCCGCTGCCGGGTCAGCTCCGCGCCCGCGGCGGCCAGCTGCTCGTCCCAGGAGTCCAGCGTAGACAGCAGGGCGGGCTGGAGGCTTGCGGCCTTCAGCACCTCGTTGCGCTGCTTGAGCGCGCGGGCATAGCGCTGGAGGGCGTAGTAGTAGGCGGGCCGGATCTGGGACAGCGCCATATCCACGAAGCGGCGGCGCTCGGCGGGTCCGTCCTTGACGGTGCGCAGATCCTCCGGGGAAAACAGCACGCCGGTGACGTGGCCCATCAGTTCGCCGGACTTCGACGCCTCCTGCCCCGCGATCTTGAGCTTCCTGCGACCCATGGCGGGCAGGACGATCTCCACCTGATGGCTGCCGTCCCGGCGCTGGGCCTCGACCTTCACCGATGCAAAGTCCGCGCCCCAGCGTATCAGCTCCCGGTCCTGCCGGGTGCGGTGGGAGCGCCCCGTGCAGCACAGGTACAGCGCCTCCAGCACGTTGGTCTTGCCCTGGCCGTTGTCGCCCAAAAGCACGTTGACGCCCTCGCAGGGCGCGAGGACGCAGGTCTCATAGCTTCTGAAATTTGTAAGCTGTACGTGGGAGATGATCATTGATTCAAGGTTCCCCTTTTTCTGTCTGAACGCCCTGTCCGGCGCCGTTCGTCAGCTCCACGATCACCAGCTCCGGGCGGTTGTAGACGCGGGGCAAGCGGGTCGATTCGCGGGCGAGGCCGCGGCTGACGATCAGCGTCGTATCACCGATTCGATAGCTGCCCCCGGCATATTGGGGAAAGAATCCCTGAT
>Ga0256404_1006180_pt1 | contig 20163 bp, 17 predicted proteins | sample RumenRJG_01DNA_FD_185990 | JGI IMG/M metagenome (GOLD analysis project Ga0256404, IMG submission 185990) | Bovine rumen microbial communities from Lethbridge, Alberta, Canada - RJG_01 | ecosystem: Host-associated > Mammals > Digestive system > Stomach > Rumen | place: Canada: Alberta | collected...
TTCTGCGCGATTCCGTTTATCCGCGGGAGATACCGCTCCCGGGAGCTGGAAGCGGTCGTGAAGGAAGCGGAAGACCTGGCTGCCTCGGGCGTGAAGGAACTCATCTTCATCGCGCAGGACATCACCCGCTACGGGACAGACCGTTACGGGAAGCGCTGTCTTGCGGAGCTGATCCGCCGACTTTCGGAGATTCCTGGCCTGCGGTGGATCCGGCTGCACTATCTCTACCCGGATCAGTTCGACGACGAGCTCATCGACGAGATCGCCCGCAACGACAAGGTCGTGAAGTATCTCGACATCCCCATACAGCACATCAACAACGAGATCCTGCGGCGGATGAACCGGCGCGGAACCGGGGACGAGATCCGCGCGCTGTTTCGCACCCTGCGGGAGCGGATTCCGGACCTGGTCCTGCGGACCAGCCTCATCACCGGCCTCCCCGGTGAAGGCGAGCCAGAGTTTGAAGAGCTGCTGGAGTATCTGAAGGAAGCCCGAATCGAGCGCGTCGGCGTGTTCCCCTTCTCTCCGGAGGAGGGCACAAAAGCCGCCCGGATGGAGCACTGTGACGCGGAGGAAGCCGCCCGGCGCGCGGATCAGGTGCTGGAGCTTCAGGGGCGGATTCTGGACGAGTTCGCGGAGGCGCAGGTCGGCCGGGAACTCGAGGTGCTGATCGAAGGGCCCTGGGAGGAAGACGGCGGCCTGATGACCGGACGGACCTGGGCCGATTCGCCCGAAATCGATTCCTTCGCGGTGGTGGACGGCGACGTTCGCCCCGGGGAGCTTGTCCGGGTCCGGATCGAGCGGGCGGAGAACGGCGTGCTGTTCGGCAGCTGTACGGAAAACCGGGGAGATGATCACAGGTGTTAAAGACCACGGCAAATAAAATAACCGTCCTGCGGATTGTGCTGATCCCGGTGTGGCTGGTTCTCGCCTACCGCGGCCTCGCGGTTCCGGCACTCATCGTTTATGTCGCGGCCTGTCTGTCGGACATGCTGGACGGCTACATCGCGCGGCATTACAACCAGATCACCAACTTCGGCAAATTCATGGATCCGCTGGCGGACAAGATGCTGGTGCTGGCGGCGATGTGCTACTTTGTTGACAACGGGCAGATGCCCGGCTGGGCCGTGGCCATCGTGCTGTTCCGGGAATTTGCGGTCTCCGGCCTGCGCCTCATCGCCGCCGAGCAGCAGCATGTCATCGCGGCAGCCTGGTCCGGAAAGATCAAGACCGCGGTCACCATGGTTGCGCTGGGCCTGATGACGGTCTTCCCTTCCGGACGGCTGGATCTGATCTGTACGGGGCTGATCCTCGTGACCACCGTTTACAGCGGTGCGGAATACTTTGTTAAAAACAGGGATGTCTTCCGGGACATCGACTGACGGAAAGGAAGCAAAAGCATGTATCTGTACAACTCTGCAAGCAGGAAGAAAGAGCTGTTCGTCCCGAACCATCCGGACATCGTCAAGATGTACACCTGCGGCCCGACGGTCTACCACTATGCCCACATCGGCAATCTCCGGTCCTATATCATGGAAGACGTACTCGAGAAGTATCTGCGTTATGTCGGATACCCGGTCAAGCGCGTCATGAACATCACGGACGTGGGGCACCTGACCTCCGACGCGGACGAGGGCGAAGACAAGATGCTCAAGGGCGCCCGCCGCGAGCACAAGAGCGTGATGGAGATCGCGAAGTTTTATACCGATGCCTTCTTCGAGGACTGCCGCAAGCTCAACATCAAGCGGCCTGACGTGGTGGAGCCCGCCACCAACTGCATTGACGAGTACATCAAGATCATCTCCAGACTGATGGACACCGGTTATGCCTACTTTGCCGGCGGAAACGTCTACTTCGACACCTCGAAGCTGGATCGCTACTACGTGTTCAACGACTTCAATGCCGAAGACCTGGATGTCGGCGTGCGCGAGGGTGTCGAGGAAGACACCAACAAGCGCAACCGCAACGACTTTGTCCTGTGGTTTACCAAATCCAAGTTTGAGGATCAGGCCCTGAAATGGGATTCCCCCTGGGGTGTGGGTTATCCCGGCTGGCACATCGAGTGCAGCGGCATCTCCATGAAACACCTGGGTGAGGATCTGGACATCCACTGCGGAGGCATCGACAACGCCTTCCCCCACCACACCAATGAGATCGCCCAGTCCGAGAGCTATCTGGGGCACAAGTGGTGCAACTGGTGGGTGCATGTGCTGCATCTCAACACCTCCTCGGGCAAGATGTCCAAGTCCAGCGGAGAGTTTCTGACCGTGTCGCTGCTGGAGGAAAAAGGCTATGACCCGCTGAGCTACCGCTTCTTCTGCCTGCAGAGCCATTACCGCAAGTCCCTGGTGTTCACCTGGGAGAATCTGGATAACGCACAGGGGGCATACCGGAAGCTCATCGCCCGCATCGCCGGTCTGAAACCGGAGAGCGGCGAGCCCGTGGAGCAGGCCGCGTTTGACGAGCTCACGGCCAAATTCAAGGCCGCCATGGACAACGACCTCAACACCTCCCTCGGCGTGACGGCGCTGTATGACGTACTGAAAGCAAAGACCAACGACGCTACAAAGCTCGCACTGATCGCGGATCTTGATCAGGTTCTGGGCCTTCGCCTCATTGAGAAGTCAGCGGAGAAGCGTGAAGAACTGAAGAAAGCCGAGGCGGCCAAGGCCTCCGGCGCAGGCGAATTCTCCATCGTCTCGGAAAGCGGCGAAGAGGACGCAGAGGTCACCGCAAAGATCGAAGCCCGCCGCGCGGCGAAGAAGGCAAAGGACTTTGCCGAGGCCGACCGGATCCGGGAAGAGCTCCGTGCCATGGGCGTCGAACTCACCGACCTGCCCGGCGGTGTGATGTGGAAGAGAGTATAAGGCGCGTTTCTACTCTCTGATGATTGTGATGATATCTCCCCGCCGCCGGCGGGGAGATACAACTTGTTTATCTCAAATTCTGGAGGCATGGCGATGGCTGCCGGTGACAATCAGAAGCTTAAAATGCTCTACCTGGTCAAGATTCTCTCGGAGGAAACAGACGACACCCACGCCCTGTCCCTGCAGGAGATCTCCGCCAAACTCGCGGCTTACGGCGTCAACGCGGACCGGAAAACCCTCTATACGGACTTCGACGCCCTGGAAAAATACGGCCTTGAGATCCTGAAAGAGCAGAGCGGCCGGAATGTGTATTACCATCTGGCCACCCGTTCCTTCGAGCTTCCGGAGCTGAAGCTGCTTGTCGACGCGGTGCAGTCTTCGAAATTCATCACGGAGAAGAAGTCCCGCGAGCTGATCAAGAAGCTGGAATCCATGGTGAGCATCCACGAGGCCAGGCATCTGCACCGCCAGGTGCTGATCACCGACCGGATCAAAGCCATGAACGAGAGCATCTACTACAACGTCGACATGCTGCACGAGGCGATCAACGCCGACCGGCAGATCCGCTTTCAGTATTTTCAGTGGACCGTCAGCAAGAAGCAGGAGCTGCGTCGCAACGGCGCCTGGTACCAGATCAGCCCATGGTGTCTGATGTGGGTGGACGAAAACTATTATCTGGTGGCCTATGACGGGCAGAAAATCAAGCACTACCGCGTGGACAAGATCATCCGCCTGTCCATCTCTGACATTCCCCGGGAAGGGAAACAGCAGTTCCGGGAATTCAACGCGGCCAGGTACACCAGGAGTCTCTTCGGCATGTACGGCGGAGAGATGGTCCGCGTGACCCTGGAAGGACAGAACCGTATGGCCGGCGCCCTGATCGACCGCTTCGGGAAGGACATTTCCATCATCCCGCTGGATGATGCGCATTTCCGCGCCCATGTCGATGTCATCGCCAGCCCGCACTTTTTCGGCTGGGTGACTTCTCTCGGAGACGGGATCCGCATCACCGGGCCCGAGGAGGTCCTGAATGAGATGAAAGCGGTCGCGAAAAGGCTCTCGGAAACCTATCTCGAATCCTGAGCAGCAGACAGCCCGGGCCTGCCGGGCGCGATAAAAAACCATCCCGTACCGCGGAGGCGGTACAGGATGGTTTTTTTATCGGTTTTACCGGATGTGCAGGATGCTTCCGACTCTGGCGCCGCCCGGGATCATCCGGAAATCCTCGCCGGTGACGCAGCGGGTCCGGATCACGGCAAACAGGTACACAATAACCGCAGCCGCGATGGCGAGCAGCATGCTCAGGGCCAGCCCGATCTTCCCCGCCCCGTGCAGGAGCAGGTCGGCCAGGCGATAGATCACAACGGCGGACATGCCCATGGCAAGGCTGCAGAAAAGGGGCTTTCCGAAGGCCTTGACGAGATTGGGGTTCTGATTCAGCGCCCGGCGAATGAAGACATAGTCCAGCACCGCCATGCAGAGGTAGCCGATCAGGGTTCCCACCGGTGCGCCGTAGATGTTGATCGAGGGAATGGCAATGATGATCCAGTTCACGGCGATCTTCACCAGAGAGCCGGTGATCAGGGCAATCATGGGCAGACGCTCTTTCCCGGAGGCCTGCAGGATCGCGTTTTCCATCAGGACGATGCAGACAAAGAAGGACGCAAGGCCCATGATCCGCAGCAGGCCCGGTCCGGCCGGGTGGCTGTTCGGATACAGTACGTTTACGATCGGGAAGGCCAGGGCGGCAAGTCCGACGCCCATCGGCATGGAGATGACGGAGGCCATGCGCATGGCGTCTTCCGAGGTCTTCTCGGCCTCCTCCCGCTTTCCCTTCGCGATGGCGCCGGCAACGGCCGGTACGATGGCGATGGTGAGCGGCGTCATAAAGGCCGCCGGAAGGTTGAAGAGCGTCTGAACCTTGCCGTAGACGCCGAACAGCACGCCCGCCTCATGCTCGGAAAAACCGGCCGTCGCCAGGCGGCTGTGGCAGATTCCGGGGTCCAGCGAGCTCAGAATCGCCATGATGCTCGCCCCGAGGGAGATCGGAATGCCGATTTTCAGGATGGTTCCGGCGATCTTCAGCGCGCTGTCCTTCACGTCCCCGACCGCGGCAGATCTTCGATAGTTCCGACGCTTGTAGACGATCATGTAGCCGAGCGAGACCACCGAGCCGATGGAAACGCCGAGAATGGCGCCCGCGGAGGCCTCCGGCAGTCCCTTTCCGGCGTGCACCAGCGCCGCGGAGATGGCGAGGCCGGAGATGACCTTGAAGAGAACTTCCAGCACCTCATCCACCGTGGTGGGAATCATGTTGCCGTTGCCCTGGCAGTAGCCGCGGTACGCGGATACCAGGCAGACCAGGAGGATGGCCGGCGCCATGGCTCTCACACTCAGGGCCGCATCCGGCTTCACCAGATAGACGGCCGCGAGCCAGCGGTTTCCGAAAAACATGATCAGTGAGAAGACCAGGCCGATCGCCGCGAAGGTTCCGATCGCGGAACGGAAGGTCTTTTCCTTCAGGGACTCTTCCCCGCGGGCATCCGCCTCCGCGATCAGCCTGGAGAGCGCAACGGGCAGGCCCGCCGTGGAGAGGGTGAAGAAGATGTTGTAGACGTTGTAGGTTGCGAGGAAAATCCCGTATCCGTAGTCCCCCAGGATGTTTCCCAGCGGGACCTTATAGATCGCGCCGAGCAGCTTCATGATCACGACGCCGACGGTCAGGATCGCGGCGCCGTGCATGAAATTCTGCTTCTTTCCGCCGGAAGCTTCCCGCGGTCCGGCAGAAGGCTCCGGCGCGGGGGCCGCGACTTCCCGCGTGGGAGCGCGGCGCCCGGGCGCGGAGGAAGGCGGCGCCTCATGCCTGCCTCTGACCGGCTCATGTCTGCCCCTCACTGCAGCGTCTCCATCATCCGCCGCGCCACATAGACGCCGCTGGCCGAGGCGTGAGAGAGCGAATGGGTCACGCCCGATCCGTCCCCGATCACATAGAGGCCCTTGTTCCGCGTCTCAAGATGCTCGTCAATCTGCACTTCCATGTTGTAGAACTTCACTTCCACGCCATAGAGCAGCGTATCGTCGTTGGCGGTTCCCGGGGCAATTTTATCCAGCGCATAGATCATCTCGATAATTCCGTCGAGAATCCGCTTCGGGATGACAAGGCTGAGGTCGCCGGGGGTCGCGGCCAGCGTCGGCGTCACAAAGCTGTCCCGGATGCGGGCGGGGGTCGAGCGCCTCCCGCGGACCAGGTCGCCGAAGCGCTGGACGATCACGCCGCCGCCCAGCATGTTTGAGAGCCGGGCGATGCTCTCGCCGTAGCCGTTGGAGTCTTTGAAGGGACTGGAAAAATGCTTCGACACCAAAAGGGCGAAGTTGGTATTCTCCGTATGGCGGGCCGGATCCTCATAGCTGTGTCCGTTGACCGTGACGATGCCGTTGGTGTTCTCGTTGACCACGACGCCGTGGGGATTCATGCAGAAGGTGCGGACCAGGTCTTCAAACTTCTGGGTCCGGTAGACGATTTTGCTCTCATACAGCTCATCCGTCAGGTGGGCAAAGATATCCGCGGGCAGTTCCACCCGGACACCGATATCGACACGGTTGGAATTGGTCGGGAGGTTCAGGCTCCGGCACACATTCTCCAGCCACTTGCTTCCGCTGCGGCCGACCGAGAGGACCAGATTCCGGCAGGAATAGACCTGATCCCCCACATGGACTTCGTAGCCGTCTTCCGTCCTGTCCACGGTGCTGACGGCGGAATTGAAGAAGAAATCCACATGGTCCTTCATCTCGTTATAGAGATTCTCCAGCACCACATAATTGATGTCGGTTCCGAGATGCCGCACCTGCGCATCCAGCAGATGCAGGCCGTTTTCCAGGCACATGCGCTTGATCCCGGTGTTGGCGGTGGAATACAGGCGGGTTCCCGCGCCGCCGTGGTCCAGATTGATCTGATCCACATAGCGCATGAGATCCAGGGCTTCTTCTTTCCCGGTATACTCAAAGAGCGTTCCGCCGAACTGGTTGGTAATGTTATATTTTCCGTCCGAAAAGGCGCCCGCGCCGCCAAAGCCGCTCATGATGCTGCAGACCGGGCAGCGGATGCAGGACTTCACCTTTTTCCCGTCGATGGGGCACTTGCGCTGGTTCAGCGGCCGGCCGAGTTCAAAAACGGCCACCTTCAGCCTGCTCTTCATCAATTCATAAGCGGTGTAGATGCCTCCGGGGCCTGCACCGACCACAATCACGTCATAGTTCACTGACCATCACATCCTCAAACAATACTGGAAAAGGACAGGGCACCCGTGGGAAACCACAGGCGCCCGCCTTTCTATCCTTGGTTGACAATATCACAGCACCGGTGATCTGTCAAGTAAACGATTTGTTATTTCCTGCTTTTGATGTACTCGTCAATGCTCTTTGCCCCGGCTTTTCCGGCGCCCATGGCCAGAATGACCGTTGCGGAGCCGGTGACCGCGTCGCCGCCGGCAAACACGCCCGGACGGGAGGTCACACCGCCCTCGTCCGCCTCGATGCCGCCCTTGCGGGTGAAGCTCAGGCCCTCGGTGGTGTTGCGGATCAGGGGGTTCGGGCTGGTGCCGATGGCGATGATCACGGTGTCGACATCCAGGACCCAGTTGGAACCGGGAACCGCAACCGGTTTGCGGCGTCCCTTTTCATCCGGCTCGCCCAGCTCCTGACGGATGAGCTCAATTCCGGTGACATGGCCGTCCTCGTCGCCGTGAATGGCGCAGGGGTTGTTCAGGAGATTGAACTCGATGCCCTCGGCTTCGGCGTGCTCGACCTCTTCCTTACGGGCGGGCAGCTCGTCACGGCCGCGGCGATAGGTGATGTAAACATGCTCGGCCCCGAGGCGCTTCGCCACACGGGCCGCGTCCATCGCGACGTTTCCGGCGCCCACGACGGCGACGCGGTGAAAGTGCTTGATGGGCGTGTCATAATCGTCACGGTAGGCCTTCATGAGGTTCGTACGGGTCAGAAGCTCATTGGCGGAGTACACGCCCAGGAGGTTCTCGCCCGGAATGTGCAGGAACTGCGGCAGGCCGGCGCCGGAGCCGATGAAGACCGCTTCAAAGCCGTCCTCAAAGAGCTCGTCTACCGTGATGGACTTGCCGATGATGGCGTTGTTTACGATCTTGACGCCCATTTTGGTCAGGTTCTCAATCTCCGCCGCGACGATTTCCTTCGGGAGACGGAACTGAGGAATGCCGTAGACCAGCACGCCGCCGGACTTGTGGAAGGCCTCAAAAATGGTCACGTCATAGCCCATCTTGCGCAGGTCGCCGGCGCAGGTCAGGCCCGCAGGCCCGGAGCCGATGACCGCGACGCGGTGGCCATTGGATTCGGGGGCAACCAGCTCTGGCTTGTCCTGTTTGGCCATGTGATAATCCGCCACAAAGCGCTCAAGACGGCCGATGCCGACCGACTCGCCCTTCAGGCCACGGACGCATTTGGACTCGCACTGCTTCTCCTGAGGACACACACGACCGCAGACCGCAGGCAGAGAGTTGGTGCTGGTGATGATGTCATAGGCCGCGTCAAAATCGCCGTCGCGGACCTTCTCAAGGAAGCGGGGAATCTTCACGCTGACCGGGCAGCCGGTGCGGCAGGGGCTGTTTTTGCAGTCCAGGCAGCGGGCGGCTTCCTTCATCGCGGTCTCTGCATCATATCCAAGAGCAACTTCGTCGAAATTCCCGGCGCGGACAACAGGATCCTGCTCGGGCATTTCGTTCTTTGTCATGCTCATATTGACCTTCAGATTAGCCATTTCTCTTTCCTCCTGTGATCTTGCAGATGTGTTTGGCCGCTTCATCCTGCTCATCCTTATAGAAGGCAGCGCGCTTCAGCAGGCTGTCAAAGTCCACCTCATGGGCATCAAAGTCCGGGCCGTCCACACAGGCAAACTTCGTCTCTCCGCCGACGATCACGCGGCAGCAGCCGCACATGCCGGTGCCGTCGACCATGATCGGGTCGAGGGAAATGACGGTCTTGATCCCGTAGGGGCGGGTGACGTCTGCGAGGAACTTCATCATGATGTCCGGGCCAATGGCGATGACGCGGTCGAACTGAGGTTTGCCTTCCCTGATGTTGGCTTCAATCTCGTTCTTCAGGAACACGGTGGTGAAGCCCTTCTCCCCGTAGGTACCGTCGTCGGTGCACATAATGAGCTTGTCGGAAGCCGCTTTCAGCTCTTCCTTCAGAATCACAATATCCGCGCTGCGGAAGCCGCCGATGAACGTGACGTCAATGCCTCTGGCGTGCATCTCCTTGGCAATCGGATACGCAATGGCGCAGCCGACACCGCCGCCGACGACGCAGACCTTCTTCAGGCCTTCCATCTCGGTCGCCTTGCCGAGCGGGCCGACGAAGTCCGAGATATAATCCCCCTCCTCCACCGTGTGGAGCATTTTGGTCGTCTTGCCGGCGGCCTGCACCATCACGGTGACGGTTCCCTTCTCACGGTCATAGCCGGCGACGGAAACCGGAACACGCTCTCCCTGCTCATCCAGGCGGAAAATGACGAACTGGCCGGCCTGGGCGTGCTTCGCGACGAGCGGCGCTTCAATTTCGAAAAGACAGATGCTTTTGGCATCATTCAGATATCGCTTGGTTACTACCTTATACATGGCTGTACTCCTTTGCCGTGTTGATTGATCGAGACGGCGGTCTGCCGTTCGGTCATCTTTCTAGATTTTACACTGAATGCGGCGCAATGTCAAATCAATCGCTTTCTGCCGCCGATTCCGGCCCCTGACATTTCACCGGATTCTTTCCCCTATTCCTCCGCGGTCTGTTCGATATAGACCCAGGAACTGTTGTCATGCGGAATCAGGTTGATGACCACCGGAACGAAGCGGTCATGGACATTTCCGTACGGGACGCTTCCTTCCATATCCTGCAGATTATAGGTGTAGGTATAACGGTCGGTCCGGTAAAAGACGCGATCATAGATCTTCATGAACAGAACCGCGTTCTGTCCGCTGTCCTCATTGTTCCGGACCAGAGACTGCGGGCTGTCGGTATAGATGGACAGCAGGCCGGGTTTGTCCTTCAGTTCGTTCGCCACATACACCGCAAATCCGCAGATCGCCGTGACCGGATCCGGTTCGTAGGACATCTCCCGCGTATAGAGGAATTTGGCCTTGACGGTCTCGCCGTCCGCGGTCTGAACCGTGGCGCCGACCGGGTGCATCACGTCGGCCAGAACCACCTCATCAAAGCCCATGTCATACAGCTCCCGGATCAGTTCGATGATGTAGTTGCGAAGATCCGCGTTATACGGATCCAGCCAGGAGCCGTTTTCATCGCTGTAGTTGAAGCCCGTCTCGGTTCTGAGCGCGTACTGAGTACTTCGGGAGGCCAGCATCTCGTCAATAAAGCAGCTGATCTGCGCAACCATATAGACCGTCTTCCCGTCCTCCCTGGTTTTGAGGGCGGGGATCAGCTTCGGGAGGGAATTCGTAAAGTCGTTATCGGTTCCGAGGCCGTAACTGTACGCGAGGGATGCTTTGGAATTCCACATCAGCTGGCCGCTTCTCGGCTTCATCTCAAGCATCAGGGCATTGCCGTCCACCAGGTTTGCCGCGGCGTCCTGCAGTCTTCTCTCTCCGATCTCTTCCGCACTGATGAAAACAGCCCGAAGAGGCCTTACCCTTCTTCCCGCCGTCGCCGTAACGCGGGAATAATCGGGAGGCTGAAAGACAATCTCCGGAACCACGGAGTCAAAGACCATATTCGAATCCGCGGAGGCCGCCGTTCCGGAATTGACCGTTCCGTCGGCGTCGGAGAAGACAACCTTCACCGTGTCATCACTGATGACCGCGTACTTCTGCAGTCCGTAGAACAGCACGACCAGCAGCGTGATCAGGCCGATCAGCAGAATAAACGGAATCAGCCAGTAGTTCCGGCGCTGTCTTCTTCCCCGATAAAAATCCGAGTTCTTTGCCAATGAATCTTCTCCTTCCCGGCGGGCTCAGATCACGGTTCGATCTTGGAAATCCGGCGGATATGGCGTTCGTCGTTGGAAAACGGGGTATCCAGGAAGGTATCCACGATCTTCAGCGCAAGACCTTCCCCGACCACGCGGGCGCCCATTGCAAGAATATTCGCGTCATTGTGCAGCCTCGTGGCTTCGGCCGAGAAGCAGTCGCCGCAGAGCGCCGCCCGAATCCCGCGTACCTTATTGGCCGTGATGGAGATGCCGATCCCCGTGCCGCAGATGATGATCCCAAACTGATATTCACCGCTCGCGACAGCCTCCGCGACCGCTCTCCCGTAATCGGGATAATCGCAGCTTGCTTCGCTGTATGTGCCGAAATCGTGAAACTGTTCTCCTCTGCTTTCCAAGTGCTTCATCACAGCCTGCTTCAGCGCGTAGCCGCCGTGATCAGAACCAATCGCAATCATGCTTGAATCCTCCAAATAAAGTAGTATAGTAATTATAGTCATTTTGCGTTTCGATGTCAACGAAGTGTCATAGAAATTGTGAAATCTCATTGCAAGTCCCGGTTTTGCATGGTATACTGCATATATGCACAATGAATGCACGGAAGGCGGTGTTTTCGTTGAAAAAACTTCTGAAGAAAAAGTACCTCATCTTTATCATTCCGGCTCTGCTGCTGGTGATTCTTCTGATCGCGGCTGTTCCGGGCGCCGTTTACCGTGAACATCACTACCGGACCGCCATGAACGCGCTGCAAGAAGGGGATCTGACCACCGCCCGGGAATTGCTTGCGGATATTCCGATGTATCGGGACAGCGAAACGATCCGGAACTCTGAGATTCCCTATCAGGAGGCCGAAAGACTGATGGATGCGGCCAGGTCCGGTGACAGTTCCAAGCTGGAAGACGCCGGATTCTCCTCCGCGGACCTCAGGGAAGACACGACGGCCGCCATGCTCCTGTATCGGGCGGCGGGCGAGGCTTTTGATGCGCTCGGGGACTACCGGGACAGCGCTTCCCGCGCGGCGGAATGCCGGGCGGGGGAAGAGGCGGAAGTGCGGATGCTTCGGGAGCAGGCCGAGGAAGAACTTCGGCGTCAGCATCAGGAGACCTATGACCGCGCCGCTTCCCTGCTCGACTCCGGCGCCTACAGCGAAGCGCTCTCTGTGTTTGAAAGTCTCGGGGACTTCTCGGACAGCAGGAAGATGGCTTCCGAATGCCTCTACCGGAAGGCGGTCGCGCTCTATCAGTTTCTGACTCATTATGACGTCAGCCGTATCTATGCCGGTATCTCGACCGATCCGAACGGGACCAGCGTCTTTTCGCTCCCCACCTCGGAAGCGCTGCGGCTCGGCAGCAGCTTCGTCGATGATCTGAGAGCCGCATGCGGCAAGGACAAGTCCGACATCCGTCTGGAGGACGCCCCCGGCGGCAGCCTCTCTCTGCTGAAAGACGCCCTCACGGAGATGTTCCGTTCCCTCGGGGACTACAGCGACAGCGCTTCTTATCCGCAGCTGATCGCAGAAGCAACGGATTATACCCGCGATTTCTTCATGCTGTGCAGCACGGGAGATCTGTACGGGGCGCAGGACTGGCTCTATGCCTTCGACGGCGAATTCACCGAGCGGGATAAGTGGCAGGGTCTGCTCAATCTCTATCTCCCCTACTGCGGAAACTGGGTCCTGTATTCCGGCTCCCCCGATCTGCTCCCGTTCATGGTCGATCAGAGCTTCTCCGCGTTTTCCATGTCCTCCAGGGTAATCCTGACCAGAGACACCGCCCTGCTCCGTCTGAGCTTCGGAGACGAGCTGGAGTACAGCATTGATCTGCCCTGCGAGCTGGGAGACACCAAGTTTGTCTCCGATCTGGACACGGGCTTCTATATGGCAGCGCTGAATAACATCAGCCATTTCGTCTACCACAGGTATGACACGGACTGGAACCCGATCAGCAGCTGCGAGTACAGCCCGGCCTGAACCGTTCACAGAATGCACACAGGCATCCTCCCTGCATGACAATGTCTGCACGGAAGGATGCCTGTTTTTTGTCAGGACATGTGCAAAAGAACGTATCCGGGAAATTACTTCCGTCTGGCGTGCTGCTTGCGTTCGGTGTTACGACGCTTATCCGCATTCTTGCTGTCGGAAGCCTGCATGAACTTCTTCAGCTTTTCCTCAAAGCTCAGGTCTCCGGTAGGGGGGGCCACCGCCCCGACTTCCGGAACGGAAGGCCGGACCGGTACGGGAGCAGGCTGCGCCGCTATCTGTTCGACTTCCTTCTTTTCTTCAGCCTGTGCCCGTTTGATCGAAAGATTGATTTTTCCCTGTTCGTTAATTTCGAGGACCTTTACCTTCACCATCTGTCCAACGTGAAGGTGATCATGAACGTCCTTTACAAATGTGTTGGAAATCTCAGAGATATGAACCAGACCGCTTTTCCCGCCCGGAAGCGAGACAAAAGCGCCGAAATTCATGATGCCTGTTACCTTTCCCTCCTGTATACTGCCGACTTCAATTGCCACGGTAGATCAGCTCCATCCTAGATATGCTGGCCATTAAGAACGATCAAATTTGATCATTCTTTGGAATTGCTCATAATATATATGAAAAAGTGCGTTTTGAAAAGCTTTTTTTTTCGGAAATTGGGAATAAATTGTAAAATAAAATCGATGATGCCGATTTGACGTGATAATTTGTGGGAAAATGAGTTTTCCCGTTGATATTTTCCCGTTTCCCCGTTATAATGTTATGGAATCTTACTACACTTTGATTGTGAGGGATCAGTATGGTACGCTATAACACCGAAGCCAAATACACGGAAAAGAAAATGTTTGACGGTGCGGGCACGGCCCGGATGCGCCTGATTCTTGAGAGCAATGCCGAGATGTATGACAAAGGCCGTGTCTTTAACCATCTCTTCCTGGATCCGGGCTGTGAAGTCGGCTGGCACATTCACCATGGAGACGGAGAGACCTACTACATTCTGAAAGGTCACGGCGAATACAATGACAACGGCACGCCTGTCACGGTGGGCCCCGGAGATGTCACCTTCGTCGACGACGGTGAGGGCCATTCTCTGAAAAACACCGGGGATGAAACCTTGGAAGCCATCGCCCTGATTCTCTTCAAGTAATTCCGCGTCTCTCTTTTTGCCAGAAAACCCGCAGCTCCGAACGATCATCCGATCGGAGATGCGGGTCTTCCTGATTCTGTCAGAACAATTCGCCGGCACGCGTCGGATCCCGGCAGGCAGGTATCACGGGCGTTAACGGCTTAATGGCTGTTAAAATAGTAGAGCGCGGTGCTGTCGGTCAGGACGGCGTCGCATTTCCCGGCGTAGAGTTGTGCAAAGCACTCCGTTGTTCCTCCCGCAAGGCGGGTAATCTGGCCCAGGCGCTTGATCAGCTTCTGGTCGGTGTTCAGCGCGGCCATGGCTTCCGGTGTGGACGGCATGACCATCTTTTTCCCGGAGAGCATCATTTTGTTCATGGTATAGCTGTTGGCGCGGACGGCCACAACGATGTCGTTCTCCACATACGGGCCGTATCGGGAATACACCCTCTGCTCAATCTCATCCGGATCCAGCGCCAGCCCGCCCCAGGCACAGTCGATGTTCCCGGAAGAGAGTTCGATGTAGACATTCTCCTTTTCAATCGGCTGCATCTTGATATGCCAGCCGAGCTTTTCCGCCACCGCAATGGCAAATTCCACATCGAAGCCCCAGTATTCGCCGTTGGCCGCGTAAGCCAGCGGGAAGGAGTTGATATCAAGGCCGATGATAAACTCCCGATAGTCCGTGGGGGGCAGTTCATCCAGACGGATGTTGGTTCTCGGGAAGGAAATGATACGCTGGCCGAACCATTTGGTGCAGAGTTCGCTGAGCTTACCCTCCTCGTCCAGGGCCTGGATCGCTCCGATCACATAATAGGCGGTCGGATCGTCATTGCGAAAGGCAATCGAATACTCCTGATCCACCAGGGTCATCACCGCCTTGACCCCGTAGCCGCCTCCGCCGGAAGAACAGCCCGCGCAGAGCAGGCAGCCGCACAGAGCCAGAAGCAGGCAGATAGTTTTTTTCAGGCTTTTCTTATGTTTCAAGACAAGCTCCTCATCGTTCATGGTATTCCGTCATTTTCATCTGTGTCTCCGGTGCCGTCTGTGCCGGCGGCGCAAAGCGACAAGCAGGATCGCCAGGACGAGTTCAATCCCCAGCGCCGCAGCAATCACCGTCTGCCTGCCGCGAAAGGATTCCGCTTCGGATGACGGTGTCGGCGTCTCCGGGGATGACATTTCGTATCCGTCAGCGTTTTCAGACCGATCCTGAACAGCTTTCGTGGTCCTGATCTCATCTTCCGCCGATGCAGGCTCCATCGGAACTCGGCTTGCATCAACGCTCCCCTGCGGTGTCTCCGGCGCAGAGGTATCCGATAAAAGCGCAGTCAGCCTGCCGTCCGCCCGGATGGTATAATCGCAGAACAACGCGGCCAGATCACCGATGATGTTCTCTGAAATGCCGCCATACCTCGTCATCACGGTCAGAAGGAAGGGATGCGGGGTGTATATGATCCCGCTGGCGTGGTTCCAGTCCGTCCCGTCCTCATCCTGATAGGTGCCGTATTTCTGCGCCGCTTCCCAGCGGCCGTCAAGCTTCAGGCGGAAATAGTGTCCGGGCTGAGCCCGTTTCAGGCAGTCCGTCATCCGGGGGAAGCGTTCCTCATTCCGGTACAGCGTCGACATGACGTCCGTCATAAACCGGGCGGTAAAATAGCTTCCGCCGTAAAAATCCCAGGTATAGTACTCCTCGGGAAGGTCAGCGTATCGGCAGAACATTTTTCTGCAGACATCCGGCTGAGCAACATACAGCAGCGCGGAATACGCGACAGAATTATTGGAGTTGACAAGGACTTCCTCCTCAACCGTCTCCAGCGGCAGGCCGTTGATGTCGCTGTCCTTCGTGAGTTCCCCCAGATATTCTCTCTCCGTGAGAAGCATCATCAGAGGCACCTTGTAGAGGCTTGCGGAATAGTACCAGCGGTCTTCCTGATGATACCACCGCTCCCCCGTTGCCGTATACTCATAGGCGACGGAGATCAGATCGGGATTGAAATCATTCTCTGTCAGATAGGCGTCAAACAGCGCTTCGATTTCATCCTCACGGATGACGCCGGAAGACTCCGCCGTTCCGATACAGGGAAGGCAGGTCAGCGTGAAAACCACCATCAGGAGGAAGAGAAAAAGCTTTCCGGCAATCCGTCTCACCCTCGATCGTCAACTCCTCTGATCACGTATCATACAGGAAATCCCCTGTCAAATCAATGAAAGATTCATGAACGAATCTCTTCATACGACCTGAAACAGATAAAACTTCAGATAATCCGTCTCCGGAACATTCCACAGGACCGGGTGGTCTGCCGCCTGCTGCCGTACTTCAATCTGGCGAAGACTGACCCCGGCATCCGCAGCCGCGCTTCGCAGCATTGTTTCAAACTGTGCGGCAGGCATGAAGTGACTGCAGCTTGCCGTGGCGAGGTAGCCGCCTCTCGGCAGAAGTTTCATTGCCCGGTAGTTGATCTCATGATAGCCGCGCTCTGCGTTTGCGGCGGTCTTACGCGATTTGGTAAAAGCCGGAGGATCCAGAATGATCAGATCATAGGGCTTCCGACCGGCAGCGGCCAGTTCCGGAAGAAGGTCAAACACATCCGCCGCGAGGAAATCAATCCTGTCCTGCAGTCCGTTCCGCTCGGCGTTTTCTTTTGCGAGCGCGACCGCAGACTCGGAGATATCAACCGCCGTGACGTGGCTGGCCCCTCCGGCCGCAGCGTTCAGGGCGAAGGAGCCCGTATGGGTGAAACAGTCAAGGACATGAAGCCCGTGAGATAGTTTAGCCACAGCCAGCCTGTTGTACTTCTGATCCAGGAAGAAGCCGGTCTTCTGGCCGTTCTCCACATCCACCAGATAGCGGATTCCGTTCTCCGTGATTTCCGTCTCGGGCTTCCCCGGGTTCATCAGACCGGAGCCGCGGTACCAGCCTTTCCCCTGCGCAAGCCCTTCCCGCTCCCGCAGCGCGTTGTCGTTTCTCTCATAGATGCCCCGAATCATCTGTCCGTCTCCGGCCAGCGTTTCGATCAGCAGCGGGTAGATCAGGTCCTTTCTCTGTTCCATGCCGTAAGAGAGGCACTGCACCGAAAGCAGGTCGGAAAAGCGGTCCACCGTCAGACCCGGGAAGCCGTCCGCTTCGCCGAAAACCAGCCGACAGCAGCCTATGTCCCCGCCCATCACGACTTTTCTGTAGTTCCAGGCATACTGAATCCGCCGTCTCCAGAACGCTTCGTCAAAGCGGTCGTTTGCATTGTTTGAGAGGATACGGACACGAATCCTGCTCTTCAGGCTCAGAAGCCCGGTTCCGAGGTATCGTCCGTTTTCCGTAACGGCATCCACGAGGCAGCCGTTGTCCAGCTGATCATGGGGGCTGAGGATCTCTTCATCATAGATCCACGGGTGGCCGGCCTGGGCGCTTCTGCTCCCTTTTTTGGAAACAGTGAGCTGCGGATAAAGTCTCTCTGATTTCATTCTGTCTGATTCTCCCCTTCGGCACATCGTGCGCATTCCGCCGATGCCATGGTGCTTTCCTCTTACTTCTCGTAAGCGAAGCGTGGGTAGTTGTCCTCCACCACGTGGATGATGCCGCGCTTTTCAAAGCCGAGCTTGGTCAGCAGATTCTGCATCACGATATTATCCGCATGCGTATCCATGCGGAGGCGGCCGCACTGTTCATAGGCCCAGTTGATGCAGAATGCACCGATCCCCTTTCTCGAGCCGTCACCGGCAATCCGATGGACGACGCCGTACGCCTCATCGTCTCTCCAGGCGCCGTCTTCAATCCGCCGGTAGGTCGGCTCGATGTCTTTCCCGCTGTCAAAGAAAAATACCCCGATCACTCGGCCGTCCTCTTCACAGACATAGCTGCAGCGATCTGCAATGTCCTGATGAATCAAGGCCTCCGGAGGCCAGTTGGTGGGTCCCCACTGATTCGGGTTCCCGTGGTCCGCCATAAACTTTCTCGCGTAAGCGTAGATTTCCATCATCCGGGGGAAATCATCTTCAACCGCATGTCGGATCAGCATGTTGTCACTTCCTGTCGCACACTGTGTTGTGTTAACGGAACGGATTATATCATATGCGCTGGAATTCTTCAACCGGAGGAAAAGACGCCGTTCTCTTTAAAAACAAGGCCCGTCAGACAAACTGCCTGACGGGAACTCAATCTGGAGCGGATGATGGGAGTCGAACCCACCTTATCGGCTTGGGAAGCCGGAGTTCTACCGATGAACTACATCCGCAACTATTATTTTAGCTTAGTTACTATACCACATTCGATGGGAGAATTCAATAGATAATTTCATTGATTTACAAACTCTTACTTGAAATGCCCTGTCAGCTGACGTATAATACAATATCTTTTCACTGAGAGGTTGTCCATGCTCGACGCTTTACTGGATGCAGTTTTCGATTCCCTTAAAATCCTTCCGTTTCTGTTTGTCACCTATCTTATCATGGAATATCTGGAAAGCCATACCGAGGACCGGGTCCGCGACCTGGTCAAGCGGGCCGGCTGGATGGGTCCCTTCTGGGGCGGGCTTCTGGGCGCCGTGCCGCAATGCGGTTTTTCCGCGGCTGCGTCCAATCTCTACGCGGGACGGGCGATCTCTCTCGGGACGCTGATTGCCATCTTTCTCTCCACTTCGGACGAGATGATTCCGATCATGATCTCCGAAGCGGTTCCGGCACCCAAAATGCTGAAGCTGCTTCTGGTCAAGTTGATCATCGGAATCCTCTGCGGATTTATCATCGACGGATTCTGCCATATCCGCAGCAGCAGAAAAACCGGTCAGCCGGAAGACGGAGAAGATTTTCTGATTGATCGGCTCTGCGAGAAGGAGCACTGCCATTGCGAAAACGGAAGCATCGTCGCCTCTGCCCTGAAACACACCCTTCATATCATTCTTTTTGTCTTTCTGATTACGGTCATTCTGAATCTCGGCTTTCTCTTCCTGGGCGAAGAGCGTCTGACCGCTGTCATTGCTTCCCGTCCGGTCAGCGGGATGTTTCTCTCCGGTCTGATCGGCCTGATCCCCAACTGCGGCGCCTCTGTTCTGCTGACACAGATGTACCTGCACGGTGTACTGCCGGCCAGTCATCTGATTGCCGGCTTGCTGGATGGGGCCGGTGTCGGTCTGCTGATCCTGTTTCGGGTCAATCCGGATCAAAAAGAAAACCTGCGTATTACGCTTCTTCTCTACCTTTTGGCCGTCGTTTTCGGAATGCTGATCCATCTTCTCGGTATCTCATTCTGATTTCTTCTGTCATTCCCGGTTGGAGGTATTCATGATCACCTACAAGCAAATCACCAAAGCATCTGCCATCGCCGCTCTCTCTGATTATTACGTGCTGGATGTCCGTACCACCGGCCCGAACCCCGCGGTCAATGCCATCTCCTCAGTATCCATGCTTCAGATCGAGAATGATTTTGTCGTTCAGGAAGCGGTGGTGAGGATTGCATCTGTCTCCGGCGACGAGGCCGTTACGGAATCGGGTTATTATCAGCCGGAACAGGTTGCCGCCAGCATCTCGCGTATTCTGACCGATCAGGTTGTCATCGCAGAACCGAACGCGCTGCAGTTTCTTCGCGTTCTGCTCGAACGCTTCGGGCATGAGGGAGAAATCCGTTTTGTTCCCATCGGCCTGCTGGTCAGGACCATATTTTCGGAGGCCGGTGCTGATAGCATTCCGGAGCTGGCAAGGCAGCTGGAAATACCGGAGCGGAGCGACGCCGGTCTGCTGCGAACCGCCTGCTTTGAACATGCCCTTTTCCGGAAGTGCCGTGAGGAACTCGGGGTTTCCCTGCCCGATGACCCCGATCCATCCGTCAGCGCAGCGGCAGAGAAAGCCGCCCCGGTCAAAAAGCGCAGAATCAGCAGCAGAACGCTGAAGCGCTGGGCCCGGAATGTATGGTCTGTCAGTCCATGGGTTGTCGTCGGGGTCGCTTTCCTTTTCGTTCTGTTTGTCGTCATTCACCTTCCCCGGAAAGAAAGCACGGAAGTTGACCGCAATACGCCCGTGGTCAATTATCTTGTGCTGTCCTGGGATGAGCCCGGCAAATACGGAACCCGTACCAGAGCCCGGGGGAACGAGGAACCGGTTATTGAGTTCCGTGTTCCGTACGGGGTCTATGACATTCTGAACAACAATTCCATCCCTGTCGAACTCACGATCGGTACAGACAAGACGGCAGCTTCGAAAGCTTCTCCCTCGCCGGAGGTTTCTCCGTCGACATC
>Ga0256404_1006182_pt1 | contig 20154 bp, 17 predicted proteins | sample RumenRJG_01DNA_FD_185990 | JGI IMG/M metagenome (GOLD analysis project Ga0256404, IMG submission 185990) | Bovine rumen microbial communities from Lethbridge, Alberta, Canada - RJG_01 | ecosystem: Host-associated > Mammals > Digestive system > Stomach > Rumen | place: Canada: Alberta | collected...
CCTTAAGGAAGAAGAACTTGCCATGAATGAGGTCGTAACCTTTAAGTCTTCGTCGGAAAAATAAGAGAACCAAGCCTACGCCCGATTGGAAGGGTGGCGCAGCCAGACGCAAAGCGGCCGGAGCGTAAGCGTAGCCCTGGAAAGCGGGTGACGATTAGAAACTTTCTCCCGATTGTAGCAAAGAGATAAAATGGCAGAGCCTTAAGAATTACCGTCCAAAAAAATCTAACTCAAATTTAAGGATTGCTCAAGACAAGTCCGGCAATCCTCAAGGCACTAATCGTTTTTACTAATAATGGAAAGCAGAGCCTCCAATAAATTCCCTGATTATTGAATGCGTAGGAACTGCATTCGCAGGAATCGTGGAGAAGTTGTTAAGGAAGCTTAAGAGCCTTGTAGCCTCGCAATATTCCTTCTGCAAGGGCGTAACGCAGCGCAAAAGCGGATCAGCGTAAACCTTAAGAACCGGAAGCTCGTAGTCCAGGGCTGTGTTGAGCATGGCATCTGCATTGTTCTGGAAGGGGAAGATGTGAAGCCTTTCTCCCCTCTGAACACTGTCCCACATGGAGATTGTGTCTGCCGCGCTCTTTCCACGGAAGCGTGCATCGCGGACTATGCGGCGGATAAGGCGGTTGTCGCTTGTTGCAATGCGGTTGTGGTCGTCCAGATTAAGCTGGGTAAGGGCAGAAAGGTAAATCTTAAACTTTTTGTCGGCAGGAACCAGCGGCGTAAGCTTTTCGTTAAGGCCGTGGATTCCTTCCATAACAAGGATGTCGTTTGGCCCAAGAGACATTGTTTCGCCCTTGTAGTAGCGCTTTCCCTCGTGGAAGTCGTAGCTTGGAACATCTATGGTCTTTCCAGCAAACAAATCCAGAAGGTTCTGGTTGATAAGAGGAACGTCCAGTGCCTCAAGGCATTCGTAGTCGTAGTTGCCGTCTGCGTCCTTTGGGGTGCTTTCCCTGCCAAGATAGTAGCTGTCAAGTGCAATTACCTTTGGCTTGTAACCTATTGCCTGAAGCTGTAGTGCCAGCTTTTTGCTTGTAGTTGTCTTACCGCTGGAAGAAGGGCCTGCAATAAGGACTACGCGCACCGTTCCCCGCTGGTGAATCTGGTCAGCAATGTCTGCAATGCACTTTACCTGCAAAGTTTCGGTAATGTCTATAAATTCATCCTGCTTCCTGTCGTGAATCAGCTGGTTTACGCCCGCCGCAGAAGTTACGCCAAGGATTTTTCCCCAGTCCTTGTAGCGCTTGTAAATCTCAAAGAGCTTGGGCTGGTCTTCAAAAGGAGTAAGCCTGTCCGGGGTTGCATGCTCAGGGAAGCGGAGTAAAAAGCCTTCGTGGTAGGGCATAAGGTCAAAAACGCTAAGGATTCCTGTGCTGGAAGCAAGGGGGCCAAAGTAAAGGTCGCTAAAGTCTTCCAGAGTGTTTACCATAACCTTGCCTGGGCAGCGGTAGTTTAGCTGCTTGCGGGTTTCTGTAAGGCCAAGCTTTTCAAAAAGCTCGCATGCCTCTTGGTATGAGATGCAGCCACATTCAATAACTTCGTCTGCCTGAATTATGCGAGTCATCTCGTTCTTAAGGGCAATGATTTCTTCCGTCTTAAGGGATTTTCCCGTGTCCAGGGTGTAGTAGTAGCCGTAGCCAAGGCTGTGGCCAACCAAAAGGTGGGCGTTGGGGTAGATGTTGTGGGCGGCAGTTGCCAAAACAAAGCAGAGTGAGCGCCTGTAGATAGCGGCTCCGTCCTTGCTGTCAAGGTATACAGGTTCCAGGGTTGCGCTTATGTCTACATAGCTGTCCAGCGAGTAAATTTCGTTGTTCACACGCACTGCCACGATTTTTTTACCGTCAGATTCCGGTGCAAATTTATGGATGAGAGTAATCGGCGTTATCTCGTTTGAAAGTTCTTCTTTTGTTCCGTCTGGAAAAGTAAGTGTAAATTTCTTCATGCCTAATATTATAATCCACTTTTTTTCTTTTGCAAATAGAATTCAAATTTATTTAAGGAAAGCATTTTTTTCTTTTTTTTTTGCGGCACTTGCTCTTGGGACTGTCTGTTTTTTTTGCTGCAAAACATGCCCCTTGTGTGGCGCTTCCGGGGTTCCGTGGGGCCCTGCCCACTCCATTGCTTTGCAATGGGCTTTCGCCCACCCCTCCAGTGCCTGCCGTGCTTTTTTTTGCTACATTTTCATTTGCGCTAGAAAAGTCTTTCTTGCCAAAGAGCCTAGCCCCGATTGGAAGGGCGGCGTAGCCGTTGCCGTTAGGCAATGAAGCGAAAGCGGAACCCTGCAAAGCGGGTAAAAATTGCATCCATGCAATTTTTACCCACGAGTTTTCTGGCGAAAACTCGCCTGTCTTTTTGCTAACAAACGACGCGCCCTCCATGGCGCTGCTTGTTTGCAATTTGGGTAAAAAGTGCATGGAGTCTGGCCGGTCACGGAGTGCCGGACACAGTAATACCAAGGCCTTCGCTCCGTAAAATTCTTAAAAATATCTGCGCTTGAAATAAAAATTCATTTGTGCCATACTTTTTTTTATGAAGAGAAATCATTTGCCTTTTGCAAGTCTGCTTTTTACAGCGCTGAATGCGGCTTTTTTGCTTTTTGCCACTCCGCTACTTTATATTTCTTGCGGCACAACGCGCGTAGAAGGGGAAGTTGAAAGCCACAAGCCTCAGGATCCAGAACCAAAGACTGACCCTGAGCCAGAAGACCCCAAGCCTGTTGAATGGAAGGCCGCCTCATCCCTTGATGACCTTTACGGCGTATGGACTTGCGGAAAGAATTCCTATGAATATCCTTTTGACCTTAACGGCCAGCGCTATCTTAAAAAGTCATACGAAGAGGTGGACGACACCCAAAGATGGCAGGACTTTGCTAAAAAATCAGGCCTTGGCTTTTCCGAACTGTGGCAGAAGCGCTTTGCCTATCTTGAAAAAATCTACGGGGAAGAGCTGCCTGCTTCCGATTCATCTGGAACCCAGTGCGGCATAAAGCTCCGCGTGATTGGTTCACATGTCTACGCAAGAAGGGAATATCTTATTCCAGAAAGGATTCTTGGATTCAACTTGAATTTCTTTTACCTTTCCCCGGAGAAGGATAGACTTAGGGAAAACGGTACCTTCCATTTTGCTTCGTCAAGGTTCAGGGATTTTTCTGCAGGAAGTTTTTCTTCCCAAAACGATGGTGTGTTTGAGAGGGAGGGTGCTTCGCCCGTTACCTTTAGGGGGACTACGCTTTGAAAATGAATTTTGTAAAAAGATTTTGCCTTGTTTTTGTCTTTGCCTCACTGGCAATGCTTTGCCATGCAGAAGAGATTGGCCTTGTGCTTTCCGGTGGCGGCGGCAAGGGTGCTTACGAAGTTGGCGTCTGGAAGGCCCTGTGCGAATACGGTATTGCCCAGAAGGTTACGGTAATTTCCGGTACCAGTGTTGGCGGTCTTAATGCGGCTTTGTTTGCATGTGTTAAGGCTGACAAGGCAGAAAAGATTTGGGTGGATATTGTTCCTTCAAGGCTTACCCAGGACGGTGCCCTTATTTCCCAGGAGGGGCTTAACAAGATAATTTCTTCCATACCGCTTCAAAAGCTTAACAAAGGCTACAGGCCCCACGTGTTTGTTACAACTGTCCGCGCAAAGGGAAAGATTATCAAGCGCTTTACTTCCAAGCCCGGTAGCGATGCCTTCCGCTTTTTGCTTAACGAAGAGCCTGACTTTGAGCAGATTAGGCTAAAGCTTCTTGCAACGTCGGCATTTCCGGTTCTTACAGATCCAATAACTCTTGCAGACGGCTACAAGTATACGGACGGCGGTGAAGAAGCTGTTGGCGGAGACAATGTTCCCCTTGCTCCAATTGTTGAACGCTACCCGGATATAAAGAACATATTCGTAATCTACTTAAGCGACAGGGACCATGTAAAGAGGCGCATCCAAAAGAAGGACTTTGACACAAAAGTCATAACCGAAATTTTCCCCAGCATAGATACGGACGGAAGTGGCTTTTGGGAGCGCATGCTGGACGGAACCGCAAACTTTAAGGAAGAACGCATAAGGCTTTTGATAAGGCAGGGCTATGAAGACACCGTGGAACTTTTGCAAAGGCGCGGAATGTATCCTGTTTCCTCTTACTGGTATGAATAAAAATCGGGGAATAAATACAGCTCTGGAGTAAAGATGGGAAAGCTTGGCAATTATATTTTGAATGTGTTTTTATATTTTATTTTACTTTCAATAGCAATTGCTTTGGTAGAATACTACCTGATTACTGCAATAATAGTGCTTGCTTTGCTTGTATATTTTTTGCTTTCCGATATTTATTTTCCAAGTATTGGGAACATCAAGAGCTTTGTTTTTACAGAAAAGGATATAAGAAAAAAGCTTTTGCTAAAAATGTTGTATCTGTTTTTGTACGTAGCAATTGTTTTCCTTGCTGTGCATATAAGCATCTATATTTTACTGCTGATTAATTTGATTGTTGGGCTGGATATAATATTTTTGTTAGTAAAAAAGAAAATATTCTTCTTCTACCTCTTCGGTGTTGACTTGTGATGGGCATTCGATGGGCGTGTAAAGGGCATGCTGTGGGCGTGCAATCCGTATGTGGTGGCATGCAATCTGAATGTAATATGCATGAGATTGGCATGTAATGTGCTTGTAATCTGCATCTCATGTAAAGAAAGCTGCCAGAGTGTAAGGCTTGCAAGAAAAAGCGGGGAGTTTTGAATGATTAAAAAATGTATTTTGTTGACTGCGATTATTCTTTTGTTGGTTTCCTGCAAGCGCAAGTGCAATAGCAATAGCAATAGCAATAGCAAGCGTAAGAGCGGGGCGGAAATAATTTTTTGGGATTACAGCGAAGACTTTGTGCAAAAAGGTATTGACGAAGCTTCCGGTGTGAATGAATTAAAATCCAAATATAATTTGCTTGCAACGCTTTCTTTTGATGAATTTAAATATTTTGATTCGGTAAAAAAGGTCTTCGCATTCAAGGACGCTTCAAAGCAAGATTCCCTTTTTACACTCATGGCCCAGAAGACAGACCTTTCTAAAAGCGCCGGTTATTTTTTTTCTGTTGTTAAGGACAACAAAATAATTATGCAGGGCTTGAACACTCTTCTTCCTCCTCTTGAAGCAAATGACACAGAAAAACATATTCCCTACAAAATTATATTTGACCTTGACGGAAATTTAAGAATCGTTAAGAACCGTCTGTTTCTTGAAGGTGGTGATTATGGCGTGGAAATCATCCATACGGAAGAAATAGAAAAGCTTCTGCCCGACTGTACACATGAAGTTCCTGCCAACGCAAGGCTCATAAAGGACAAGAATTATTATTATCTTGTTCTTGATGATAAAAATTTTGTCTTGAATCTTGATATGGACGGCAAAACAATACTTGATTGTTCTGTTAGGGCGGAAAATATTGATGCAGACATGTACCAGAAGAATGACGGTGATTACGCATTTAAAATCGATTTTCCAAATTACCATGAATTCACTTACACATGCAAACCAAAAAGCAAAGACGATATTGCCTTTTTTACAGACATGGTTTGGAACAATGAGCAGTCTTATGGAATTAAGATGTATCAGGGCGGTGCTGTTGAGGAGAGAAAATAATTCTTTGCAAAACAGTAAGGATAGGGGGCTGGATGTTTGATTTTGTTAAGAAAAATATTGCCTATATAGCCGTTCCTTTTTGTGTCTTGGAATTGGCCTCGTGTCTTTTTTGGGGACTAGAAATTGTCCAGCTTTATGTTTTTTTGATTGTGCTGGCTTTTTCTGTTGGGGTTTTCTTTTTGGATTACATGCTCTTTAACAAAAGGCGCATTAGTGATACGAGTGTTGGTAAGTTATGCTTTTCCTTCCTCTTGAGCTTTATATTTTACCTGGCAAGCTTTATAAAACAGGACGGTGGTTATACAGTTATGTCAATAGCGGCAGGAGTTCCTTTTGTTGCAGTTTTTATTCTAATAAAAATATTTGATGTTAAAGAATATTAGCACAAGGCGACGGAGCTTTTGCAAACTTGAATCTAAAAATGAACAGGAGAAATTATAATGCTTAACATTGCAAAATATTTAGAAGAACAGTTAATCCCAATGGGGTTGATTTTTATATTGTTATTGTCCATAAGAAAGGTAGCTTTTATTGAAAGAATAGCAAACAATAAACGATTAAAAATAATTGCGTATGTAGTAATTGCTATGTATTATTTTGGTATATTAATACATGTGTGCAGGATGCTGTTTTTGTAAGAAATTTTCTAGTTTTCAATTTGAACTTTTAGTGCTATAATAAAACCATGAGTACACACATAAACGCAAAAGAGGGTGCAATCGCAGAATCTGTATTGCTTCCCGGTGACCCGCTAAGGGCAAAATTCATAGCTGAAAATTTTTTGGAGAATCCTGTCTGCTACAACGAAGTGCGCGGAATGTACGGCTTTACTGGAACCTACAAGGGCAAGCGGGTTAGCGTGCAGGGAACGGGCATGGGGCAGCCTTCAATTTCCATTTACGCAACGGAGCTTTTTAAGTTTTACGGCGTGCAGAATGCAATCCGTGTTGGAACTTGCGGAAGCGTACAGGAAAACGTTGCCCTGAGGGATGTCCTTTTGGCTCAGGCGGCATGTACGGACAGTTCTCTTAATACCCAGCGCTTTAACGGTATGCATTATGCGCCCGCAGCCGACTTTTCGCTCTTAAAGCAGGCAGACATTCAGGCAGAAAAGATGGGCCTTAAGCATACGGTTGGGCTTTGCGTTTCCAGCGACAATTTTTATGACGACAAGGAAAACTGGAAGCTTTGGGCAAAGTACGGTGTCGTTGGCATAGAGATGGAGTCGGCGGAACTTTACACTCTGGCGGCAAAATTCAAAAGGAAGGCACTTGCAATACTTACGGTTAGCGACCACATCCTGTTTGGCGGAGAAACCACTGCGGAAGAGAGGCAGACTTCATTCACCAACATGATAAAACTCGCGCTCGAAACGGTGGCTTCCGTATAGATTTTTTTCTAAAATCTGGAGCGCAGGCCATGGTTTGACTGTGTCCGGTCACTACGTGCCCGGCCAGACTCCTTGCAATTTTTCTTTTCTGTAAAACTGATAGCGACATGGACGTCGCGTCGTTTGTTTGCGGAGTGACTGGCGAGTTTTTCAAAGAAAAACTCGCGGGGAAAAATTGCAAGGATGCAATTTTTCCCCGCTTTCCAGGGCTACGCTGTCGCTCCGGCCCGCCTCCGGCGGTCTTGCTTCGCAACCCTTCCAATCGGGGCTAGGCTGGTGGGCAAGTACTGCCGTATCAGTCTGGCAATGCCAGATTTGCCTTAAACTCAAAATTGAACAAAATAATCATTTGTAAGGAGAAAAAATGAAAAAACTTTTACAACTAGCTCTGCTAATTTCCATAATATTGCTTGGGTCATGCAGTAAAAAACCAGTGGCTTCACAAGTCCCAGAAGAAGAATACTTCCTTTCTGGAACTAATCCAACTTTTACTGCAAGCGTTGTCAGTGAAAAAAATGACGATGGTACGGAAAGCTCGTATTTTGCACTTGACAACTACCGTCTTATCTGTAAAAGCAAGGAAGATGCCATAGAGCGTTTCAAGAACTTCAAAGAATCCTATGAAACGCTAAAAGCTGAAGACGTGGACAGATGCGGATTTATCGTAGTGCAAACCTTGGAGAACTTGGAACTTTGTGTTGTCGATAAAAAGGGAGATATATTGTATTCAGATTATGATTCTCCTCCAAATTATGCAGAACCGGATGACGACCTTGATTACGACTCTGCTTCAACCAATGTTGCCAAAGACCAAATAATGTCTGTTAACGAAAACCTAAAGCTCCGTTCTGGCGAAGCAACTTCAACAGAAGTTCTTACTGTAATGTCTGTAGGTACAAAGGTGAAAATCCTGGAACTTGGTAAAGCCGAAACAATAGACGGCATTTATTCAAACTGGGTAAAAGTGGAAGTTCAAAAAGGAGCAAAAGACCGCGATGGTAAGCCAATTAAATCTGGTTCTGTCGGCTGGTGTTATGGCGGGTATTTAAAGTAGAATGTGCTGCAAGGGTACAAAAATTATTACCCTTAAGCCAGATATTGGCTAAAATCATAAAAAATGCTTCCGTGACTACGTAAAACGCTCTGTCCCAAAAGAAGGCACGGCCGGGATTGGAGGGGCGGCGAAGCCGTTGCCGTTGGGTGAGCCCAGTCGAACCCCGGCAATGGAGTGGGTAGGGACCCACGGAACCCCGGAAAGCCCTTAGCAAAAGAAACTGCCGCAAAAAGAGGAAAAAGACAAAATCGTTATTTATGTTGCCTTTAGTCTTTTCAAGTGTTAGAATAGATAAAATAACATTGAACAAAAGGGAGTAGGAGTAATGAAACCAACACTTGTAGTTCTTGCAGCAGGCATGGGAAGCCGTTACGGCGGAGTAAAGCAGATTGATGCTGTTGGACGCGACGGAGAATGCCTGCTTGACTATGCGGCATACGATGCAAAAAATGCCGGTTTTGGCAAGATTGTTTATATTATCAGAAAGGACATAGAAAAAGACTTTAGGGAGCGGCTTTTTGATCGCGTTGCCCACAACATGGACGCAGAATATGTCTTCCAGAACATGGATTCGCTTCTGACTGCGGAGGAGGCAGGACGGGCTGCTCAGAGGACAAAGCCTTGGGGTACAATTCATGCGGTTTTGTGCGCGGAGGAGAAGGTAAATTCCCCCTTTGCCGTAATCAATAGCGATGACTATTATGGGCGCGAGGCATTCAACGTGCTTGGAAAATACCTGGGCTCTCTTGATTCCCAGTCCAGGGAACATGCAATGGTTGGCTACGTTCTTGGCAACACCATGAGCGACAGCGGAACCGTAAGCAGGGGCGTTTGCTCTGTAAAGGACGGCTACCTTGAATCTATTACCGAACACACAAAAATTGGCCGCGTAAACGGTAAAATCATAAGCGAATTTGAAGGAAAAGAGGTGGAATTTACCGGCAAGGAATGGGTTAGCATGAACCTTTTTGCCTTTAGCCTTAAGGCTTTTGAGGAATTCCACAAGTACTGGGACAACTTTAAGAAAACTTCCCTTGACCAGCCCAAGACAGAGGCCCTTCTTCCTGTTGCGGCAAGCGACATTGTTAGGCACGGAGAGGGCAGCATAAAATTCTTTACTTCAAGCGAAAAATGGTTTGGAATGACCTATCCAGAAGACCGCGAGATTGTAAAGGCTGCCATTGCAAAGAAGATTGCGGACGGCTACTATCCGGCCACTCTTTGGCAGAACTAGGGGGCAAAATGCTTGCACTAAAAGCCATAAAGTCAGACAAGATATGGGGTTACGAGCTTTGGATTGCTTCCACCCATCCAAACGGAAAGCAGGATGCCTTTGAAAAGTTCTGCGGGGGAAGCTATCCGCTTTTGGTAAAGGTGATTCAGGCTAACGACAAGCTTAGCGTTCAGATTCACCCTGATGATGCAACTGCAAGGCTTTACGAGGGGGAAAATGCATGCGGCAAGACCGAATGCTGGTACGTGCTTGATGAAGAAAAAGATGCCCGCCTTGTTTGCGGCCTGAACGGAGTCTACACCGCAAGCGAGCTTAGGAAGGCTATAAAGGCAAATTCCATACAGGACTGCCTAAATTACGTAAGCGTAAAGAAGGGCGACTTTATCTACATTCCCTCTGGAACCGTCCATGCCATAGGCGGAGGCTTACGGCTTTTGGAAGTTCAGCAGTCTTGCGACATAACATACCGCTTCTACGACTGGGGTCGGGGACGCGAGTGCCACGAGGAAAAGGCCATTGCCTGCATAAAGGACAGCCCTGTTAGAAGCGTTTCCGCATTCCCCGGTGTCTTTTCTTGCCCATATTTTACCCTTGAGCAGATTTTTGTGGAAGACAAGTACGAAGGTGTTGCTGACGAGGCCTCGTCTCCAAGGTGCGTGGAAGATTTTATCCTTCTTTTTATAATAGAAGGAAATGGAAAGCTGAACGGCCAGGATGTAAAGGCGGAAGAAATTTATGCCCTTGCACCCGGCGAAGAAATAAAGGCCCATGGCAACTTTTCCATGATGAAAATTGTTCCACAAAAAAGGCGCAAAAAACATTAGCTTGTAAAAAAAATGCAGGTTCTGAAAAATCTCTTCCAGAACCTGCCAAAACTGTTATTCAGTTTTATTGAAACACGGTTTATTCAAGAACCTTGAATCCTTCTTTCTTGACAACATTCCAGCCCTCTGTGCGTAGCTTGTAAATCTGCCATCTCATCGTTCCAATCTTATAAATATCTTTGTGCCATCTTTTTGCGCTTACGAGCGGCGGATCAACATACAGCTGAAGGTCTACGTCAAGTGTTGAAACTATGTTCATTCCAGATTCCGCAACCATCATAAAGTCTCCTGTTGAAGGCTGCCATGAAAGTCCAATGTAGCCTGCAACCGGGGCTGCTACTGTAAACTTAACGCCTGCTGTAAAGTCTGCTTCAACAACATAGGCATCTCCTCCAACTCCTATTCCGCCACGTATCTGAACAACAGGAATAATCTGTGCCATTACGCCGCCACCAATCAAAGTCTTTGAATCATCTTTTTCCTTTGGGCCAAAGTAAGATGCACTTTCCGCTATTTTTTCTCCGTTACCATAGCAGTCAAAGTAGAAGCTTGTAATTTTTGGAGCAACTCTTTTTCCAAAAACTGTGTACCAATTTCTGAATCCCCAGTCTGCACCAAACTTTACTTCGTAACCGAACACGCAAATGCCGCCTGCATAAAGGTTCTTGAACTCAATTACTGCATTCATTTTTGCAAGAATGTCAAACTTTCCGTCGAATGTTACTACGATAGGAAGTGTCTTTACCGGTTGGAAGTTTACATGAAAGTCTTTAGCATCTGCACTTGGGTAAATGCATCCGAGCGTATTTACCGTCTGGCCGTCGTTTGCAAAATTGAAGTACCACTTGTTGATTCCCCATTCCTTTTTTGCTGCATCTTCGTCGAGCATGAAAACCTTTTTGATTTCATCTTCAGACATGGACGAATTGGGGAACTTCTTTTTGTAGTCTTCAACAGAAGTAATTTCACCCTTTTTCTTGGAGAACAATGAAGTTCCCTTTATGTTGTATGAAAGCTTGTCCTGAATGTCTACAGAAGCAAGTACGCAAAGCTTCATTCTTGCGCTAATGTTGCTGAATGCAATGCTTAAGTTGCCGTCAACACCAACCTTAAGACTGATTTTTGTCTGGTTCATAAGGCTTGCAAGCTGTCCGTTTCCAATAATTGAACCGATTAATGGTGCAACATCAAAACTTGTAAGTTTATTAAAACCTTCTTCAATAGCCTTCCTTTTTGCAAGATAGTTTTCATATTCCTCTGCATAAACAGCCTTTGAAGAAGAGGTAATGCTGCGTGCCCTGCTGGCATTGTTTTCGATTTCTTCTTCTGTAGGCAACTCTCCAAAGCTAACGTAAAGCCAGGGGAATACAACGCTCATTGAAGTTGAAGCAAGGCTAAAGTCCGGGCACAAATCTGGGTAAACCAAGGCAAGTGAGTGCCTGTTGAACAGAACCCTTTCTTCTTCACAGGAAATAGGCTTCATTGCAAGCTGCTGTTTTATTTCTTCCACTGCGTCTCCAGATTCAGCGGCAACAAGATTTTCTATAAAGTCCTTGCGGGCAATAAGGCTGTTCAAGTATCCAACTGCTTCGAATACAGACATTTCTGCATAGCTCTTTGTTACAATTGAAGCCGGCATTTTACCAAGCAATTCAGAAATTGAATAGCTTCCGTCAAATTCCTGCGGCTTGAACAAAAGGCTTTGAACATCTTCCGACTTACCGGAGTTTATAGCCTTAAGTTCACCTTCGTTCAAAGACCTGGCAGAGCGGCTGGAGATATGAGATCCTACATAAATCTGGCAACTGTTTGTATCAGAGTCAATTACATAATCACCGTAGGATATGTTTGCAACAATGGCACGGCTTTTTGTCCTTATGTTATTCTTTGTTACAACCGAGCGTCCGTCTGAGTTGATTCCGATAAGCCCGGCAGGATAAGTGCGGTTTTCATACTGCTCCGGGATAATAGCAAAAAGTGATGAAGTGTCCTTTTCTTCGTTGTTGATGAAAGTGAGCCAGTTTGTGTTTTTTATGCCATTGCGGCCTTTTTCGTACTTTACGTCTGTTTCACCGTCGCCGTTCAGGTCGCAGCTTTCTCCGTTTCTGAGTATAAAGTAGCCTGCAAAAGAAGATGAGTTTGAATCATTTGCAAAGGTGCTGTAGGAAAAGCTAATGCAGTCCGAATTAACGTCTGAAACTTCAATAAAACCAAGCGTGTAATCTGTGCTTGAGTTTTTATAGCTTACAAAGCCACCGCCAAGGTTATTTTTTTCAACCTTGCCAAGTCTTACTGCAACCACTGCATTTTTTGCAAGCTGTGTCGAAGAAGGATCGTTTGCATTGTAAACTGCCGAACCTCCCATGTAGGCAAGCTTTTCTACAGCCGCCCTGTTTTTGATTGATGAGGTGTTGCCAATGCTGGCCTCCCTGCTAGAATAATCAGAGCATACTCCTGAACAGCCTGTAAAGAATGCTCCCAATCCTGCTGCAATTAAGCCCATTTTTAAGAAAATACCGTGTTTCATTGTCTTTCTCCTTGGCTGCCCTTTTAGTGGCAACCTCTGTTTCTTTAGTATGGTCACAGTATAGAAAAGTGATGTTGCCAGATGTAGGACAAAAAAGGCAAAATGTTGTATATTTATTGTATGAAAGAAAAAAATATCACCGGATGGGGCTTGTTTTTCCTTACACTTGTGTTTTTTATTTCAGCGTTATTCTGCTGCCAGCATTTTCATTTCTTTAACTTGATTCCGGGCGGAACAATAAAGGAGAATATAGAAGCTGCTGCAAACATTTCTATGGAACTTACCGGCATGGCCGTATGCTCCTTCCTTTATGCCTCTCTAATTATCAGTGAAAAGAAAAACAGGTTCAGGAGTCTTTTTCAGCAGTTGCTTTTTTTTGAGGATTTAATTCTCTTTTGTGACTGCATTTCATGGATTATCTCCGGAAAACTTTCCTACAATTCCCTTTTAATAGTAAGTAATGCCGTTTTCTTAGTCTGCGCAGGGATAATTTTCCAGTTATTCTGGAATTCTGAAATTGAGATAATGAACATTAGGACTTCCATTCCCAAGCCGGTTCTTTACGGAATCAGAATTGCGGCAGTAACGTATTATTTTAGCGTATTTCTGAACATAAAATTTGGTTTTTATTACACTATTTCAAATGCCATGTATTTTCCTGGAAAATACAGATATCTTCAGTACATTTTTCCTGCAATCGTCTGCCTTCTGCTTCTTTATTATGCATGCACCGTTAAAATCCTTGTAAAAATCAAGCTTCCGTATATTCTGATGGCTATTGTCCCGCTGATTACAATAATTATTCAGAACGCTTCGTATTCACTTTCTCTGATGTATATGTCTGTTCTTGCAGTAATAATCATTCTTTACATTAACATCCATGTAAATCTTGGATTCAAAATTGAAGAATTCAAAAACAAAGTGATGATAAGCCAGATTCAGCCGCACTTTATGTACAACACCCTCACGACAATAAAGGCTTTATGCCGTGAAGATCCTGGACTTGCGGCAAAAACAATAACAAATTTTGCAGATTACCTTCGGTGCAACATGGATTTTGCCAGCCTTGAAACAACTATTCCTTTTGAAAAGGAGCTTAAGCATACAAAGACTTACGCAGAGATTGAAAAACTGCGTTTTGACAACATCACTTTTGAGTTTAACATAGAAGATTCGGACTTTGAAGTTCCGGCGCTTGTCGTTCAGCCGATGGTAGAAAATGCGGTGCGCCACGGAGTAAGAAACAGAAAGGACGGTCATATTCTTGTGCATACCTTTGCGGATGAATCTTTCCACAACATAGTGGTTCAGGATAACGGCAAAGGCTTTGTCAAAGGCCAATTTAACGGAAGCCGTACGCATATAGGTCTTACAAATACCAGAGTAAGGATTGAAAGGATTGTTCACGGTACATTCAAAATAGACAGCATTCCCGAAAAAGGCGTTACAATTACGATGAGGATTCCAAAATGAAAGTAATTTGTGTTGATGATGAGAAGTATGTTCTTGGCGACCTTCTGGAAACAATAAGTGAAATTCCCGAAATTCAGGAAGCGACGGGGTTCAGGGAAGTTCAGGAGGCTCTTGAATTCTTAAAGACAAATTCGGTGCAGATTGCATTTCTTGACATAGATATGCCAGAAATGACGGGGCTTGAGCTTTGCAAGAAAATTCATGAAATTTCCCCTGTGACTGCGGTTGTATTTACGACTGGGTATCCCCAGTTTGCGCTTGAAGCATTCAAAAATCATGCAATCGGCTATTTGCTAAAACCGGTAAAAAAAGAAGCTGTCCTGGAAGAACTGGAGAATTATAAAAAGCTTCAAAAAACCGCATTTGCAGAAGACAGCCAGAAGCCTAAATTCTATGCAAAAACCTTTGGCAGTTTTGATTTTTTTGTAGACGGTGTTGCCGTAAAATTTACCCGCTCAAAGGCAAAGGAATTTTTGGCATTTCTGATTGACCGCCAGGGCTCTGCATGCAGCCGGAAGGATATTGCCGCGGTAGTCTTTGAAGACTCAAGCTACGACCGAAACACCCAGTCTTATATGACAAAAATCCTTGCAGACTTAAAGAAATCTTTGGAAGCAGCCGGTGCTCCGGACATAATAACCCATTCAGGAGACACTTATGCCGCCGATTTTACAAAGTTTGGATGTGACTTTATAGATTACCTAAACGGAAAACCGATGAATGAATCCGACCAGTTTCACGGAGAATATATGTCCCAGTACAGCTGGGCAGAAGAAAGCATCTATAAATTTGAATAATTTTTTTGCTTCCCATTATGCCCCCACGGGGTTAGCTACTTGCAAATTCAAGGGAAAGTTTAAAAACTGAAGCATTTGGAGGCTCCCCTAAGAAAATTTGTCTTTTTTTGCCATTTGTATTATATTTATATGTATGAAAAGCGATAAGACAAATTCAGATAAATCCTCACTGCCGGCGGAGCAGGAACTCCCCAACAAGCTATTTATTGTTCCCATAGGCGGAAGGCCTATTTTTCCGGGCATTTTTACGCCCCTTATGATTAACAATCCCGATGACACAAAGGTTGTGGAGGAAGCCTACGAGGGTGACGGCTGCATAGGTATTGTCATGCTCAAGAACGACGTTGAAAAGCCAACCCTTGCCGATGTTCACGATGTTGGAACCGTTGCCCGCATTATAAAGAAGATTAACCTTCCAGACGGCGGAATAAATGTCTTTGTGAGCACCATTGCCCGCTTTAAGATACGCAAGACCCTTAGCATAAGCACCCCCATGGTTGCCGCAGTTGAATACCTTGATGACATTGGCGGTGACACCTTTGAGGTAAAGGCCCTTACCCGTGCCCTCATCAGCGAGATGAAGGAAGTAAGCGAAAACAACCCTATGTTCAGCGAGGAAATGCGCCTTAACATGGTGAACATTGACCACCCAGGCAAAATTGCTGACTTTATAGCCTCCATCCTTAACATAGACAAGGAGGAGCAGCAGAAAGTTCTTGAAACGCTTAACGTCCGTGAAAGAATGGAGCAGGTCCTTGTCTACATTAAAAAAGAACAGGAAATCTTGCGCGTACAAAAGAAAATTCAGAACGAGCTTAACGAAAAGGTGGAAAAAAACCAGAGGGACTACTTCCTCCGCGAAGAGATGAAGTCCATTCAGGAAGAACTGGGCATTTCCACGGACCCCAAGACAAACGACTACCTAAAGTTCAAGGGCAAGATAGATGCCTTCCATTTTACCGGCGAAGTAAAGGAAACCGTCTATTCCGAGCTTGAAAAATTCCAGCTTTTGGATCCCCACGACCCAGAGTACAACCAGAGCCGCAACTTCCTTGACCTTGTTTCTTCCCTGCCTTGGAACGACGAGCCAATGGAGCTCTACAGCCTTGAAGAAGCAAAGAAGATTCTGGAAAAGGACCACTATGGCCTTGACGACGTAAAAAAGCGCATCATGGAATACCTTGCAGTCCGCCGCCTAAAGGGAGACGGTAAGGGTTCCGTATTGATTCTTGTGGGACCGCCGGGCGTTGGAAAGACAAGCGTTGGCCGCTCAATAGCTCGTGCCATGAACAAGCCCTTCTACCGCTTTAGCGTTGGCGGTGAGCATGACGAGGGCAACATAAAGGGTCACCGCCGCACATACATTGGCGCAATGCCAGGCCAGATTATAGAAGGACTCAAGATTACAAAGACAAAGGCCCCTGTCTTTATGATAGACGAGATAGACAAGATGAATGCCTCTGCACAAGGAGACCCATCAGCTGCCCTGCTAGAAGTCCTTGACCCGGAGCAGAACGTTGCCTTCCGCGACACCTACCTTGACCTGCCCTTTGACCTTAGCAACGTCTTCTTTATCCTTACCGCCAACACGCTTGACACTGTGCCAGGACCTCTCCGCGACAGGGCAGAAGTCATAGAGCTTTCCGGCTACATTGACCAGGAAAAGATTCAGATTGCGTCCAAGTACCTTGTTCCCAAGAACCTGGAAAAGAACGGCTTTAAGAAGAACCAGGTAAAGTACACCAAGGCCGCCCTAAGCCTTATTGCAACCGAATATGCCCGTGAAGCAGGCGTGCGTAACTACGAGAAGTGCATAGACAAGATAAACCGCAAGCTTGCCTCCGAGCTTATGGCTGAATACGAAAAGGACAATCCCCCGCCAAAGATGCCAACTATGGAAGACATCCCCGACGGTAAGGTTAGCGCAAAGCCCTCCAAGAAGAGCAGGGTAAGCACAGTTGCAAGCCCCCAGGATGCGGTTAAGGCCGTTAACGAGGCAGTTGCAGCAGCCGTTTCCCTTAACGGTGAAAAAGAAAAGGACGGTGTTGCAAAAGACGGAGCTGCTCCAGAAGTTCAGGTGCAGAACAACACCCAGGCTCAAAAAGAGGAAGCCCTCCGTGCAGAAAGGCAGAAAGTCTGGCATGATGAAAAGATAAAAATCAGCAAGGCATTTGCCTCAAAGAAATTCAACATAGACACAAAAGAAGTCCGCAAGTACCTTGGAAAGGCAGTCTTTGACGAAAGCCAGATAAAGGTAGCCTCTGTCCCCGGAACTGCAATCGGACTTGCCTGGACAAGCATGGGAGGCGACACCCTCCTAATAGAAAGCATTGCCTTTGAATCTTCCAAGGGCGGACTCCAGCTTACGGGACAGATGGGCGACGTAATGAAGGAAAGCGCACAAATTGCCATGAACTGGGCCAAGCAGTACGCGATTGGACACAAGTACAAGGATAGCGAATGGTTTGAAAAGAATACCATCCACCTGCACATTCCGGAAGGCGCAACCCCAAAGGACGGCCCCTCCGCAGGAATTACAATGGCTACAACCTTCATCTCCCTCCTTCGCGGCAAAAAGATAAAGGCAAACCTTGCAATGACAGGCGAACTCAGCCTTACCGGCCAGGTGCTCCCAATTGGAGGCCTCCGCGAAAAGACCGTAGCCGCCAAGCGCAACAAGATAAAGACAATCATAATCCCCAAGGCCAACGAGCGCGACCTTGAAGAAATCCCCGCCCACGTAAAGGAAGGAATAAAATTCATCCTGGTAACAAGGGCAGAAGATGTTATGGATATTGTATTCTGAATCTGGACGGCAGGCCCGGGTGCACTGTGTCCGGTCCTTCGGAGCCGGCCAGCTCTTTTGCATTCCCCGCTTTCCAGGGTTCCGGCTCCCGCCTCCATTGCCTACGGCAACCCGCTTTTAGCGGGCCCTTCCAATCGGGCGTAGGCTTATCGCAAGTTCGCTTTTAGACACAAAAGTCAGTTTTCATAAAATATAGAGGCATGTAATAAAAAATCTCCTTGTGGCAAGTTTAAGACAGCAGAAGAATATGCTCAAGCTTAGAATATGTGGAACGAATTTGAAGAACTGTGCCAGACGTCATCAATATCAAGGTGCTATGATTATAAGAAAGCAGCCGCTTTTCAGCACTCTTCCAAAAGGCGGGCAATATTCTGCTGATAGACTTTTAAAGTTTTAGTGGCAAGCTTAGATGACTTCTCCAACAGCCTGCGAGCGGAGTTATGGTCGCCTGATTCTATGAGGCTGCGAGCGTTTTCGATATCCTTTTTTAAGCGTAGTTCTTCTATCATATTAGTGTAGGCGGAATCTTTCTGAGCCATTGAGATTGCCTTGTCATAGTACGAAAGCCCACGTTCTGTCTGCCCCTTTCTTCGTAAAAGATACAATCCGTAAGTTGCTGTATTGCATGGGTTTTGTCCGATTGTGGGGATAAATGCTTTTAGTATATGATCTGGAATACATTTATTCATTTCAAGATATGCAAAGACAATATTATTTAGAACCTGTATATTATGCTTTCCATGAGGGAAATCCCTGTGTATCTGCATCAGAAAGTCAATGCAGGATTCCATTTGCGGTGTATTTTGCCCTATAAGCGAAAGAAGACGGAGCAGATCGTTACAGGCAAACAGTTTCAGTGTCAGATTGTCAGAATCATGCATAAATATTGGCAAAAGAAAATTGAAGTATGTCTCAAAATTGCCTGTGGCAAGAAGAGCTTTTCTCCATTCAGCAAAGTAATTCAGATAGTTGTCTTCGGAAAGCTCAAAATCTTTTGCTCCGTTTGTGTTTTCAAAAAGGGAAATGGTTTCATTGTATTTTCCCTGGCGATTCAATATGCGCATATAATTTGTGAGTATGATTTCTAGCTGCTTTGGGTTTGGGGTAATGTTCGGTGTTTTTTCCTGAAATTTCTCAAGGGCTTTTGCAATATTTTTTTCTGCCCTGTCCAGGTTTCCAAAATTCGCATTGCAAAGGGCAATGTTATTCCATACTGCGGCCGGGTTAGTCTTGTTGTCCGTAAGATTTACCAGACGTTCTAGCGCAAGTCCATATTTTTCCTTTACGAAAGCGCATTTTGCATGATTTATTGCCGCGTCAAAATAAAAATCTTTTTCACCTGCATTATTCAGTTTGAGATATCGTGAAAGAATGTATTCTACTTTTTCAGGCTCTCGCTCCAACTCTATATTTGCATAAAGGCGGAGGGCTGGGGTAAAGCTGATGTCAAGATTTACGGCGATTCTGCACCAGAGCCTAGCTTTTTCTACAAGTCTGCCATAATTTGTTGCCTGAATAAGATAGATCATACTTAGTGCAAGGGCTGCCTGCGGTGTATTTTGCGTATAGAATGAGTTCCTCAAAAAATGGATTGCTTTAGCTGCATCTCCTTTCTGCATAAAAACAAAGGCTTGCTGAAAGTCAATTTCATAGGGAATTTCATCGTGTTCTTTTCGATAGTGATTAAGGGCTTCCTCCGCTTTATCAAGATTCTTTTTTGCAAGATAAAACCCAGACAGTTTGCGAATACTTTCCGCTGTATTCAATTTGTAAAGGAGCTGAAGATTTCCTTCTGAATTTTCGTTTTGACGCAGTTTGTTTTCCGCAATCTTTGCGGCATAGGCGGCATTTTCTTTGTCTTTTATGTGCGAGAGACATTCATCTTCTTTTTCATAATTTTTTATGAGGGAATAAAATCCTGCAAGGCGGAAATAATAAGTGTCGCTGAAACGTTCGTCTTTTGCTAAATCTGCATTTTCCTTTTCAAACAAGGCAAGTTCTTTTTGAATGGCTTTTTTCTGTTTTATGAGGGCAATGCTTGAAGTATTTACGGTCAGGTATCTGGAAATCAGGCTTGCAGAATTTACTGGCACAGGGCTTGCTTTTTGACAGGCAACCTTTTCACATTCAGCATAGTTGAAGGTGATGCTCATTTCCTGAGCTGGCATGTCCATGTCAATCTTTTCTGACTTTCCACAGAGAACATCTTCTTTTGCTTCCTGCTGTTCATATTCAATATTGTCAAGCATGTGAAACCTCCCGTGTCCTGTGGGTTTTCTTCCGCTTTTTGTAAAGTTCGCGAAGGTGCTCGTCTTCAAGGATATGCGCAATATGGCGGAGTTTTGTCTTTATGCCGTCAAGCTCGCTTTCTTTTGTTCTTTTTCTGTAGTCAAATGCGCAAAGCTTGTCTATTATTTCCTGTATGCTCTTTCTG
>Ga0256404_1006185_pt1 | contig 20145 bp, 14 predicted proteins | sample RumenRJG_01DNA_FD_185990 | JGI IMG/M metagenome (GOLD analysis project Ga0256404, IMG submission 185990) | Bovine rumen microbial communities from Lethbridge, Alberta, Canada - RJG_01 | ecosystem: Host-associated > Mammals > Digestive system > Stomach > Rumen | place: Canada: Alberta | collected...
CACTCTATCTGCCTGTAAGGGACGGCATTCAGCAGTTGGACTGGCACACGGCATTCAATGTGCTGTGTATCCATTCTATCGGTCCTTATTGGTTTTTCCGCGTGATGCTGATCTGTGGTTTTCTTTGCTTTGTCACCTTCCGTTGTCTGTCGCAAGAGTCCATATATCTAAAGCTCTTAACCTTTGGCATTGTCTTATTGTTTGTTTCGTGCTTCACACCAATCTTGAATTGGGAACAAGCGTTCTATTATTTTGTTGGGGTGGTCTTACGAATGTCAAAGGCCAACTACAACAAGGTATTTTTCCCCTCATGCCTTTCCGTTGTACCTCTTTTATTGATTCTTGCCCCAAAATGGAACTGGAGCAATCTACTGGTCCTTGTCATGACTTTCTGTTTCCTCTCTTTCGCCTCGTCCCTCAAAAGATTTTGTCATGGCAAACCGCTTGAGATGATTTTGTATATTGGACGAAACACCTTACCAATCTATATGTTTCATCCTATCTTTACGATGGCAGGGAAGTTCCTTCTACCCATTTTCCGTTTCGATGGTAGCGGCATTGTGCATGCCATAGTGATCGTCATTATTGGCCTTGCCGGCTCTCTGTTGTTGGCTAAGATCATGGATAGGCTTGGCTTGTCATGGATGTTTGGAAGGCCTCAATTATTAAGATAACCGAAAAGTACATAAGCTCTCTATTATAAGCTACATTTGCTCTACCAAATCATGTGGAATTCACGCAGCGAATGTTTTCCGGAGCGCGCCCCTCGAGGCCGTCCGCACCCCTTAAGGTGAAGAGGCTGCAACGAATGATAAATTGTCCCTGCAATGGCAGCCGGCCACAAGGGCCGCACCCTGCAATTCCTGACTTCGTCAAGCGTCACCCATGTTTAATCATTCGCATTCTTTTCCTGACCAAAACCAATAAAACCCTTGCTGTGACGCAAAAAGAGTGAGGAGTGAGGAATTAAGAGTGAAAAGTGAAAAGAGACAAGAATAGACACCCATGACTCCCTTAGATAAGATTGGTACACTATTTGCAGTAGAGCAGAGGAAAAGAAAGGAATAAGAAATGAGACAGCTTAAAATTTCACGCAGTATCACGAACCGTTCCGGTGAAGCGCTGGAACGGTATTTGGGAGAAATATCTCGTATCCCTATGGTGAACTTGGATGAAGAGGAACAGCTCGCTTATGATATAAAACAAGGTGGCAGGAAAGGCGAAAGGGCCAAAGACCGGCTTGTTGCCGCAAACTTAAGGTTCGTTGTCTCCGTGGCCAAACAGTACCAGCACAAAGGATTGAGCCTGACCGACCTCATCGACGAGGGCAACATCGGGCTGGTGAAGGCTGCTGAGAAGTTTGATGAGACACGTGGCTTCAAATTCATCAGTTACGCCGTATGGTGGATCAGACAAAGCATCCTGCAGGCCATCGCCGAGCAGAGCCGCATGGTGCGATTGCCCTTGAACCAGGTCGGTGCGCTCTCAAAAATCAACAATGAGATCGAGAAATTTGAACAGAAGAATCACCGTCGCCCCTCGGCTGAGGAATTGTCTGATATCACCAATATCGATACCAGCCGAATAGAGAGCACGCTGAATGCTGACCATAGGCACATGAGCATAGACGCGCCTTTCACGGACGAGGACAGCAATTCGCTTGCCGACTTACTACCCTCGTCGGACAACACGCTTTCCAATGCTGTAGAAAAAGAGTCGTTGGATGAAGATCTGAAGGCCATCTTCAACAAGGTTCTCAAACCGAGAGAACAAAGCATCCTGCAGAAGAGCTTTGGCATCGGGTGCACAGAAGAGGGACCTGAGGAGATTGGCACTCAGCTGGGTCTGACGAGAGAGCGTGTGCGCCAAATAAAGGAAAAAAGCATTGAGAAACTTCGCAAAAGCGGGTACATCAAGGCGTTAATTAAATACCTCGGATAAATTTTCTTAGAAAATATTTGGTGGATGCAAAGAAAAATAGTATCTTTGCAATCACTTACGATGAAAGGGCTTGTATGGATTTGACGGCAAGACGAAATCGTATGTAAGCACGCGGAGCCTCGTTGGCTAGCTCCATAATCTGAGTGAACACAAATTTAATTGGCGAAAACAACTACGCTCTCGCTGCCTAATTGAAGTACAGTAGATTACTGGCTTAATCCCTGCGCCAGGCGCGGGGACGAGACATCGCTCCGAGGATCTTTTTCCGAATCTGAAGGTTCAGCGGTGCAGACTCAATCGGAAATAGTCTGGGATAGCTCCATATCTCAGATGAAAAGCTTTAGGAGATAAGACGGCAGTTGGTGGTCCAGGTCTTGCTGCCGTACGAAAATGAAGGCTGGAATAAGCGTGTAGAAAGCATAGGGCTTCCTTGTTCGGACCGGGGTTCGACTCCCCGCAGGTCCACAATATGAAGACAGGCTGTCAGAATCTCTGACAGCCTGTCTTCATATTGTCACAAGATTATTCCCATCCAACATTTTCTCTTCATTCAAACTGAGGCACGATGCAAGCATAGCAGTGCACAAGATGAAGGTGATACTAATTTACCAAACTTTTACTTCTTTTCCTTGCACTATTGAATACTTCCATGTACCTTTGCCCAATATTTAGGAAAGGTTATGCTTCACCATCATGATAATTTCACCTATCTCACGTCGGCTCCCATCCATCGGGTCATCCCTTCCATGGCTGTGCCAACGATCATCAGCATGCTTGTCACGAGTCTGTACAACTTGGCAGATACGTTCTTCGTAGGGCGTATCAACACCCAGGCAACGGCGGCTATCGGTGTGGTTTTTTCGCTGATGTTCTTTGTGCAGGCTTTCGGATTCTTCTTCGGTCATGGCTCGGGCAACTATATCTCGCGTGAGCTCGGTGCCCGACGGCATGACAATGCAGCGAAAATGGCAGCCACCGGCTTCGTCTTCTCCTTCTTGATGGGCGTGTTGATAATGATTGTCGGCTTGCTGCTGCTTCGACCGCTGTCTCTTGCACTGGGGTCCACACAGAGCATCCTACCTTATACTATGGACTATCTCGGCATCGTGCTCTTGGGAGCCCCTTTCCTGACCGCTTCGTTGACGTTGAACAATCAGCTTCGTCTGCAAGGCAACGCGGCGTATGCCATGGTGGGGATCGTCACGGGTGCCGTACTCAATGTAGCCCTTGACCCATTACTGATCTTTGTCTTCAATCTCGGCATCCGTGGAGCAGCCATTGCTACGGTTATCGGACAGGTCGTGAGTTGTATGATCCTTTTCTTCATGACGCGCCACGAGGAAAGCATTGCGATCCGCTTCAAAAACTTCTCCCCTTCCTGGAAGGCTTTCAAGGAAATATTCTTCGGTGGCAGTCCAAGTTTGAACCGTCAGGGAATGATGTGCCTCTCAGTGATGCTTCTCAACCATGCGGCAGGCTCCTTTGGCGATGCTGCCATTGCGGGAATGTCTATCGTCAACCGGGTGACAATGATGATCATGGCGTTTGTCATTGGTCTGGGTCAGGGCTTCCAGCCTGTCTGCGGCTTCTGCTATGGTGCCAAGCTCTTTCCACGCCTGCGCCAGGCCTATTGGTTCACGGTGAAGGTCGGCTTCGTCTTCCTGCTCTGCTGTGCTGTTTTTGGCTGGTTCTTCTCGCCGCATGTCATCGGTCTCTTTCGCAATGACCCTGAAGTCATTGCCGTGGGTACGGTGGCATTCCACTGGCAACTATGCTCCTTGCCGCTCAACATCTTCACGATGAGTGGCAACATGCTGACCCAGACCTGTCGCAAGCCGGTGGCTGCCAATATCCTTGCCGCGGCCCGCAATGGTCTGTTCTTCATCCCGTTTATTCTTATCCTCCCCCATTTTTTCGGGCTTCAGGGCGTTGAGATGTGTCAGACTTGGAGTGATGTGTGTGCCTTCACACTTTCCGTTCCGATGATTCTGCATACGTTGAAGAATCTATAATAAGTGAAACGTGTAATGCGAAGCAATTAAAAATGGAGAGTGGGATAAAGAGTTTATCCTTGAGAAATGAGATTCTCCTGAATTATGCGTAACTTTGCAATCAAATATAAACATTTGACATGAAAACCACGAATTTGAAAGGCTGGGGGCTGATGCTCCTGCTACCCTTCCTCACCCTGAGCCTCTTCGCACAGGGACCAAACAACAGCGGTACTTACTATCAGGCAGCTAACGGACTCAAGGGGCAGGCGTTGAAGACAGCGATGTTCAATATCATCAAGACACACAAGGAATTATCATACAAGTATCTGTGGACTGCCTTCAAAACGACCGACAAACGAGATGACGGAAAGGTATGGGACATGTATTCCAATGTCACGAACTTCAACTTTGGCACTGATCAGGCGGGCAGCTACAAGAAGGAAGGCGATGTCTATAACCGCGAGCATTCCTTCCCCAAGAAATGGTTTGGAGGTGAAGTTGCACCGATGTACACCGACCTGGTGCACCTCGTGCCTACCGATGGATATGTCAACAATCGCCGAAGCGATTTTCCTTTCGGGGAAACGAAGGGAGAGAAATACAAATCGAACAACGGCTTCAGTAAGTTAGGTTCCTGTACTTATCCCGGTTACAAAGGTACCGTTTTTGAGCCCAACGATGAATACAAAGGCGACTTCGCGCGCATCTACTTTTATATGGCCACGGCCTATGAGGACAAGATCACCGGGTGGTCGCAAAGCGCGATCCTGCAGAACAATGCGTATCAGCCTTATAAGGACTGGCAGCAGAAGATGCTGATGGAATGGTCTGAGAAAGACGCGGTGAGCCAAAAAGAGATTGACCGCAATGCCGGTATCTATACGTTACAGAAGAACCGCAACCCCTTCGTCGATTATCCAGGATTGGAAGAGTACATCTGGGGCAGCAAGAAAGATGTAGCCTTCTCCTATGACCATTATCAGGAACCTACCGGGGTGACGTTCGTCACAGTAGAGACGAAGCCGCTCGATTCTGGCGACTGGTACAACATGAACGGCCAGAAAGTCGGCAAGAAGAAACCTGCCAAGAAAGGTGTTTATATCCACCACGGAAAGAAAATCGTGGTGGAATAAACACATTTTATAAATAGAATTATTGCAAGGCGGTCAGATCAATACAATCGATATCGGGTGACCAACTTGCATTGTTACCGATACGGATGACGTTTAGTCCTTGATGGAGCGTTATCTTCATGGTTGCCTTTTTGCAACCCTCCCCGTAAGGGCATTCTGCTCTTCCTGCTTCTTTTCCATTGACCCATACAACCATGGTTCTCGTTTCCTTCGCTTTGTTGTATTGGTTGAGGCGGTCGTTGGCATAAGTCACCTCGAGATTATATTCGCCGCCCTTCACACTGTAGACATCGTCCCATTGCAGGTAGTTGCCTTTCTGACCTCCTACATTGATGACACCCATGCCCCCGCTGGCTCCGGGGATAACAGCAGGAAGAATCTGATATTTGCGGTTGCCTAAGTCGTTGTACATCGGGAGATAAGCCCACTCAGCCTCATAGTGACGTGGTTCAGCGATGCCCTGAGCCTCGAGCCTCAGACACGCTGTCGCATGAGGCTGTACGCTCATCACGAGTTCGTTCTTCACGCTTTTGAGCCACTGATGACGCAGAAGATCACGCACCTTCACCTTTCCACTCAGGCATAGGTCAGCGAGCGGAACCCGGAACGTGCTTGCGGTATCAGCCGGATTATAGAGTGCTACGGCTCTGACGCTTCCGTTGCGCTGAATCAGGTCCTTTGCCAAGACATAAGTCTCGCCTTGGTGCTGATAGACACGCGCCTGAAGGCCCAACGTGTCCTGGTCGACATCGATCAGCTCCTTATTCTTAAGCAAGTCAAGACTCTGCGCTGGGAGCTTCGACAAGTCACAACCGATGAGCAACGGACTACTCATCATGCACCACAAGCCAAAGTGAGTCTCATCCTCTGTATCGGTAAGGCCCTCGCCCTGCAATTGTCCTTTGCCTCGCATGCCAACGATCAGCATGTCCATGTCGTTGTAGTGGCCGTTGCTGGCATAAGCCGAGAGATAGAGGTTCTTGCCGATGACATATTTCAGCGAGTTCCAGTTGGTCTGGATATCACCACTGATACGCCAGGAACAAGCGAGCTTCTCAACCCAGGTTCCTGGAAACGCCCAACGGCAGATGTTAAGTTTCACGTCGGGGCGGCCATATTGCGCAATGGAGCGGGCAATAGACGTATAGCGCCGGCGCTCATCCATACCTACCGACTGTGCTCCGCAATAGTCGACCTTGATGAAGTCGAAGTTCCAATCACGGAAATAGCGCTTACAGTCGGAAGCCTCGTGGCCATACAATCCTGCTACATTACCGTTGACATCGTTGTCCCACATCGATCCGCATGTGCGTGTGCCGGCATCAGAATAGATGCCCGCCTTCAGTCCCAACGAATGGATATAATCTGTCACGGGCAGCAAGCCGTTGGGGAAACGCTGTGGGTTGGCTACAATGCCTCGTTGCTTATCCCGATAGCCGAAGAAGCCATCGTCGATATTTACATACTTATAACCCAACTTGCTCAGCCCTAACGAGTCAAGCAAGAATGCCTGGCGCTTGATAATGTTCTCACTGATGTGAACCTTAAACGCATTCCAGGAACTCCACCCCATCATTGGCCGGTCCTTTGCGGAGAACCCAGCCAATGAGGAGAGGAGCAAGGAAGAAAGCAAAAGAATTTTCTTCATAACAGTATAATATTAGTGGTCTTCATACATTATTATAATGCAGGAATCGACACTATATTATTATTTTCCGCTTGTATTTTCGTTGGGGAACGCATTGACGACAGCTTCATAAGTGTTTTCGTCAACCTTAATGATCCATCCGTGACGGGAACCCGTAGGCGGCGTATTTGACATTTTTGTCCACGACGTGTTCTCTAACGAGGAAGCTGAATACATGTTATACGGGTGTCCAGTTGTAGCATAAGCCTCCGTGTAGAGATACATCTTGCTTCCGTCGGGAGACGGGAAGATGATAGGAGCCTCATGCCATTCGCTTGTCTCCGTAATGTTAGGCCCGGGGTTGCTGTAAGGTCCTGTAAGGCTCTGCGACTTCGCAATACGAATAGTCTTTCCGTAAGGTGAATGCTCCGGCCATCGTTCATCTTTCAGAACAGCATAATAAGTGTTGTTCTGCTTGTAGATGACTACATCGATGGTAGCACAATTAGCATCGGCACCTGTGAAATTAAACAACCGCTTCGACTCTGTGAAGGTTTTGAAGTCCTTCGTCAGACAGTAGAACGTGCGGCGTGATTCCCATGAAGCATCGCCCGTCAGCCCAGAGACACCTGCATGCCAGGTGATCATATATTGGCCGGAAGCCTCATCATAGAAAAGCTTCGGAGCGCCGAACCACTCAGAGTTGACATACGTCAGGCCGTCAAAGGTCTTGCCTGTCAGTGAGAGCGCACTTTCAGGAAGATCACGATGCCGCCAGGTGATGAGATCAGAGGTGAACCAAAGAATAAGATGATGGTTACCTGTACTCGACACCCCGAGCATGTACCACTTTCCGTCGCCGCCTTTGCAGATGTTTGGGTGACCGTAATAGTCGGTATTGATCTGCTGCGCGTCGTTCAGCTCGGTCCAGTCTACAGCATCGCGCGAGACCGCATAGTACAGGCGACCGTAGTTGTTCATCGTCATATGGGCAAAAATATAACCCCCGCCTTCGCCCGGCTTAAGATTCACGTCAGATGATTGCGATTCTGACTTCGGTACTATCACGTCAACATCCTTGCTCGAGTCGCAGGCTGCCAACGTCAAGGGCGCTATGAAAGCGAAGAGCAGCGACTTGAAAAGAGCCGGTGAAAAAAATCTATTTAACAACTTCATAATTCTATAGTCTATTGAAATTACGATCCGTTTATTATTCTACTTTCTTGCCATGGATACTTACCACTCGACGGGCATAAAGCTCAGCAATCTGGATACATGGGTTGGTTTTACGATACGACTGAGTGACCCGCACCTTAAGATAACGGCCCTTAGCTACACCCGAAGTGATGTTTGCCACCGGAGCACTGTACCAGACGACGGGGCCTCCATTGTAAGGAATGTTGGAAGCCGTGAGCGCGAGGTGCCAGTCATTGCCATCGTTCAGCGTATTATAATTGGCAATGGAACCTCCGTCATTGTAAGGCTTGAATGTGAAGGCATCAGCCATATAAAACTCTACCTGCTTCGTATCCTTGAAACCTGGATCGTTGCCTACCGGGGCCGGTTTCTGAACTCCTACGCCATAAAGCGTCTCTTCCTGCCCTAAGTCGATGATACAAACGATGTTTCCCGGACGGCGGCAGGCATCGAAAGAATAATAGTAAGTGACATCATATTTTGAACCACTCTTATAGGTAATGCCATCGTAACGGAAGTCGTCACCCTTATAGTCAACAGCCGTCTGGAGGTGCCAGGGTGTGTTCCAATAAGTAGCAACATCACCATCAAGCATCTTTACGCATTGGAACTTCAGTCGGCGGTCATCAGCATTGCACAAAGCTATCTTCCATTTCGAGCGATCCATGTCCTCATAGCAGACGGATGGAGCCGTCACCTTCAGATAGCACACTTCGTCAGTCTTCTGCATGTTGACTGAAGAAAGATTCGTTATCTTCAAAGGCAGGAGGTAAGTCTTGTCTTCTTCAAGGCCCGTACGGCTGAGTTTCAAGTCAGCCGCGGCGCTCATGCTGTCTTTCTTCACGGTGACCGTCTTGTCAAGCGTGTAAGCAGCAGCGGGCAGCACACTGTAATCGGTACCCTGAGCCTCATTGTATGCCTTAACGAGTGACGCGCTTTGAGAATCGTCGAGGATACAAGAGATGTCTACATTATTATATTCACTCTGAGTGATCTCAAGCGGAATCTTGGCATCGAGGCTCTGATAAGTGATCTGCAAGTCATTGCTTCCGTTGCCCCATTGCAACTTGGGACGTTGTACGTTCAGCGTGAAGAGAACATGGCTCAGATCGCTGTTGATGGTATCCGTAGAGCTGGTGAGCTCCACTGGGAGAACATAGGTAGCCTTCGTGTTACTTTGCATTGCCTCGTAGATAGCCTCTGGATTGAAACTGACCACCGTGTAGGTATAAGCATCATCCTTTCCTAAACTGAGATCGGCCCCATTGACAAAATTATAGCTGTTCTCAGGAATCACTTCTATCTCATCCGCCGCATAACCCCACTTTTCGCAGGCCTCTGCCTTGGTCATCACACGCATGTGGAGAGTCGAAGACGACTCGGGATCACCTCCGCCACGCAGAATCAACAAGGAATCGACAACAGCTTCCTGTGTGGTGTTCATAGAAAGGTGGATCGTGGAGTTGTCCTTGAAAGCGAACACTTTCTTATAACTGTCGGGGAAGAGGTTGTCTTTCTCGCTACATCCACACAGCAACGGCAGCACTAAAAGGGCAGCTGCCAATATATTGAATAACTTTTTCATTGTTTCGTTATTGGATTCGATTAATGATTAATATCCGGGAGCCTGCACCATCTGCGGGTTGGCATAGACCTCATCATTGGATATCGGCAAGAGATACTCACGGTCGTTCCAGGCGAAGGGCTGGTCAATCTTTGTAGGTGTGTTGAACTGACCGAATGACGGAGACGTGCGTATGGCATCAAGACCAACGAAACAGTTGGTAGACAAGTACTTGTTTCCCTGCACATATCGACGGATATCATAGTAGCGATGACCCTCCTTGTAAAGTTCTACAAAGCGCTCGTCAAGAACAGCCTGAAGCAGTGACTTGCCGGTCTCTTTGAGGATTGACGAAGTGACATCTGGCACACCGGCGCGCTCACGGATCTTGTTGAGGTACGTCAAAGCTTCTGTGGTATAAGCGTCACCTAAGTGAGCATCACACTCTGCAAGATTCAGATAAAGCTCAGCAAGGCGGATGATTGGCCACGGGAAATTGCAACTTGAGATGTTGTTGTTAGTGCCCACGCCTGTATAGTAATAGTTGGGATGTGTGAACTTCTTGCTCAGGAAGCCGGTTACTGTATAGTTGCGCCGTCCGTAGAGCGTAGCATTGTAGCCACCTTCCAACGAGTCGCGCATGTTGCATATCAACGGTTTGCGCGCAGCAATCACGGGAGAATACTGATCGCCGTCAAAAGTAATCCAGGCATAGAACCGAGGTTCGCGATTCATGTTGAGGTTGATAATATTGCTGCTCTGAGAAGAATTAGCCGACTTGAACCAATCAGTTTCCTTTGAGAATTTGGGATCCTCGGCCGGCTGTAAACCGTTCTCCGTGTAGAAATGCTCTACGGTGAACAACGTCGGAGAAAGGCCACCCCAAGAGCCATGACGGTTGCCAAGATCGTTGATGAGCACAAAGTGAGGTACATTGGCATGCCAATAGTTGAGGTTGATATAGTACCCCCAAACCGTTTCGGTGTTGCCTTGATCAGGCAAAGCACAGTTGACATAACGCATGAGCATGACCCGCTTCTTGAAGTTGTCGTTCTCAGTATTGCTTGCTTCTTTACCAGGGATAGCAGGCAGCGGCACATTCTGATTGGCACGCAATTGTTCTGATGTAGTAATGTCGAGGAGCTTGCAGCCTATGCCTTCTGCAGCCTTGATAGCCTCCAGCGTAGCCTTGCGGGCTTTCACCCATTTGTTTGCATCATATTCATGGCTGACGAGCTCATTGCCATATCCCGGTGTCTGATAATTGGTGTTTTTCCACGAACGGTTGGGGAAACTGCCGTTCCACAACGGAGAAGCCGCATAAAGCAACAGACGGGCCTTGAGCGCTTTGCACGCCACAGAGGTGGCACGACCATACGAATTAGGATCATCGTAGCTCTCAGGCAGTGCCGTTGAGGCTTCGTCGAGAAGGCTGTCGATGTAGTTGACACAATAGTCGAAATGTGAACGGCCCGGGAGCTCACTCTTGGAGATATTGCTGCTCTGCTTCTTGTCGATGATAGGAATAGGGCCATAAAGCTCCAAGGCGCGGAAATGATAGTAAGCCTTCAAGAAAATAGCCTCTGCTTCGTATTGAGCTTTAGCCTGCGGGGTGAGATCTGGATTGTTATCCTTCAACAGTTCGAGAAACTGATTGCAATAACCGATGCCATTGTAAAGATACACCCAAGGATAAGTAGACGATCCGTTGATGGAAGAGGGCGTGATGGCATTCCACTGCGACTTCTGACCCATGCCACCCCATTCCTGCGGACACACGGTCTCATCGTTCTGTCCCTCGATGGCCTCATAGTTGATGGCGTTGTTTTGCGGCTGCTGCATATAACTGTAGCAGGAATAAAGCATCTTCAAGGCTGACTGGTTGTCGATAACCATGTCCTTGGTATCAGCCTGCTCCGTGGGGATGACGTCAAGATAGTCGCACGAAGCCATGACGAGAGAGCTGCTCACGGCTACCATCCCTACAATATGATGTAATATTTTTGTTGTATTCATTTCTATTGAAATTGCTTGTTTAGAACTTAAACTGAACTCCCAAATTGAAAGTACGCGAGAGCGGATAAGTGTTGTAGCTGAGTTCCGGATCCCAATATTTGAACGGAGACCATACCGCGATGTTGTCGCCATTGACGTAGACACGGCATAGCTTGAAAGTGTAACCGATCTCCAATGTCTTGAATCGCAGGAAGTTGCCACAACGCAGCCACCATGTACTGGGCTGCATGTTGTTGCTGATCTGCGTCGTGAGCACACCAAGACGCGGATAAACTACGTTATTATTGTCGGCTCCTGCTGTCCAGTGACTGTCAGCTATCCACTTCATCAAGTTGCGGTCGTTGCTGTCGTTGGCACCGAAAGGATAGATACCGTTGAGCATGATCGTGCGCTTGGCTGATCCATTGAAGAAAACGCTCACGTCAAGATGCTTATAATTGACACTTGCTCCGAATCCATACTGGATTCGCGGTGTTGAGCCATAAGGCGAGATCATAATCTCATCATCGGACGTAATCTTACCGTCGCCGTTCACGTCTCGGTACTTGATGTCACCAGGCATCACCGTGCTTCCGAAAAGCGACTGGTCTGCATGAGTGTCAATATCGTTCTGATCCTTGAAAAGTCCGTCTGCAATATAGCCAATACGCATGCCTAAAGGATGTCCGGTTTTCACCTGCCATACAAAAGGATAATCGGGCTCATCCACATACACATACTTATTGCGGTTGTAAGTATAGTTGCCGCGGATATCAAACGACAGATCTTTATTGACATGCTTGGTCCAGTTGATGCTCAGCTCGAAACCTTTGCTGTCAACCTTTCCGATATTGCTCCAGGGCACGGCAGAGGCATATCCAAGTATTTGCGGGAAAGAAGCGCGCTTCATCAGAATGCGGTCGCGCTTGTTGTGGAAGTAGTCGAATGTGATGTTGAACTCATTGAACAAACGAATATCAGCACCGAGGTCAAACTCCTTGGCACGCTCCCAGTGAGCATCTTCCGTGGCATAGCTGGTCACAACAGGACCCCTGAGCGTATAGTTGCCGGTATATCCGGAAGAGAAAGAGCCACCACCGGACATATTCACATCGTTGATATAGAGGAAGTGAGGGGCACCGGCAGAAGAACCTGTCTCATCGCTGCCTACCAAACCATAAGACCCACGAATCTTCAAAAAGTCGATGTACTTCTCAAGAGGTTTCCAGAACTTCTCATTGCTTGCTACCCAGCCTAAGGACACTGCCGGGAAGAACTCGAAGCGATGACCGCTGGCCAGGCGCTCGGTGCCATTGTAACCGAAGTTGAACTCAGCCATGTATCGGTTATCGTAATCGTAAGTAGCACGACCGGAAAATCCTTGGTTGCGGTTAGGAAGCACAGATGAGCGGTATTCGCGCATCATATACATCAACATCCCAGTGACAGAGTGCTTACCAAAGCGACGATCGTAGTTGAGGCGCGCGTCGAAATAAAAGGTGTTGTCACTGTTGCGGCTGATGCCCGACTCACTGATATAATCGGTACCCTTCTGTAGTTCATTAAGTTCATATTCAGAGGGGTTTTCGGCCGACCACGAACCTTCCTTTACATTATAATAGAAAGGTGTCAGCGAGCGTGTGTAATAAGACTGCGACCAGTTGTTGAAGTTTATCAAACCTCGCAGCGACAAGCCCTTGGTGATAAAGTCGAGCTTCTGATCAATATTCAGAGAGATGTTCAGCTTGTTTGCATTAGTTTCCCTGAAAGTGTTGAGCATGTTAGCCAGCGGGTTCGTGTAAAAACGAGCCGTAGACATCACTGCACTACCGAAGTAGATATGCGAAGTGCCTTCGGGTCGAGGATAAACAGCCGGGAAGGTTACAGGGTTGTTCAAGAATATCTGCTGAAAAATATTCGAAGACGACGTGTTAGGCGAATGGGTGCGCGAGATCTGTGCATTCATGCGCAGGTCCATCTTGGTTGTCGAGGTCAACTTGTAACCGATGTTGTTCTGAAAGACATACATGTATCGGTTATAGTTGTTGTCCATCGAATAAGCCTTTGGTACATTCAAGATACCTGTATCATGATTGGCTTGCAAACTCATGTAATAGGTTACCCTTGATCCGCCACCACTCACATTGATATTACCGCGCTGGCTGTAGGAATAATCCTTGAACATCAGATCAGTCCAATCGACATTTGGATAGACATAAGGATTGATACCACTGCGGGTGTATTCAATTGTCTGATCCGAGTATCTTGGGATAGCAGTCGAGGTACGCGAGAGCTGTGCCTCGTTATAGGTCTTCATGTATGTAGGACCATCGGCAAACTCCACGACGTTGACAGGTTTGAGCACGGAAGCCTCCATCGTAACATTGATGCGCGCTTTACTGTTCTCGGCTCCGCTCTTCGTCGTGATCAGCATGACTCCATTGGCACCACGTGCACCATAGATAGCGGTGGCTGAGGCATCTTTCAGGATAGAGAAACTCTCGATGCTCTCTGCGGGAAGGTTGTTGAGGTCACCGGAAGAGATCTCAACACCATCAAGCAGAATCAGAGGTGCCGTACGGCCACCAAAGGTACTGATGCCACGGATATAAAACTCAGAAGTTGATCCAGGCTCACCACTTGTTGAGCTGGAGATAACACCGGCTAACTTACCGGCAAGATTGTTGGTTAGTGAAGATGTTGGAGCGATGAGATCACTTCCTTTGACAGAAGTGATGGCACCCGTCACCGATACCTTCTTCTGTGTGCCTGCACCCACAACGACGACATCGGAAAGCATCTCGTTGCTGGCCTGCATCTTGACCGATACGACACCCTGATCTGTTATATATTGTTGCTTGTCTTTATAACCTACGTAGGAAAAGACCACCGTACTGTTGGCAGGTACATCGAGCGAGAAGTTACCATCCACATCGGTCACAGTAGCTATTTGTGTGCCCTTCACACGCACTGTTACTCCGATGAGCGGTTCTTCTGAGGAACCGTCGGTCACACTACCCACAAGCCGGTGCGTCATTTTGCCTTTCACCGTACGTTGAGTGCTGCGAACGGGTGTGCGCTGGTCACTTTGGGGCGAAGATAGGTTTTTAGTGATATATACCTTCTTACCGTCAACATTGAAAGTGCACCCACTATTCTTCAAGGCTTGCTGAAGCACAGAAGAGACAGATTGTCCGTTAGCACTTACCGAGACCCGCTGCTGAACATTGAGCACGTTTGGCGAATAGAAGAACTCGTAGCCATAGCGGCTCTTGAGTTGAGCCAGCACCTTCTGTAGCGTCACATTGCGCATCTGAAGGGTAACCATCGAAGATTGCAAGGTTTCACCGGCTGATTCCTGAGCGAAGGAAGGAGTCAACAGCAGCACTCCTGCAAGAAGAAACGCCGGCAGGCCGGCAGTGCATCTGCAGCCCCGCTTCATCTTGACAAGTCTGTTTCCTTTTGTTTGATTCATGTTTTTATTATTATAAGATGAATTGATTGATCATATGAGACTTTATAGCACGATATCGGAACTATTTTCGCTCGATTCTATAGCCTTTGTTTTCATGCGAAACCTTTATCGGAAGCACATTCGAAAGGTCAGAAAGAGCTGTCGTTATCGGACTGTGCAGATCTACGACACCAGAGTATTCAAGGTTCTCAATGTCTGCATTCACTCGTACGGGAATGCCATAGTAATTTTCAAGTTTCCTGGCAAACTCGCTTAATGTCATTTCATTGATTGTAAGGCTTCCGGTCTTCCACGAGACAAAATCGGCCGCCTGTACGTTACTCACGCTTACCTTACCTCCGGCACTGAGTTGATATTGCTCGCCTGGAAGCAGAATGCGTGAAGAAGCCTTATTGTTATTTGCATGGACGACCACGGAGCCGGAGAGCAGCACCACAGTCGTGTTAGGGGCATAGGCATTGACATTAAACTTCGTTCCCAAGACTTGCACGTGCAACCGCTTAGTAGAAACGACGAATGGTTTGCTGTCCATGTGTCGTACTTCAAAGTATCCCTCACCTTTCAGCGATACCTGGCGAACAGAGGCTCCGCTGAAATCTGTACAGCTCAGCCGGCTCCCGGCATTTAGCCATACCACGGAACTGTCAGGGAGTACAACCTTCGACGTATGTCCGTAAGGAACGGTGTAAACAAACTGTTTAGGCTTGGATATTTGAGCCACGCCGAAGCCGATAAGAGAGCCAACAGCAAACACAAGCGCAACAACAGAAGCCGCAGCCCACCATGTGCGATGGCGATGAACACGCATCGTATGAGCCCGAAATTTGTCACGCGTCTTAATCCACGACTTATTGGTGGCTTCATTGCCTGAATAGGACTGCTCCCACTCGCGATCCCACAATTGGAACTGAGTGCCCAACGAAGGATCATTGCGCAAAGCCTGACCCAACAGCTTATCTTCTGCAAACGTTGTGTTCCCGTTAAGGTATTTAATGTATAACCAGTGAAGTCTTTCATGCTTCTGGTCCTTACGATCGGTTCCCATTACTGTTATTTTTCGATTGTCTTCACTATAAAGACAACAAACATTAACCTAACCCTACTTGAAAATAGCTTTTTTTGATGTTACAATACTGTTAAAACGCAAAATACTGCTTTCTTTCTGAAAAGAAATGGATAACTTTGCGGCCGAAAGATTAAACCAACAAATTGAGAGATGATGTACGAAGATGATCATGGGTTGATGACCGAAGACATTAAAGCTGGGAAAGAAGAGGCTTACGAATACCTCTTTAAGGTTTATTGTCCGCGTCTGAGGAATTACGCCTTACATTATCTTAAAGATGAAGAACTTGTAGAGGATATCCTTCAAAACTCGATGATCAAACTCTTCGAAAACAGACAGAAAATAAAGTCGCAGGATGCCGCAGCTTTCCTGTTCATCATTTTGAGGAACGAATGCCTCAATGAACTGAAAGTAATCAACAAAAAGCGGCAATACACTGAAGAAATCAACGACTATAAAGAGATAGAAACTCTTTATAATCATAATCTTCTCAATGACCCTGCACATTCTATGCTTTATCACGAGCTCGACAATATTCTTAACAATGCCATCGAGAATTTACCTCATAAAGCAAAGATCATCTACTTGATGAGCCGCTTTGAAGGCAAGTCCAACAAAGAGATTGCCGCAGCCTTGAACCTTTCGATAAAGGCCGTGGAGAAGCATATCACGCAGTCGAATAAGACGCTGAGACAACGCTTAATAAGAGAAGGATATTTCTCACTGCTGTTAGCTTTGATCAACCTATAACCCTACATAAATCAGATGAAAACAAATCAGACACTTCAACGAATCGCCCTGCCGATGCTCATTTTCTTGAGCCTGTTTGCTAATTCTTTTGGCAATACATATGCTTACCACGCCTTCCACCATAATACGCTTCCCGACAGCATCCCGATAGCCTCACGTAAGAATTTCCATATCCAGGGCATCGCCATGGACAAAGAGCACCATTATTTCTATGTCTCTTATACCACACAACTCGTCAAATATGATCTCAACGGGAAAGAGGTGGGGTCGGTAGACAATCTTCTTGGCCATCTCGGATGCATTGCTTACAATCCGAAAGACGGAAAAGTTTATGGCTCACTCGAATACAAAAACGACGAGATAGGACGGGGCATCAGCAACAAAAGCACCGGACACAGACAGTCGGCGACTCAGTTCTACGTGGCTGTGTTCGAGGTTGATAAGATCACGCGTCCGGCTATGGACGGTGCTGCCGACGGTGTCATGCACACTGTCTGTCTCCCTACGGTGAAACAACTCTATGAGGGTTCGGCCAACATTAACGGAAAAGCTGTGAAACACGTCTACGGCTGCAGCGGCATTGACGGACTTACGTTTGGACCCAAGTTTGGTCAACGCAAGGGAGCGCTTTATCTGACGGTTGCTCTCGGAATCTACCGCGATACCCTGCGCACTGACAACGACTATCAGGTTCTCTTACAATACCCCTGGCCTGACATCAACCGCCATGCACGTACGCTCAACCTTGAAAACATGCATACAAGCGGACCCGCAAAGCCTGCTGCCACATATTTTGCCTATACAGGCAATACGACATACGGTGTACAGAACCTCGAATATGACGCGTGGTCCAATCAGTGGTTCATGGCAGTATACAAAGGCGTAAAGAAGCAGTTCCCCAACTACACGCTCTTTGCGATCGATAACTCCAAGAAGCCGACATTGGAGAAGCTTAAAGGGCACGAGAATGCTTCCGGGCTCGTGGTGAAGCTCAGCAAACAAGGCCTCCACGATACTTCCTCGGGTGTCTACGGATGGATGTTTCCTCTCGGGAGCATGGGTATGCAGTCGATGGGCAATAGCCTCTTCTATTTCTTCCATCCGCAGGACAAGAAAGCGAACGTCTTTGGCGGTTGCCTGGAGTTGTACAGATATAAGCAAGGCTCCAGCCAACCATTTGTAAGAGAGTGAGGTCTTATCTGTCCCTGTGTATCACCGTTCCATTGGCCTGATGCGTAGCCAGGACGAGCACTTCGGCAATCTGTACATGCTCGGGTGCTGAGGCTGCATAGAAAGCCACATCGGCTATGTCGGAGCCCGTGAGCGGGGTGATACCTTTATACACATTGTCCGCGCGCTGCGTGTCACCATGGAAGCGGATGTTGGAGAAATTGGTCTCTACGAGTCCCGGTTTGATGTTCGTGACGCGCAGTTTCGTATCTGCCACATCGATGCGCAGACCGTCGGTGATCGCTTTCACGGCCGCTTTGGTAGCGCAGTAGACATTGCCTCCGGCGTATGCCGCGTCGCCCGCCACGCTACCTATATTAATAATGTGTCCATGGTTGCGCTCCACCATTCCCGGCACGATGAGACGTGTCATTGTCAGCAAGCCTTTGATGTTCGTGTCGATCATCTGGTCCCAGTCGTCAAAGTCGCCTTGATATTCCGGCTCCAGTCCGCGCGCCAGGCCGGCATTATTGATAAGTACGTCAATAATCTTCCATTCCTCCGACAGGTTCTTCACAGCCGCCTCCGCAGCCTTCCGATCCCTGACATCGAAGGCCAGGCTCAGAACCCCGGCTCCCTGCCTCTCAAGATCCTGCTTGAGACGGGCAAGTTTTTCCTCATTTCTTCCTGTGATGATCACGTTGTATCCGCCTTCAGCGAATCGACGCGCACATTCTTCACCGATCCCGCTGGTGGCTCCGGTGACTAATACAATTTTTCTCTTCATATATCTGTATATTAATTACAACTTGTCTCCGTAGCACAGGTCTCCGGCATCACCGAATCCCGGCACGATATATTTATGCTCATTCATCCCCGGGTCGACGGCGGCACACCAGATGGTCGTCTTGTCCTCCGGGAAGATTTGCTTGATGTGGTCGATACCCTCTACGGTAGCGATGACACAGCAGACATGGATCCGTTTCGGTGTGCCTTTTGTTAAGAAAGCCTTGTAGCCGAGCTCCATGCTGCCCCCCGTGGCAAGCATCGGATCCGCGATGATAAGCGTCTTCTCATCGATCGACGGTGTGGCAAGATACTCCACATGGATGCCGACCTGATGGTGTGCCTCGTCTTTGTACTCGCGGTAGGCGGAGACAAAGGCGTTGCCGGCATGGTCGAAGACATCGAGAAAGCCTTCATGGAAAGGAAGGCCAGCGCGGAAGATCGTTGCGAGCACCACTTTGTCGGTGGGGACGTTGACCCGGGCGATACCTAACGGAGTTACGATGTCTTTCGATTCGTAATTCAGACGTTTCGAAATCTCGAAAGCCTCATACCACCCTACCCGGCGGATATTGTTGCGGAAAAGCAACCGGTTCCTCTGATAATCCTTGTCGCGCATTTCGGCTACATATTGGCCTACAATGCTGTTCTCCTTTGAAATATTGATTACTTCAATCATATTGTTGTTTATATTGGTTTCTATCATGCAAAGGTAACAAAAAATCATTGATACACGCTTACAACACATAAAAACTTATCAACTCTTTGCCAACCGTAAATTACAAAACAAGCGGAGGAAACAGAGTTTTTATTTTCTTTAACCTAAAAAAGTCTTAGAACCGAAGAAATAATGCACGTCTTGCTTTGCCGTGCAACGGCTTTTTGTTAACTTTGCCATCGCAAACGAGCGAGAGTAAGTTTGCCAAACGTGATCATTCACATTCATAACTAATACATTTTTATAAAATGGCAAAGTTTGACAAATCAGTTTTAGCAAGCTACGGAATCCAGACAGGTACTGCTGAGGTTCTGTACAATCCTTCTTATGAGGTGCTGTTCAACGAGGAGACCAAGGAAGGCCTCGAGGGCTACGAGGTAGGCCACGAGACAGAGTTAGGTGCTGTGGACGTGTTCACAGGTATCTACACAGGTCGTTCTCCTAAGGATAAGTTCATCGTTGATGATGAGACTTCTCACGACACTGTATGGTGGACTTCTGACGAGTATCCTAACGACAACCACCGCGCCACTAAGGAGGCTTGGAATGCCGTGAAGGAGATTGCCAAGAAGGAGCTGTCCAACAAGAAGTTGTATGTCGTAGATGGTTTCTGCGGCACACACCGCGACACACGTATGAAGGTTCGCTTCATCGTGGAGGTTGCATGGCAGGCTCACTTCGTTACAAATATGTTCATCCGTCCGAAGACAACAGCTGACTTCGAGCAGG
>Ga0256404_1006186_pt1 | contig 20140 bp, 14 predicted proteins | sample RumenRJG_01DNA_FD_185990 | JGI IMG/M metagenome (GOLD analysis project Ga0256404, IMG submission 185990) | Bovine rumen microbial communities from Lethbridge, Alberta, Canada - RJG_01 | ecosystem: Host-associated > Mammals > Digestive system > Stomach > Rumen | place: Canada: Alberta | collected...
CACGAGGGTCTGCTCGTCGGTCATCTCGCTGAGGTATTTCATCACCAGTCGGTACTGGGCCCAGTTCTGAAAGATGGCTCCGTTGCCGCCATAGATGATGAGCTCGTGGGGATGCTGTGCCACACGCGGGTCGAGGTTGTTCTGTATCATCAGCATGATGGCAGCAGCCTGTTCCGAGCGGTGGGGATATTTGCTGATGGGGCGCGCCTTCATCTCGTAGCGGGGACGAAAGCGGTACATGTAGATGCGGCCATACTTGTGGAGCTCCTCGGCAAACTCAGGAGCCAGTGTGGCATGAAACTTCTTGGGGAAATAGCGCAGTGCGTTGCGCAGAGCCAGCTTCTTCTCCTCTGTGGTGAGGATATCCTTGCGCTTGGGCGCATGGTTGATGCTCGTATCGTAGGCTTGTGGTTCTGGCAGATAGTCGGGTATGCCGGCTCTGATTTCGGCTTGAAATTCTTCTAAGGTCATAAATTGTTGGTTTTTATTTCGTCAAGTTATCATAAGATTCACCCATTTATTTTCTCGTCCACGATGGCCGAGATAGCGGCTTCCTCAGCATCGGCCTTGGCAGCGATGGCATTGGCCTCGTCGATGAGACGCTGTGCCGTGGCCTTGTCCTTGAGCGAGGAGGCATTGATGCGCACGTTCATCGAGGCTCCGCGTACGGCAGCGCGTGCGGCCAGGGCACCCACACCGGCATCAGAGACACTGTTGGGATTGCCCTTCTCGGCCATGGCCCTGCAGATCTCGAAGGCCTTGAACGACTCGCGCATCGTCTCCAGGGGCACTTCCGAGGCAAAGAGCGTGGCTTCCTGGATGGCCTGCGAGCGGGCCTGCTTCTCCTCAGGCGTACCTTTGGGCATGCCGAAGGCTTCCATGATGCGGTTGAAGGCTGCCGTGTCCTCATCGATGAGATGGAGCAGCGAGCTCACCAGAGCCTGACCCTTGTCGGCCCAGACGCTGAACTCCTGCCACCGGTCGTCCCAGCCACGCTTGTGGGCAGAGAGGTTGGCCACCATCGTGCCCAGAGCGGCTCCCAGGGCTCCCATGCAGGCGGCGATAGTACCGCCACCGGGCGCAGGACTCTCGCGCGAAGTCTCCTGGGCGAACTCCTTCACGGTCAAGTCTACAAGGCGGCGCTGAGGATGAGCGTCCTCCAGCAGATACTCGATCACCTTCTCACGGGGATTGAACGGCTTGATATCATCGAGACTCATCGACTTGATGGCCATCCTGACGATGTCTTCCTCGGGAATACCCGTCGAGCGCTGCTGCTTCTCCAGGAAGTAGCGGCCGGCCTCGATGAGCACGCGCTTGGGAATGAGACCCACGATCTCGGTGCCAGTGACGCGGATGCCACGGGCTGCGGCGGCGCGGCAAACCTCGTCGAAGGCCACGTGGAGCGGAGTAATGTTGATATTGGTGATATTCATTGACACCTGGGCGATGCCGTATTCGTCGATAAACCATCCGATGGCTTTAGTGGCCTTCAGCGTACCGGGCTGCATGATGGGGTTGCCATCGGCATCCTTCAGGATCTTGCCCGTGAGCGTTCCGCCCTCACGCTGGGGGCGCCCCTTCTCGCGCACGTCGAAGGCGATGGCGTTGGCGCGGCGGGTGGAGGTGGTATTGAGGTTGAAGTTCACTGCAATCAGGAAGTCGCGTGCGCCTACAGCCGTACATCCCGTGCGGGCCATGTCGTCGTCCCAGGGGCGAGCGCCGTAGTCGGGTTGCTCATCGGGCTGCGTCATGCGCTCGGGCAGGCCTTCGTATTCACCTTGACGGCAGACGGCCAGGTTGCGGCGTGGCTCAGTGAAGGCGGCAGCCTCGTAGCAGTAGCAGGGGATGCGCAGTTCCTGGGCAATGCGCTCAGCCAACTTGCGCGACAGCTCGGCACACTCCTCGAGCGTCACTCCGCTCACTGGAACGAGAGGCAGCACGTCGGTAGCACCCATACGGGGGTGGGCACCGTGATGCTGGCGCATGTCGATGACGCGCGCAGCCTCCTTGACACCTCTGAAAGCAGCCTCGCAGACATCTTCCGGACTGCCCACGAAGGTGACTACCGTACGGTTGGTGGCCTCGCCCGGATCCACGTCGAGCAGGCGTACGCCCTTCACGGTCTCAATGGCCGTGGTGATGGATTTGATCTTCTGCATGTCATGGCCCTCACTGAAATTGGGCACGCACTCAATGATTTTCTTGTTTTGATCCATGGGTTAACAATTGTTTGTTTTTTGTAATTGACCCCAATATTAGCGCTTTTTTTTGAAACGGACAAATATTTTGAATTAAAATTTAATAATCAGCCGGAAATTAATGTTTTAGGCGCCCTTGCGGACATACGCATAATGTTCTGGAAAGGTGAATTTACCTGGAAGGCCATGTCACATCATTCGGCCGCTGACCCTCATTCGTCGTCAGGAATGCCGACGCTCCTATGCCAAATGGTAAGAGGGCCGTAATTCCTGAAGGCCAAGAAAGATATGTGATTCCATTGTGATTGACCTCGATTTGCTTCTCCCCTCCCTTCGTAGAGGCTGTAACAAAAGCTCCGAGATCTTCACTAGCCAAACCTCCCTACACAAAAAAAATTCTCAAATTCGACAATAAAGTGACAATCTGTTTAATGAGTAATGTCTTTAGCCTACATTATTCATGGAGATTATTTTTCACACGAATATCCATAAATCCATAAATTTCTCATGAATATAATCATTTACGAATAATTTATGGGTAATTTGTGATAATTCATGTTCAAAAAAGTAGCGTTTAATGTTCATGAATAATGCAGGCTAACGGAAGCCAATTTTAGAGTTTTGTTACAGCCTCTTCGTAGGGAGGGGAGAAACAGCGGAGCGTAAATCCCAATTGATGTCCTGAAAAGCCGAATGGTAGGAGGGTCGTCATTCCTGACGACCAAGAAAGAAGGTTCGCTTGTACATCACAAGTATATCCTTCGTCGTCAGGAATGACGACGCTCCTAAGCCGCCGGCAGGAATTAGTACAGCCCCCTCAGTTCTACCTGATTGATGTACACAGTTGCCACAAACAAACGTGACACTTGTCACGAACGAACGTGACAGTTGTCACGAACGAACGTGACAGTTGTCACGAACAAACGTGACAGTTGTCACGAACAAACGTGACAATCGTCACGAAACAACGTGACGGTCATCATGAACGTGACGGTCGAAGAAACGTGACGGCTGTCACGAATGATCATGTTAGCTGGCTCCAGATTAAATTTTACTCAAAAGCCTAACATTACTCACAATCAATCGATAATATCGATAAGCGTTATAGAAATCATCCTTAATAATTTATAAAACTGAAACAAATATTAACTGTACTTTTGCAAAACGAACAGAATCTCTGAACCAATCCAATAGATGCAAACAACAAGGACAAAAGAAATAGCAATCAGCAAGGAAACAAATAAATGCCCCATCTCACAGGATTTTTCGTGTTAATACATAACAACAAAAAACTAAAACGTATGAAAAAATCATTAACAGTCATCCTGGCTCTTATCGTTGCCTTAGGAAGCCTGCAGTCGTGCAAGCTGAAAAAAGGCGGCCACATTGCTGCGGATGAGAACGCTGCCAAGAAGGTGTATGTCGCTCCTGGGCAGTACGATGAGTATTACGACTTCGTGTCAGGTGGTTTCAGCGGACAAGTTGCTGTCTACGGCATTCCATCAGGCCGTTTGTTGAAGGTCATTCCGGTATTCTCGCAGAACGGCGAGAACGGATATGGCTACGACGAGAACACCAAGGCTATGCTCAACACCTCGTTTGGCTTCGTGCCTTGGGACGACTCCCACCACACTCAGCTCTCTGAGACCGGCGCCATGTATGATGGCCGCTGGCTCTTCATCAACGCCAACAACACGCCGCGTATCGCACGTATTGACCTGAAGACCTTCCAGACCGCCGAGATCATCGAGCTCCCCAACACGGGCGGCAACCATGCTTCTCCCTTCATCACCTGCAACACCGAGTACATCGTTGCCGGCACACGCTTCAGCGTTCCTGCTGACTACGAGAACGGTGATGTAGCCATCAAGGACTACAAGAAGGACTTCCTCGGACACATCTCTTATATTAAGGTAGACAAGAACACGGGTCATCTGAGTCTTGACTTCCAGCTGTTGCTTCCTCCGTTCAACTACGACTTGAGCCACAGCGGAAAGAATGCTTCGGCCGACTGGTCGTTCTTCACCTGCTACAACACCGAGGAGGCTCACTCTCTGCTCGAGGTGAACGCCTCGCAGAACGACAAGGACTACATCCTGGCTGTGAATTGGAAGAAGGCTGCCGAGCATGCCGCAAAGGGCGACTTCGACTGGAAGCCCTGCAAGTATGCCCACAACGTGTTTGACGAGTCGACCGAGATGGCCACATCCGAGATTCTCGACAAGGTGAAGGTTATCGACACGAAGAAGTACAACGACTTCCTCTATCTGATTCCCTGCCCGAAGTCGCCCCACGGCGTGGATGTTGATCCGACAGGCGAGTACATCGTCGGCAACGGTAAGCTGAGTGCCAACCTGCCTGTATTCAGCTTCACCAAGATTCAGGACGCCATCAAGAACCACAAGTTCGACGGTCAGGTGAATGGCATCAATGTCATCAAGTATGAGGACGCCCTCCACGGAGAGGTACAGGCTCCCGGTCTGGGATCGCTCCACACCGAGTTTGACGCCGACGGCAATGCCTACACCAGCTTCTTCATCTCTTCGGAGATTGTAAAGTGGAACCTGAAGACGCTGCAGATTGAGGACCGCATTCCTACCTACTATTCTGTTGGTCACCTGTCAGTGCTGGGCGCCGACACCAAGAAGCCTTACGGAAAGTATATGATCGCCTACAACAAGATCACGAAGGACTGCTTCCTGCCCACAGGTCCTGAGCTCTGCCAGGCCGCACAGCTCTACGACATCAGTGGCGACAAGATGAAACTGCTGTTGGAATTCCCGACCATCGGTGAGCCCCACTATGCCAGCGCCATTGCCGCCAGCGAGTTGAAGCCGAACATCAAGCTCTTCACCCGACTGACCGACAACCACAACAAGTATAAGATATCGAAGGCCCAGGAAGCCCGCGTCGTGCGCACCGGCAACCGTGTAGATGTCTATATGGCCGCCATCCGCAGCCGTCTCGTGCCCGACAACATCGAGGGCATCAAGATGGGCGATGAGGTGTACGTACACGTCACCAACATCGAGCAGGAGTGGGATATCCCCCACGGATTTGCCATCAAGGGCAACAACAATGCCGAGTTGCTCGTCATGCCAGGCGAGACCCGTACACTGAAGTGGGTGCCCAACCGCGTGGGTATCATCCCGTTCTACTGCACCGACTTCTGTAGCGCCCTCCACCAGGAAATGCAAGGCTACTTCCGCGTATCGCCCAAGGGTAGCAACGTGCCCCTGTCGTTCACCATCGACGACAAGGCTCCATCGCAGTTCACCACTACGAAGCCTACCACTCAGCAAGGCGCAGCTCCGACCGGACATAACAGAAAATAATCTTTCTTCAAGGAATTCATAAGCTTGCCTTCTCTTCTCAAGGTTTTCTCTGCTGGAGAGAAGGCAGGCACTGTGAGACAATAAAAAAACAGAAACAATGATCAAGTTAGATTTCAAAGGAAAAATCTCCAAAGCAAGCATGATCTTGCTTTTCATCGCAGCCGCCTTTACCCTCGGCAGCGCCTTCGCTCCGGTTTGGCGCATCGATTTGACGGCACCTCAGTATCCTGAGGGAATGGTGCTCTACATCGGTGGCCTGGCCGGACTCGACGGTGGCGATGGAGGTAACGACCTCTATAAGATAAACGAGCTCAACCACTACGTAGGTATGGCTCAGATGCATCCCGGCGACTTCTGGGAGTTCGCTGTTCTGCCCTACCTCCTCATGGCCTTTGCCGTTCTGTTTGCCGTAGCCGCCATCATGAAGAGCAAGAAGCTCTCCCTCGCCGGCCTCATCAGCTTCGGCATCTTCGGCGTTCTGGGATTCGTGGATTTCTACCACTGGACCTACGTCTACGGCCACAACCTCTCTCCCGACGCACCTATCAAGGTTCCCGGAATGGCCTATCAGCCCCCTATCATCGGCGAGAAGCAGCTTCTCAACTTCGATGCCCTCTCACAGCCCGACCTTGGCGGTTATCTGCTCGTTGCAGCCGGTCTGATTCTGGCTTTCGTCGTCTTCAAGGAGTTGGGACTATTCGGTTCGTCTAAGAAAAACAAAGCAGTTGCATAATGTTCATTCATAATTTTCTCAAATCATCAGCACCGGTATGCGTATCGGTGCTGATTCTTTCAGCGCTTGTTTCGTGTGGCGTCAGCGACAAGCCTCAGGCCATGAACCTAGGCAAGGACAAATGTACGGCTTGCAGCATGACCATTGAGGACGCAAAGTTCTCCTGCGAGTATATCACCGACAAGGGAAAATGCTTCAAGTTTGACGATGCCACGTGTCTCTTCCATTATCTCAGCAATAATCAGATATCCGACAGTACGGTGCAGAAGATATACATTGCCGACTACGAACAACCCGACTCGCTGATTGACATCAAGACAGCATCGCTCGTGCTCGGCGCCGACATCCAGTCGCCGATGAACGGTGGTATTGCCGCCTTCAAGAACAGAAACCACGCCATTCAGTTTGCAGAGAAGTCGCACTCTATCCTGCTCGACTCATGGGAAAGGCTGAAAATAAACAACCTGAAACGTTGAAAGCATTAAACATCTTCAACTTGTCGCTGCTCTTCCTGCTCATTGCGCTCCCCATGAGTGGGCGCAGGCTCGACGTCGGACAGGGCAAAGCCTACAAGACGATCGGCAGCGCTCTCGCTGCGGCACGCGACGGCGACGCGCTCTACATCCATGCCGGCCAGGTCTACCGCGAGCACCTGGTCGTCGGGCGTGGCGTGAGGCTGCAGGGTGTAGGTATGCCGGTTGTTGACGGTGGCAGACGAGGCAACGTCATCGAGGTAAGAGCCAACGGAGTGACCATCGACGGACTTCAACTGCGCAACTCGGGCCGCTCGTCGCGCGTCGACTATTGTGGCATCAAGAGTCTTGAATCCACAGCGTTGACGGTGAGCCACTGCGTGTTCCGGGCCAACCAGTTCAGCATCATGATTCAGAACGGCAAGGACTGCGTGGTGGCGCACAACGACATCTCGAGCGACATCACCTACAACCCGATCATGGGCAACGCCATCCACTGCTGGAAGAGTGACAACATGAGAATAGAGCACAACCGCATAGGCCACAACCGCGACGGCATCTATCTGGAGTTTGTCAATCATTCCCACATCTCCCACAACACGATCAACGGCTGCGCCCGCTACGGACTGCACTTCATGTTCTCCCACTTCAATGTCTTCGACTCCAACCGCTTCAGCCACAATCAGGCCGGCGTGGCAGTGATGTTCGGCCACAACGTGACGATGCTCAACAATCTCTTCGTCGACAATCAGGGCTCGTCGTCTTATGGACTTCTGATCAAGGAGTTGCAATTCAGTCAGATCCGCGGCAACCACTTTCTCAGAAACACCGTGGGGCTGCTTGTCGACGGAGGCAGCGACCTCAACGTCCACAACAATGAGATACGCGACAACGGCTGGGGCATACGTCTGATATCGGCCAGCACCAATGACACTATACATCACAACAACTTCGTGGGCAACACGTTCGACATGACTACCAACGTGAGCTACAACCGCAACCTCGTCGACGGCAACTATTGGGACAAGTACGAAGGCTACGACCTCAACAAGGACGGACAGGGCGACGTGCCCTTCCATCCGCTCAGCCTCTTCTCCGTACTGGCCGAAGAGGACGAGACCGTGCTGCTGTTCTTCCGCAGCTTCCTCATGAATCTGCTCGATGCCACGGAGAAACTGCTTCCTACGATCACACCGGACAACTACGTGGACGACACACCATCTATGAAACCTTTTAAAGTATGATAGAAATCAATCACCTCAATAAGTACTACGGCAAACAGCAGGTGCTTTACGACATCAACCTCAAGCTTGCTCCTGGTCAGTGCGTGGCCTTCATCGGTCCGAACGGATGCGGCAAGACAACACTCATGAAGTGCATTCTCGGTCTTGTGACCCCGCAGTCGGGCGAAGTCCTGATCGACGGCAAAAACGTACGCGAACATTGCGAGTCGCGCGAACATATCGGATTCATGCCGCAGAGCAGCTGCTTCCCCGAAAACATGACCGTGGGACAAACCTTCAAGACGATAGAAAGCCTGCGGAAAGGGACTGTGGAGACCGACCGCGAGCTCTACGACGCCTTCCACATCGCGTCTATCGTTGACAAGCGCACAAATACCCTCTCGGGAGGCACAAGCCAGAAGGTGAACGCGGCGCTCGCCTTCCTCTTCAATCCCGACACCCTCATCCTCGACGAGCCCACAGCCAGCCTGGACCCGCTCGCTGCCGAGATTCTCAAAGACAAGATTCGTAAAGAGAAAGGCAAGCTGATCTTCATCACCAGTCACATCCTCAGCGAGCTCAACGGCCTCGTCACCCACATCGTCTTCATGGAGGAGGGACATATCATCTTTTTCAAGAGCGTAGAACAAATACTTCAGGAGGCAGGCCAGCAGGACATTACGCAGGCCATCATGTTCCTCTTGAGAAACAATAATAAAGCATACACAGATGGGCAAAATCACTAAGATTGTATTTTTGGACAACATAAAAAGTAAGATCGTCATCGTCTATTTCTGTCTGTTGGCGCTTCTGTCGTGGTCGTCGATGCTGCTGCAGGACAATGAAACCAAAGGAGCGCTGACGATGCTGAACATCGTGCTCTTCATCGTTCCACTGATGTCGCTGCTCTATACGGTCATTTATCTCTACGACTCGCGCAACTTCATCGTCATGCTGCTCAGTCAGCCGCTCAAGAGGCAGCGCGTTTGGCAAAGCTTCTATCTGGGACTGAGCGGCAGTCTGCTCATCGCCTATGTGCTGGGGGCCGGGATTCCCGTCATACTGTTCTCCTCACTCCAGACGTCCTTGCTGCTTCTGCTCTCGGGCTGTGTCGTCACACTGGTCTTCGTCTCCCTGGCATTCCTCATCGCCACGCTCACGAGCGAGAAGACGCGCGGCATCGGAGCCGCCCTGCTCATCTGGCTGTTGCTGACGATGATCTACGACTCAGTGCTGCTCTACTTCGTCTTTCTCTTGGGCGATTATCCCATCGAGACGCCGCTCATGGCACTGCTCATGCTCAATCCCCTCGACCTTGTGCGCTTCCAGATCATCCTGCAGATGGACGCCAGTGCGATGATGGGCTATTCGGGCGCAGTGTTCAAGGAGTTTCTGGGGGCAGCTGGCGGCATGATTGTATCATCCCTGCTGCTGATCATCTGGATGGCCTTGCCCTACGCCCAGTCGCTCCGCATCTTCAAGAAGAAAGACCTGTAACAGGCTGTGTGGACCGACACAGATAATTCACAATTCATAATTCATAATTGGGCTGGCGCGACTTCGGCCTATTACCATTGAGTAGGCTCTTAATCGATTATTATTCTTTTTTCGCATAGCGGAGCGTTAAACAACAAATGATGCCACCGCTCCTACCATTCGGTGACAGGAAAGACAGACTGATTGTGAATGTAGAGGGGGAGGCTCTTATCCGATATTCCGCGGAGCGGAGCGTTAAAAAGACTAACCCATAAAAAAAGGCTGCGATTGTCGCAGCCTTTTATGCTATTAGAATTTATGCTATTAGAATAATTGTAGCGTGTAGATGTAGACCACTGCGGCAGGGATTGCCATCAGTGAGGAATCGAAGCGGTCGAGCATTCCACCGTGACCGGGAAGGATGTTGCCACTGTCCTTGATGCCCAGGGTCCGCTTGAACAAGCTCTCGACCAAGTCTCCCAGCGTGCCAAAGACCACGACGACGAGTCCAAGACCCATCCACATCGGGATACTCAATGCGTGAGTGTCGCCAAGCAGATAACCGACGACTGCCGCCACGATAAGCACAAGCAAGCCGCCACCGATACTGCCTTCCCAGGTCTTCCCCGGAGATATGCGCGGGAACAACTTGTGACGGCCAAAGAGCGAACCGGAACAGTAGGCTCCGGAGTCGTTGATCCAGAGGAAAACAAACAGCATGAGCGGAATCATCATGTCGTAGTGCACCAGACCGTCGCCCTGTACATCGAAAGCCAAAATGTTGACCATCGACAGGGGCAGGGCGATGTACATCTGGGAGAGCATCGTGTAGGCCCAGTCGTGAATGGGATTCTCATTCTTGAGATACAGCTCACTGACGAAGAGATAGATCACCGTGAGCAGATAGGGCACGAAGATAACAAAATTCGTCACGATTCCGCTTCGCCATGATGCCACGGCAATGAAGAAATACACGCCGGCGACCGTGGAGATGAAGCGGTTGACCGCCACTCCCTCTACGTCGTTGACCAGACCGCAGTATTCCCAAATCGTCATTCCCGTGATCAGGGCGAAGAGGAAAATCATGGCCTCGGGGCGCAGGAAGCCACACACCATGATGGTCACGAAGAGCACTCCGGTGATTGTGCGGGTGATAAGATTGCTTTGCTTCTCGGTCATGCTTTCTCCTCCTTGTCGGAGTCGTTCTGCGGCTCATCGTTTTGCGGCTCGCTTTCGGCGTCCGCATTGTTCTTCTGTTGCTCAGCCACTCTGCGCTGATGCTCAGCCTCGGCCTGCTTCACAGCCTCGGGCATATCCTCCAGTGCGGGAGCGTTCTTCTCATTGGCCTCGATGATCTCCTCCGAACGGCTCTTCCAAGGACGCTTGCCAAAGATTTTCTCCACATCCTCTGCATAGATGACCTCCTTCTGATAGAGCAGGTCGGCAAGCTGTTTGTGGCCTTCCTTGTGCTCGGTGAGGATCTGCTTGGCGCGGTCGTACTGCTCGTTGATCATCTTCAGTACCTCGTCGTCCATAATCTTGGCCGTGGTCTCACTGTAGGGGCGCGTGAACTGATACTCCTGGTTGTTGTAGTAGCAGATGTTGGGCAAGCGGTCGCTCATGCCCGCATAGGCCACCATGCCATAGGCGCTCTTCGTGGCGCGCTCAAGGTCGTTCATGGCACCCGTGGAAATGTGATGGATGAAGAGGTCCTCTGCGGCACGTCCGCCGAGCAGGGAGCACATCTCGTCGAGCATCTCCTCCTTGGTGGTGATGACGCGCTCCTCGGGCAGATACCAGGCAGCGCCAAGCGCCTGTCCGCGGGGAACAATCGTGACCTTCACAAGGGGATTGGCATGCTCGCAGAACCAGCTGATGGTGGCATGTCCGGCCTCGTGGATGGCGATGCTGCGCTTCTCCTCGGCTGTCATCACCTTGGTCTTCTTCTCCAGTCCACCGATGATACGGTCGACGGCATCGAGGAAGTTCTGCTTCTCCACGTCCTTCTGGTTGTGGCGGGCTGCGATGAGGGCTGCCTCGTTGCAGACATTGGCAATATCAGCACCCGAGAAACCCGGAGTCTGACGGGCCAGGAAGTCGATATCCAAATCGGGAGCCGTCTTCAGCGGCTTGAGATGCACCTTGAAGATGGCCTTGCGCTCGGCAAGGTCGGGCAGGTCGACATGTATCTGGCGGTCGAAACGTCCGGCACGCAGCAGGGCCTTGTCGAGCATGTCGGCACGGTTGGTGGCAGCCATGACGATGACGCCTGAGTTGGAGCCGAAGCCGTCCATCTCGGTGAGCAGGGCGTTGAGCGTATTCTCGCGCTCGTCGTTGCCGCCCATCGAGGGGTTCTTGCTACGGGCACGGCCCACGGCATCAATCTCGTCGATGAAGATGATGCAGGGAGCCTTCTCCTTGGCCTGACGGAACACGTCGCGCACACGGCTGGCACCGACGCCAACGAACATCTCGACAAAGTCGGAACCGCTCATGGAGAAGAACGGCACGCCGGCCTCACCGGCCACGGCCTTTGCCAAGAGCGTCTTTCCCGTTCCCGGAGGACCAATGAGCAGTGCGCCCTTGGGAATCTTTCCGCCCAGGTCGGTATAGCGTTTTGGGTTCTTGAGGAAGTCGACAATCTCCTGCACCTCCTGCTTGGCACCCTCTTGTCCGGCTACATCCTTGAAGGTGATGCCCATCTCGTTGCCTTTCTCATAGAGCTTGGCCTTGCTTTTGCCAACGTTGAACATTCCGCCACCGTTGCTTCCGCCGCCAATACGTCCCATGAGGAACCACAACATTCCCAACACGAAGAGGAAGGGAATAAGCTGCACCATGAGGTCCCAGAAGTGGTTGCCTTTGTTGTTGTCGTAACTGTATTCACTGATTTTTCCGGACTTCTGTGCCTGTGCCACGAATTTTTCCAGTTCATCCACACTGCCGAACTCGACAGTGACGTAGGGATTCGGTCCCACCTGCTGTGCCGACTTGTGGAATACATCACGGACGTTCTTCTCCTTGACATACATCTTGAGCGTGTTCTCGTCCTTGTTGATGACAACGCTCTTGGCCCATCCGCGGTTGACGTAAGCCTGAAAGTCGGAATAGCGGGCGTTGGTCGACAACCCCGACCCGCTCAGCAAGGCATTTCCGCCGCCAGTGAAGAAGAGAATAGCCAAAGTGACGATAATGAGTCCGTAAAGCCAGTTCATATTGAACTTCGGCATCTTAGGCTGATTGTTGTCGCCTTGGGGATTGTTGTTGTTGTTCATTTTTCAGATCGTAATCTAAATAAGGGGTAAATATACTGAAATTAAAACTGCCTGCCATAACCTTTCAAGAGCATTACTGCCGGATGAAGAGCTGGCGGAGGACATGTCATGAATCATTGCGGCAAAAAGCATGCCAATTCAATCCATGTCTGGAATTCGTGTCAGTGTCGCATCGGTCCAGAGACTTTCGAGGTCGTAAAACTGTCGGGTCTCGGGAAGGAAGACATGCACAAGAACGTCGCCATAGTCGATGGCCACCCATTGATCGGTGCCCAGTCCCACGACATGCGTGGGCTTCTCGCCAGCCTCACGGCATTTGTCGCCCACCGATTCGGCAATAGCCTCCACCTGCGTCGGCGACTGTCCCTGACAGATGACAAAGTATTGAGCGATGGCTCCGTCGATCTTGCGAAGGTCGCAGACGACAATGTCGCGTCCCTTCTTTTCCTGAATACCTTCAGTGATGGTTTTAACTAAATCCGTTGTTGATGTCATTCAGTTGATTTTGTGTTTGCTTATTGTTCTTCTTTATATTATATGTACTGATTTGCAAAGTTAGTGTAATTAATCCATTTTGCCCCTTAAATCATGCATTTTTTGGAAAAAATTAAGTTTTCGATAAAAAAAGTGCCGAAAAATTTTGGTGGTTCGCAAAAAAGCAGTACCTTTGCACTCGTAAACGGAAACAACTTCTAAAGAGTTTTTCCAAAGGACATTGGGATATGGTGTAATGGTAACACTACAGATTCTGGTCCTGTCATTCCTGGTTCGAATCCGGGTATCCCAACCATTTAAAATAGCCAAGTAGTTGATAATCAACCGCTTGGTTTTTTTATTTTCATTTCTGAACGGTTTTTGCACGGTAAGAACGGTTTTTATTACTGGTTCAGCCATCTGTAACCTCCACCGCTATACTTACTCCGGCTTGAAAAGGTTTGACTTTCATCGGAATGTAGTCGGTTACTCATCTTCGTCTACAAGTAATCAGAGGATTCAGCGACGCTGATGCTTTACTTAACGACAAGCCATAACATAAAAAGTAACAGGCCCATAATACTCAAGACCGGTATCATCAGCCTTAAAGTGATGATACCGGTCTTTCTTTGTACAAGTCTCTTTATTCTCGCCGAAACTTAGTATTTTTGCATTCGGTAATGAAGCTGCGCGTAGTCTTAGAGCGGATTAGCTATCAGAATGGCGAGAACAGTAATATAATACGAATATGATATTGAACACTGGTGGCAGAACAGACACGGTAAATTATTTCTCGGAGTGGTTGCTGAACCGCTTCGCTGCCGGTTATGCCCTCAGCCGTAATCCGTTCTACCATGATGTGGTGAACAGAATTGAACTAACTCCCGAGACCATCGATGTTGTGGAATTCTGTAGCAAGAACTATCGTCCGATATTGCCACGGCTGCATGAGATCACCGACCGCTTTCATTGTCATTTCCACTATACCATCACTGCCTATGAAAAGGACATAGAACCCAATGTGCCGAGTATTGATGAGAGCTTTGAGACCCTGAAAGACTTGTCGGCACAGGTTGGAAAGGAAAAGATCATCTGGCGCTACGATCCTGTATTGCTGACCAGTAAATATACTATCGAGCGGCACTTCGAGACCTTCGATAAAATGGCCGCGCGGATAGCTCCATACGTAGACCGATGTCTTTTCAGCTTTGTGGTTTGGTATAAGAAATTGAATATGCCCGAACTGCTGCCGATCTCAGAGCTACAGAAGGATCAGATTGCAAAAGGATTGGGTGAGATAGCGGCCAAGTATCATTTGTATATCCAGACTTGTGGCACCAAGGAGAGCTATGAGCAGTATGGCGTCCACAACAGTGGCTGCATGACTCGTGCCATCTTTGAACATTCCCTGGGACTTCACTTCAAGAAGCTTGCAGAGAAAGGCAATCGTCCCGGATGCCGATGCATGGAAAGCCGTGGCCTAGGCGACTACAACACATGTATCAATGGATGCCGATATTGTTATGCAAACTATGACCATGAGAAGGCCAAGGAGAACTATCGTCTCCACGACCCACTCTCACCTTTGATGATTGGTCATCTGCAACCGACCGACAAGATTGTTCCCCTGCACCAAGAGAGCTTTGTCGATAAGGAGCCTTGGCTGTTCTGACCGTAACAGATGTCAGGCATCCAATCTCGAATGGTAAGCATTTCTATGGTGGATATATCCCCATCTAGCATCCTTTCTGTTGATTCATGTGACTCTATGATGCCACCGTATGTTGGCCGTTCGGGTCTAGACGGCTTCCGCACCTTGTGTCCAATTGGCCATCTCCAATTCATAGCTTTTTGTAATGACTGGACTTCCGGACTACAGGACTTCAATTGAGAAGAATTATAGAATTTTCTGACTATAGTTTGCAGTTTCGAAGAAATTTATTAAGTTTGTGGAAAAATCGAGGCAACTATGGTAAACTATCCAATTGGCATACAGACGTTCGAAACTATTCGCAGCAACGATTACTTATATGTAGACAAGACGAAGTACATATACGAAGCTACACATCCTGGCCGGTATGTATTTCTCTCGCGTCCCCGCCGTTTTGGCAAGTCGCTGCTCACAAGCACGTTTGATAGCTATTTCCGAGGATGCAAGGATCTGTTCAAAGGACTTGCCATAGAGAAATTGGAAAAGGACTGGACAGAGTACCCCGTACTCCACTTTGATCTGAGCGACATTAAGAAGGGAACAGTGGAGGATTTTGAAGAGAATGTTAATTCCTCTTTGGCCTCGATGGAAGAAGAGTTTGACATAGCAAAGACTTCGGATAGTCCTGGAACTCGTCTCAAAGATTTAGTGGAGCGCATTTTCAAAAAGACCGGAAAGCAGGTTGTTCTTCTTTTCGATGAATACGATGCGCCTCTGCTGACGGTTCTTCACGACCCAGAACGACTTGAGACGATGCGAACTGAGTTGCAGTCATTCTATTCTCCTATCAAGAAACTTGATCCTTACCTCCGCTTTGTCTTCATCACGGGCATCACAAAGTTCTCGCAGCTCAGCATCTTCTCCCAGCTCAACAACTTGAACAACATATCCATGCTGCCGCAGTATGCCGCAATGTGTGGCATAACAATAAAAGAGTTAGAAGATAACTTTCAGGAAGGAATCGGTGTGCTGGCAGAGAAATACCATTACAGCCATCAGCAAGTCATCGACAAACTCCTCTATCATTACGACGGCTACCATTTTTCTGAGGACAGCGAGGGGGTATTGAATCCTTTCAGCCTGCTATCGGCTATGAACAACCGTAAATTCGACAACTACTGGTTCTCCACCGGTACGCCGACGTTCCTTGTCAACATGCTCAAGCACTTCCACACCGACATCACAAAGATTGATGGCAGTGAGGCATGGGCTACAGACTTTGACCAGCCTACAGAGAATATGCAGTCAATCCTGCCATTATTCTATCAGAGCGGCTATATCACCATAAAGGGCTATGACCCAATCATGCAATTCTACACGCTTGGCTTTCCCAACGAGGAGGTAAAGGTGGGATTGATGCGAATCCTCATCCCTTATTATGTCCACACGAATAATGTAGAAGCATCACACGCCGTGGGCCGGATGTACCAAGCTTTGCGCAAAGATGACATGGACAGTTGTCTCAAGGCAATGCAGGAGTTCTTCACTACGATACCTTACCAGGAGAACACGCTCAAGGACGCGCCGACAACGGAGGGCCACTTCACCGCGATGCTCTACGTGATGTTCTCTCTCCTCAATGTCTATGTCTTTTCCCAAGTGCGCAACGCCAAGGGCCGTCTGGATATTCTCATCAAGACCGACACGACCATCTATGTCATGGAGCTGAAACTTGACGGTGACCTGGACAAGGCACTGAGACAAATCGATGAGAAAGACTACACGATACCCTACCAGTCAGATGGCCGCAAGGTCATTAAGGTCGCCATCAACTTCTCAACAGAGGAAAGAACGATAAAGGAGTGGAAGATTGAAAAATAAATTGCTACGTACAACCCTAGTCCTTCCTTTCTTTGAATTTTATCATTTTCCTTTGCTATCTCACGGTAATTTATTAAGTTTGTGGAAAAATCGAGGCAACTATGGTAAACTATCCAATTGGCATACAGACATTCAGTGAAATTCGCAACAACGATTTCTTATATATAGACAAGACAAAGTACATATATGAGATAACGCATCCTGGCAAGTATGTATTTCTCTCCCGTCCTCGCCGTTTCGGCAAGTCGCTACTCACGAGTACGTTCGATGCCTATTTCTCTGGACGCAAGGACCTGTTCAAAGGACTTGCCATCGAGGAGTTGGAGAAGGAATGGAAGCAATATCCTGTGCTGCATTTCTCTTTGGCTTCGGCAAAAAGAGGAACAGTACAAGACTTGGAGGACATCATTACGATGCAACTCGAAGACGCTGAAAGCAAATATGGCATTCCACAGTCGGAGACGAATATCACAAAGAGGTTTACTAGGCTTGTCAAGGATATCTACGAGAAGACGGGCACGCAAGTCGTTGTCCTCATCGACGAGTACGACGCACCGCTACTCACGGTGCTTCACGACAACGATCGCCTCGAGCAGATGCGCACAGAGTTGCAGGCATTCTATTCTCCGCTGAAGGACCTCGATCCTTATCTTCGCTTTGTCTTCATCACGGGCATCACGAAGTTCTCACAGCTCAGCATCTTCTCACAGCTCAACAACTTGAACAACATATCCATGTTGCCGCAGTATGCTGCAATGTGTGGCATAACAATAAAAGAGTTGGAAGATAACTTTCAGGAAGGAATCGGTGTGCTGGCGGAGAAATACCATTACAGCCATCAGCAAGTCATCGACAAGCTTCTCTATCACTACGATGGCTACCATTTTTCTGAGGACAGCGAGGGGGTCTTGAATCCTTTCAGTCTGCTATCGGCTATGAACAACCGTAAATTCAACAACTACTGGTTCTCTACGGGCACTCCGACGTTCCTTGTCAATATGATGCGGAAGTTCCACACCGACCTGACCGAGATTGATGGCAGTACAGCAATGCAGGAGGACTTTGACGCTCCTACTGAGAACATGCACAACGTGCTGCCACTGTTCTATCAGAGCGGTTACCTGACGATAAAAGGCTATAATCCCCGGTCGGGCATGTACACGCTTGGCTATCCCAATGAGGAAGTCAAGGTGGGACTGATGCGCATTCTCATTCCTTTCTATGTGCAGAGTGATCCCGTCCCTGCCAGCAATGCCTGCTGGAACATCTCCGAGGCACTGCTGGACGATGACATCGACAAGGCACTGACCGCAGCCCGCAGCTATTTCGCGTCCATACCCTACCAAGAGAACACGCTCAAGGACGCGCCGACAACAGAAGGCCATTTCACAGCGATGCTCTACGTGATGTTCTCATTCCTCAACCGTTATGTGTATTCACAAGTGCGCAACGCCAAGGGCCGCTTGGATATTCTCATCAAGACCGACACGACCATCTATGTCATGGAGCTGAAACTTGACGGTGACCTGGACAAGGCGCTGAAACAAATCGACGAGAAGGAGTATACGATTCCTTACCAATCCGATGGCCGCAAGGTCGTGAAGGTCGCCATCAACTTCTCAACAGAGGAAAGGACGATAAAGGAGTGGAAGATTGAAAAATAAATTGCCACGTACAACCCTAGTCCTTCCTTTCTTTGAATTTTATTATTTTCCTTTGCGGTCTCACGGAAATTTATTAAGTTTGTGGAAAAATAGCGGCAACTATGGTAAACTATCCAATTGGCATACAGACGTTCGACAAGATTCGTCAAGACGGATACTTGTATATCGACAAGACAAAGTACATATATGAGATAACGCATCCTGGTCAGTATGTGTTTCTCTCCCGTCCCCGACGTTTTGGCAAGTCACTGCTCACGAGTACGTTCGATGCCTATTTCTCTGGGCGCAAGGACCTGTTCAAAGGACTTGCCATCGAGGAGTTGGAGAAGGAATGGAAGCAATATCCTGTGCTGCATTTCTCTTTGGCTTCGGCAAAAAGAGGAACAGTACAAGACTTGGAGGACATCATTACGATGCAACTCGAAGACGCTGAAAGCAAATATGGCATTCCACAGTCGGAGACGAATATCACAAAGAGGTTTACTAGGCTTGTCAAGGATATCTACGAGAAGACGGGCACGCAAGTCGTTGTCCTCATCGACGAGTACGACGCACCGCTACTCACGGTGCTTCACGACAACGATCGCCTCGAGCAGATGCGCACAGAGTTGCAGGCATTCTATTCTCCGCTGAAGGACCTCGATCCTTATCTTCGCTTTGTCTTCATCACGGGCATCACGAAGTTCTCACAGCTCAGCATCTTCTCACAGCTCAACAACTTGAACAACATATCCATGTTGCCGCAGTATGCTGCAATGTGTGGCATAACAATAAAAGAGTTGGAAGATAACTTTCAGGAAGGAATCGGTGTGCTGGCGGAGAAATACCATTACAGCCATCAGCAAGTCATCGACAAGCTTCTCTATCACTACGATGGCTACCATTTTTCTGAGGACAGCGAGGGGGTCTTGAATCCTTTCAGTCTGCTATCGGCTATGAACAACCGTAAATTCAACAACTACTGGTTCTCTACGGGCACTCCGACGTTCCTTGTCAATATGATGCGGAAGTTCCACACCGACCTGACCGAGATTGATGGCAGTACAGCAATGCAGGAGGACTTTGACGCTCCTACTGAGAACATGCACAACGTGCTGCCACTGTTCTATCAGAGCGGTTACCTGACGATAAAAGGCTATAATCCCCGGTCGGGCATGTACACGCTTGGCTATCCCAATGAGGAAGTCAAGGTGGGACTGATGCGCATTCTCATTCCTTTCTATGTGCAGAGTGATCCCGTCCCTGCCAGCAATGCCTGCTGGAACATCTCCGAGGCACTGCTGGACGATGACATCGACAAGGCACTGACCGCAGCCCGCAGCTATTTCGCGTCCATACCCTACCAAGAGAACACGCTCAAGGACGCGCCGACAACAGAAGGCCATTTCACAGCGATGCTCTACGTGATGTTCTCATTCCTCAACCGTTATGTGTATTCACAAGTGCGCAACGCCAAGGGCCGCTTGGATATTCTCATCAAGACCGACACGACCATCTATGTCATGGAGCTGAAACTTGACGGTGACCTGGACAAGGCGCTGAAACAAATCGACGAGAAGGAGTATACGATTCCTTACCAATCCGATGGCCGCAAGGTCGTGAAGGTCGCCATCAACTTCTCAACAGAGGAAAGGACGATAAAGGAGTGGAAGATTGAAAAATAAATTGCCACGTACAACCCTAGTCCTTCCTTTCTTTGAATTTTATTATTTTCCTTTGCGGTCTCACGGAAATTTATTAAGTTTGTGGAAAAA
>Ga0256404_1006187_pt1 | contig 20133 bp, 8 predicted proteins | sample RumenRJG_01DNA_FD_185990 | JGI IMG/M metagenome (GOLD analysis project Ga0256404, IMG submission 185990) | Bovine rumen microbial communities from Lethbridge, Alberta, Canada - RJG_01 | ecosystem: Host-associated > Mammals > Digestive system > Stomach > Rumen | place: Canada: Alberta | collected...
AGATGATCCTGCCATACTTGGGATCAATCTCTCCAGCTTCCCTGATCAGATCGTCAATGACGATCCCGAGCAGGACAGTGTCTTCAAGAGATTCTGTCTGAGCCGGTTCGAAGCCGCTGCTGTCTTCATCGGATTCGGCATCATCTACGAATTTGTCATAGGACAGATCGCCCTCATGTCCATTCTCGCTGAGAAAATCATCGGTTCCACCTGTAGCAATATAGGTCCTGACCTGTGCGTTGAAGAACTTCATCCAGCTGTCAAGACTACCAGCCTTGATCGGAGCGAAGGCAACGGGGATCTTGTGCCCGTGAATGTTCCAAGTCTCCACGTTTGCCTCGATGATGGACTTGTCCTTCTTCATTTCCTTCGTCATCAGGATCGGCGCAAGCTCTTCGTCAGCTGCGGGCGGGATGTTGTTGTAGGGTTTCTTGTTGGCGTACTTACTCTGATTGTCTTTGATTTGCATAATGAAAGCCCTCCTTCGGCTTTGAACCGAAATGGAGAGCTTCCAAGACATGCATAAATAGATCCCGGGTTTGAGATGCAGGCCAATGGAGTTACTCCATTTCGGCTGCACCTCACATCCGGTGATCGGCGCAGAAATAATATTTGGTTGTAGTCACGTAGGACCGGATACACCCTGCGCAGATGGCTCCTACGTGATAATTTGATTCTATAGAAAGCTGAGAAAATCGAGAAAACTTGGTAAGTTCAGAAGAAACCTCGGAAATACGGGGATTTGATAAAGACGAGATGTGAGAATGACGTAAATTAGCGGTTTGTGCTGAACTTGGTAAGTTCAGAAAATTTTTGTGGGCAAAAAAATACCGCGCATCTCATACGAGGTGCGCGGCTACGCGGTCAAACGCTGATCATTTTCTCTGTTTGGTTCCTAAAGGCTCAATGCCATTTTCTTCGAGGAAGTCATTGATTTCTTCAATCGGGTGTCCAATGTAGACGGTGACGCAATACTTAAGTGCACGGTCTTCATCGGAGTATGTAAAGCTTCTGCCAGCTGCCTTCATGATGCGTTCAGTGGCATCAAGATCGAGGTCCAGACCACAGGCAATTGCAACAATTGTCCGTGTTGTCGGATTCTTAAGATTATCGTTTAAGACCTTACTGTAGACCTCTGGTCCAAGCAAAGTAATCTTTTCAAACTCATATTTTGTTAGATGGCGTGCTTCAAATAAATCTTTCAGCATCTGACAGCAGGACTTTTCAGGAGCTAGGATGCGGAGTGTCTCCATTTGAAGTTGAAAGCTTTCCTGGCGTTTGGCTTTTGCCTCACGAGCTCGGCGGATAATCTCTTGGTAATTCTCTTCATCGAGCTGCGGCAGTTTATCGAATCCTTCACTTCGATGCATGATGAGGCCTGGGAATTCAAGATCCTTTTTGAACCTTGCCGGCTTCATAGTGAAGCGAATCGTGCAGGAATCAAGATTATCCCAGGCGTATTCTGTCAGAGCTAATCGCCCGGTCTCATCCTTTTCGATATAACGAGGATCGTCGATGACGAAATAGCCGTTTACAAAACGGAAGAGACCTGAATCAATAAGATCGCGGAATCGCTCATTGTGGATGTATTCAAGGAAGCCTTCCTGATTCCCGATGCTGAAGGATTGCTGAACTCCGTCAATCTGATTCAGCATAGATGAAGCTTCGCTGTATCCCGCCTCCTTCATCCGGATAAGAGCAGACTGTCTAGAGACGTCATAGAAGTCAGCAAGCTCATCTGCGACACAGGTAATAACTGCTGCATCGACGGTGCCATCCATTTCTGCGACGCGGTATTTCCTGTATAGTTCATCGACTTTCTGACGGAAGGTCTCTATAGGCATAAGAATTCTTGGCGCAATGCTGTTTGCTTGCCACTCCATGCGCTGTTCATCCGTCCACTCTTCATTTTCCTTTGGATAAACGATGTCTGCAGGGCAGCGGCATGCGATGACTTTTTCATTGCGGAGAATATCCTTGATGGCGGCATACATGCGATGGCGGTACCAGTGAAAGACTTCGTGTGCGATGGTATTGTTGATACAGCCGCGGTTCCGTTCCCAGTAGGTATAGGCATCGATCAGGATGGTGCCTCTTTTCACGTCAAGTTTAGAATGCTTGCACTTAAAGAGATCCCAGACCTCAACGGTGCCTTCTGAAAAGCAGATCTCACCAAATATGCTGAAGTCATCAGTAATTCGGTTGCCCTGAATGACGTCAAGACCCATCTTTTTTGCTATGTCAGCAATTGGGACACGAATGGGCTTCTCAAGTGCTTCCGGGAAATATTCCAAGAGGAAGGCCGTGGCTTCTGAATCGAGATCCTTTTTGTAGATGATCGGAACGATGTTTTTTGATACTGCATGGCCATCTGATGTATGACCTTGGCTGCGGGAATATGGTCTGACATCGGTTACGGTCAGAGACTCGAGCTTTGATGTGATAACCGCTTCACAGGAAATGAGAAGCCATTGCTTGATATCATGAGTGGCATATCCGTTGTCGTTGTCCTGTGTCAGATCAATGGTACAGCTGACGGCAGCATCGAAGAGAAGGCTGTCACCTGCGACACGAATGTTTCTGGAGGACTCCAGCATCATGTCTTCGACGAGAGCGCTGTCGGGGTATTTAATCCGGGAATAGGTGAGGTCCAGGGCATAAAGGTGCTGGTTAATATATGTATTGACAGCCTCCCACATTGGCTTGTAGCAGACCTTATAGATGAACTGATCGATTTCATTTCCGGGCTTTTTCAAAAACGTACGAGTCCTTTCGATTGTAAAAATAGGCTGTTGGCGTGGATGTATTTGATTATAGCAACACCTATAGATTTTTTCAATTTAAGGCAGAGTCAATTCGAGCAATCGTGAAGAAAAATCAATTGAGAATCAAGACCTTAAATGATATACTGGCTTATAAGGCGAACTTTACAGCTTTCAGCTCAGATAAAGAGGAACTGACATATGGAAATCAGCTATAAAAAGCTCTGGAAGATACTGATTGACAAGGATATGAAGAAAAAAGACCTGCAGGCGCAGGCTGGTGTTAGCTGGGCCTCTGTGACCAAACTTTCCAAGGGTGAACCTGTCAGCATGGAAGTGCTGATGAAGGTTTGTAAGGCTCTGGACTGCAATATAGGGGATATTATGGATTTCATTCCTAAGGAAGGTGAGACAGATGGCAAGCTCGAAGAAAGATGATGTTATCAGCGTTGCGCCGCCTCACAGCATAAAGAAATTCGAGCTGATTTCAGAATATGTGAAGGCGTGGATTCAGATACTGATGCTGAACGAAGCCTGCAAGGGCATTGTGTACATTGACTGCATGTCTAATAGCGGTGTGTATAAAACAGAGCAGGGTGAAAAGATAGAGGGGACTCCTTTAAGAGTATCCGAAATCATAGCTGATGCCATGACAACCTATCAAGGGAAGCAGGCATATCTATATTTCAATGATAAAGATGCCAGAAAGATTGACCTGCTGAACACGCGGCTACCCAAGCAGACAGAGAATTTCCATATTTACACGGAAGTCATGGATGCAAATGACCTTCTGCGGAAGATTGGCAGCCAGTTTACGACCGTATTCAACGGAATGCACTTTCTGCTTGTCTATGATCCGTATGATGCCCATATCGAGTGGGATGCAATGATGCCATTCCTCAGGAACTGGGGTGAGATCATTATCAATCATATGGTTTCTGATACCATACGTGCGGCAAAGATGGCAAAGAAACCGGAAGTGATAGAGAAATACGAGGAAACGTATCAGGAAACGATCGATGAACTGATTTCTATGGGCAGTGACAGGGATGCACTGGAGAAGAGAATCGAACAGATCATTCTAGATGGAAGCGGAAGAAAAGAAGGCCGTTACTACATTGCAGTATTTCCGTTCTTTAACAGGAATAATGCAGTTGTGTACAACCTGATTCACTGCACAAGGCATCAAAAAGGATTCGATCTGTTCAAGTCTACGGCGTGGAAAGTCTTCGATGATCAGTCATCAGGGAAGAGGACGGTTGAAAGCGACGGAAACTATGAGCAGATGACATTGAATCTTGAAACCGGGGAAGCCGAATACGAACACAAGGCAGATGAAACCCATTATGTGGTGAGAGACATTGCAGCCTATCTTCAAAAACATTTCCGTGGCAGACAGGATGTGCCAAAGGATGAGGTGAAGGCGTATTTATCTGATCATCCGGTGTTCCCGGTCAGAGATTACAGCAGAAAGACATATGCAGCGCTGAAGCAATACTATGGCGCTGAGATTCACAGAAGTACAATAACATTTTCAGACTGGAGTTATTAATATGCCGCAGGTAGCAGGCTATATAGAAAGAAAATCCATGCTCTACAAAACTGGCGTGGAGTATGGAGACTATACATTGAACTTCGTCCAGGGGTGTGCTCATGGATGCAAGTATCCTTGCTATGCCTTCCTGCTGAAAAAGCGGTTCGGTCAGATTAAAACATATGAAGAATGGGTTCATCCGTATCTTGTATCCAACACGTTGGAAATCCTCGACAGAGAGATCCCAAGACTTAAGGATAAGATCGAGTCGGTGCAGCTATGCTTCACGACGGATCCCTTTATGGTCGGTTATCCGGAAATACAAGCTATGGGTCTTGCTGCAATCAGGAAGCTGAATGAAGCGGATATTCGGTGTACTGTCCTGACGAAAGGCATTCTCCCGGAAGAACTGGCAGAGCGTTCGAAAGAAAATGAATATGGGATCACACTGATATCTATGGATGAGTCCTACAGAGAGCAGTTCGAGCCAGGTGCTGCACCGTATGCTGAACGGTTAGCAGCGCTGAGAAGATTGCATGATCTGGGCTGCAAAACGTGGGTAAGTATTGAACCTTATCCAACGCCGAATCTGATAGAGCAGGATCTTACCGAGCTCCTGGAAGCAGTGAGTTTCACAGATAAAATCATTTTCGGAAGGACCAATTACAGCAAAGCGGTCACCACAGGATATCCGGATCATAAGCATTTCTACAATGCGAAGGCGAGAGAAGTAATAGATTTCTGCAAGAAGAGAAATATTGCATATCACATAAAGGAAAAGACAATCACACCGGAGTAAATTCATTCCTTCGGACAGGTCAATGATTGTGGCGAAAATGCCGAACTACAGATTGCCGGCAATAGAAAGCAGAGGAGAAAGATTATGGCAGCAATACACGATTTACTTGCCCAGGTGCAGGATGAGGCACTTAGAACGCGGCTGGAGCAGGAGATCAACCGACTTTCAAAGCAGAAGAAATTCGGGCTTGTGTTTGAGGAACATCTTCCGGAATGCACACCGCTTTATGATATTCCGGTGAAGAAGGGCTCTATTGTTGCCAAGAAGGCTGGTGCCGTCAATGAGATGTACGAAGTAAGCTCCATCAAGGACGGGGTTGCAATTTGCTATCACAGGGTGACGGCGGAAAAGGAAGAGATCCCGGTCGACGAACTCGTGTGTGTGTCTCAGTTCGGAGAGCCTATCTATCCATATCTGAAACCAATCGACAGCGTCTGCAATGCACCGGACAGTGATCTCTGGCATACATTGATCGAGGCCGACAATTACCATGCCCTTCAGCTCCTTGAATATCTCTATGCAGGAAAGGTGGACTGTATTTATATTGACCCGCCGTACAATACGGGAGCACGGGATTGGAAGTATAACAATGATTATGTGGACAGCGCAGACTCATACAGACACAGTAAATGGCTGTCATTTATGCAGCGCCGCTTGAAAATCGCGAAGAAGCTTTTAAATCCAAATGATTCTGTACTAATAGTAACGATAGACGAGAAAGAGTATTTGCATTTAGGGTGTCTCTTGGAAGAACTGTTCCCTGAGGCTAGAATTCAAATGGTTACAAGCGTTATTAGTAGTCAAGGTTCAACTAGGGATGGTTTGTTCTCTAGAGCAGACGAGTACTTGTTTTTTGTATTCATGGGTAAAGCTGAAATTAATAAGTCTGATGATGATATGCTAAACGAAGGGCAATCAGCGACCAAAGGGCAGTTATGGTTTCAATTTGTCAGAACTGGGAAAGGCAATTTAAGAGAAAATTCAAAAAATCTGTTTTATCCAATATTCATCAATTCTGAAAAGGGAACCATAGAAAAAATAGGGGACCCTATTCCTTTAGGCGTGCCCAAAGAAGATGTTCCTGTACCGGAGGGATTGATGGCAATTTGGCCAATGACGGCGGACGGAAGAGAAGCTCGATGGAGAACGGGTACAGAGGTGGCAAATAGAAGACTGGCGAAAGGATTGCTAAGATTAGGGAAAACGTCAAGAAAAGCAAGTGGGTGGTCTGTACTTACCGTCAATGAAGGCACTGAAAAAAGAATTGAAAATGGTGAAGTGGTTATAGAGAGAATCGACGAAACGGGGGCAGCAGTATTATCAGAAAAATCCGGTGGATCCCTTCGAGCGCCAAAAACTGTGTGGAATAAGGTTTCTCATAATGCTGGTTGGCATGGATCAAAACTCTTAGCAAAAATATTGCTGGATAGGAAATTCCCGTATCCCAAATCCTTATATGCAGTGGAGGATTCTTTGAGAATCGTTACAAAACCAGACGCACTAATTGTTGATTTCTTTGCAGGATCAGGAACAACTTTACATGCGACAGCATTATTGAATGAAGAAGATCATGGGCATCGTAGATGCATTTTGGTCACTAATAATGAGGTGTCAGAAGACGAAGCAAAGAGTCTATTAAAAAAGGGATATCATCCTGGAGATACTGAATACGAAGCCATGGGAATTGCTCATTATGTAACTTGGCCACGGACTGTAGGGTGTATTTTAGGAAAAGATGTGCGAGGGAATGCTTTAGACGGAACCTATCTTGGCAGTGATATAGCCATGTCCAGTGGTTTCAAAACAAATGCTGTATTCTTCAAATTAGGATTTCTTGATAAAACATCCGTTGCCCTTGGCCGTCAACTTGCAGAGTTGTTCCCAGTCCTCTGGATGAAGGCTGGTGCTCACGGACCTTGTCCGGAGCTCTCTGATGAAAAAGTTCCTATGGTGGTTCTCCCTAAAAACCGCTTTGCGATTTTGATTAACGAGAATCGCTATCAGGACTTTGTCCGGGAGGTTTCACAGCATTCGGAAATTCAGACAATCTATATCGTCACAGATTCCGAAGCAGGATACCGGGAGATGATCTCAGCGTTTCCGGGAAAAGATACTTATCAGCTTTACAGAGACTATCTGGATAATTTCCGGATCAACACAGGGAGGTAAGCCATGAAAGCAGAATTATTTCCATTTCAGAAAAGAGCTTTAGGCGAACTTCGTGCGAAGTCGGCTGAGGCTGTCCTCAGGTATGAGCGGACGCATGCAAATCAGGTGATTTCCTTTACAGCGCCAACCGGTGCTGGGAAGACCATCATTATGGCTGCTTTGATTGAAGATATCTTCTTTGGAGATGAGCTTTATCCGGAGCAGCCGGAAGCAATCATCGTCTGGCTTTCAGATTCTCCTCAGCTTAATGAACAGTCGAAAGACAAGATCGATCTGAAGGCAGATAAGATCCGTCTCGGACAGTGTGTGACAGTTCAGGATGATTCATTTGATCAGGAAGTCTTTGATGATGGTCACATCTATTTTCTGAATACACAGAAACTCGGGAAGAGTTCGAATCTTACAAAGCATACGGACAGCAGGCAGTTTACCATCTGGGAGACTCTGGCCAATACGGCAAGGGAGAAGAGTGACCGCCTGTATGTCATCATCGATGAGGCTCATCGCGGCATGCAGGGACGAGAAGCAGGACGCGCGACGACGATCATGCAGAAGTTTCTGAAAGGCAGCCCGGCAGATGGTATTGAAGCCATGCCTGTCGTAATCGGCATGTCTGCGACATCCGCAAGATTTAACAAACTCGTAGAGGGCATCGCGGCTGATACACAGTATGTAGTCGTGACAACGGATGAAGTCCGGGCTTCGGGCCTTCTGAAAGATCGTATCGTAATTTCTTATCCGGAGGAGAACACAGGGAACAGAGATATGGCTGTCCTGCAGGCAGCAGCGGACGAATGGAAGAATAAATGGGATCACTGGTACCAGTACTGCTATGAGCAGCATTATGCCTACGTCAATCCTGTCCTGGTGATCCAGGTAGAGAATGCAACGGCATCTTCGATCTCTTCAACGGACCTGGACGACTGCGTACAAAAGATCGAGGAGAGAACCGGAGCGCAGTTTCAGGAAGGCGAAGTCGTGCATACCTTTGGTGATGCTTCGACAGTCCTCAAGATAAACGGTCTGAATGTACCTTATGTGGCTCCATCTGCTATTGCAGAGGACAAGAGGATCCGGGTCGTCTTTTTCAAGGAAAGTCTGTCTACAGGGTGGGACTGCCCGAGAGCAGAGACCATGATGTCCTTCCGCCATGCCACAGATGCAACATATATTGCTCAGCTCCTGGGACGCATGATCCGTACTCCTATGCAGATGCATATTCAGGTGGATGAAACACTGAATGATGTGCATCTGTATCTGCCGTACTTTAATTCAGAAACGGTGAAGCAGGTTGTAGAAGAGTTGCAGAATGCAGAAGGCGGAGATATTCCGGCTGATATTTATGGAGAGTCTTTGGACTCCAGCGCGATGGATACACTGTCTGTGAGACCCAGAACTGTTCCCTCAGGCAATAGAACAGTGCATGACCATAATATACCTGGACAGATGTCTCTTTTTGACCAAGGTGGGTCGCAGCCGATGGTTCTACATGATGGCGGCGGAGACTCTTTCGGGCAAGGACAAAACGGGACAGATTCTGTCCTGCGCGATCCAGGACATCCTTTTGGAGAGAGCTCCGATCCGGGAACGGCTACCAACAGCGGCAGTCAGCAGGCAGCGGCAGCAGCAACAAGTGCTCGGGGGTCTTCTATATCGGTTCCGAGCAGGAACAGCGCCGCTTCATCTTCTTCAGGAAATATGCCAGGTCAGCCTGAGGCTGAACGCGTGAAGGAAACTTCCGAGGATCAGCTCGACCGGGAAGAGGTAGTGAAGGCAATCAATGATTCCGGTCTGCTTACCTATGATGTGAGAACCACGAGGATAAGTAACTATCTGAACTCTTTATATAGTCTTGCCAGACTTCTGAGGCAGTCCGGAAAGTATCTGGATGCGACGGACGATGTCCTTGAAGAGATCGTAAAGATGATTCGTGAGTATGTCGGAGACTTGAAGCGGTCCGGCAAGTATGACGATATGGCCAAGCATGTCATGGAATTTCAGATGAAATCTGAAGTGTTCGATGTATTCGGGGAGAGTGTAGATAACAATATTGTTCACACGTTCATGTCAACTACGGACATTGACATAGACAGACAGTTCCGCAGGGCTGAGACCAGACTTGGAAACGAAGGTGTAGGTAATAAGTACGGCAAGTACTACTATGACGAAGATGATCCGAATGCATACAAGATCGATGTAATCCTTTATGCGGCAAATGATGATTGTTACGCGCGACTTTTGTCCTATGCGGAGAAAACGTTCCACAAACTGAATGATACTTATCGCAGGAAGATCGTGAGACTGGATGAGCGTTTCATTAAACAGTATAACTCTATCGTTTCTAACGGAGATGCGGTCAGCAAGCACAACTTCCGCCTTCCGGAGACGATAAGTCTGCCGCATGAAGTCAACGGCAAGGAGTATGACGATCATCTCTTCATTGACGATCGAGGAAAGGCTCGTATCAATCTGAACAGTTGGGAAGAGGGCGTTCTTGATGAGGAGCGTGAACAGGCGGGCTATGTCTGCTGGCTGAGAAATCCTCCGAGGAAGCCCTGGTCCTTATGCATTCCTTACGAGATGGGTGGCGAAGAAAAACCGGCATATCCGGATTTTGTGATTGTACGCAAGGATCCTGATCATGAATATGTCGTAGATATTCTGGAACCTCACGATCCCACACGAATTGATAATCTGGGAAAAGCAAAAGGGTTTGCAGAATACGCGAGACAGAATCCTGGAGTAGGTCGTATCGAACTGATCCGCATGGGAAAAGATGCCGTAGGACATAACCGCTTCAAACGGTTGGACATGGCAATGAGCGCTGTCAGAGACAAGGTATCTCATGCGATGACAAATGACGAGCTGGATCACATCTTTGAGCAAGATGGATTCTTTATGCATTAACACTGCTGATTGGAGATTTCGCAATGGACAATGATCAGATCGTAAGCAGGATGAATTCCTATCTGCATACATCCGCCAGCATTCTCGCAGAATGGCTTGGAAAACTTCTGCCAAAGACGTCAGAGGACTGGTGGGAGGACTGCGTGATTGCGAAGCTGAGTTATAACCAAGCGGAGGTTGCAAGGGAACGCGGTTATACAGAACTTGGACAATTTGACCTGGCGGCACTTCTTAGAATCGCGGATAAGTCCTGGTATGCCATGCGAAGTGTTGCATTCCTTCCCACGAGGGAGAGAGAATGCATCCGCGATATGATGCGTGTCAGGAATAACTGGGCACATGTCAGCGCTATGCTTCCAGGCAAAGATGCTATTCTTGCCGATCTGAATACACTGCATGAATTTTTTGAGCAGAGAGAATGTGAAGACAGCCTTCTGAATGAAATGGACCGGATGATCGAGGAAGTGAAATCCCCTTCTACGGTTGATTTTGATTCACTTGCGCAGAAACCTCAGGAGACGCAGGCACAGGCGCCTGTTCAGGAGACAGTAGACGAAAATGAAATAAGGGAAAAAAGCCTTGTTTATCTTATAGGAAGCCCGGATGTGCGTGGAATAGTCATGTCCATAACAGATCTTGGCGATACGAAGAAATACGAAGTCTTTGTAAACGGAAACTTCAAGACTTATTATTCCGGCCAGATTGCGCTCTATGTAGAGACTGCTAATTACAATTGGGTCGACATCAATACGTTCAGAAGTTACCTGACTGCGTACCAGATCAATAATCCATCTGGAAATGATTTGTATTCTCTTAATTCTGCAAGAATTGATTTTGTACCATACCAGTTCAGACCGGCTCTGAAGCTGATTCATGCGGATGAACCGAGAATCCTGATTGCTGACAGTGTCGGTGTCGGCAAGACCATTGAGGCGGGTCTGATCATAAAGGAACTGCAGGCTAGAAATGAGCTCGAAAATGTATTGATTATCTGTCCGAAGCCGCTTGTTACAGAGCGCAAGTGGGAGATGGAGATGAAGCGGTTTGATGAGGATTTCACGCCGGTCGACGGACCGATGCTTCGTCAGATCATATCAGATACGGACAGAGACGGCGAATGGCCGATCAGGTTCAGCAAGACGATCGTGCCGTATTCCATTTTGGACAGCAGGACCTATCAGGGAGAGACGACAAAGAAAAAGCATACCTACGGCCTTAAGGACCTTGATCCGGCTCCACATTTTGATCTTGTCATTATCGATGAGGCTCACCATATTCGAAACGGCAGCATGGAGAAGGAAAAAGCCTTTGAATATAAATGTGTGAAGTATTTCTGTGACAATGCCGATGCGGTTGTCATGTTGACAGCGACGCCTCTGCAGACGAGCGATGATGATCTCTTTACGCTTCTGAATGTGCTCCGGCCGGACGTTGTAATCGATAAAGAGACATTCAATATGATGTCCAGGCCGAACGCGCATATTTCTGAAGCTGCAAGCGTGATCCGTAGGGCGGATGACAACTGGCAGGAATCTGCAACAGAGGCGCTGAAAGGTGTTCTGGAAACCCAGTGGGGAGAAAATGTCATTGCGGCAAATCCAACTTACGGGGAAATGCTGCAGACTCTTCAGCAACCCAAGATTACCCGTGAGGAACGGGTAAAGCTGATCTCTGAAGCAGAGAGCCTTCATAGCTTCAATTCCATGTTAAACCGTACACGCAGAAAGGATATTCAGGACTTCTGCATCAGACGGCCATATACGCTGGCGGTTGAATTTACTCCAAGACAGAAAGAGCTTCATGATGAACTGCTTCGATTTGAGCAGAATGCACTCATGCAGCTTCACGGAAGTGCCAGATCCATTCCATTCATGATGACGACGATCAAGAGGCAGGCAGCCAGCTGTATTTTTGGTCTGGCGCCGCATATTCGTGACCTGATCAACCGGAGATTTCAGCAGATGGAAGATGATCCGGATATGGATTCATCAGAGTTTGTCTTTGACGGAGCAGATGCAGGAGCGCTGGGTCGTCTCGCGGAGAATTTACTGGCTATGGCAGATAACCTGCCGGACGAAGATCCGAAGTTTGATGAGATGCTGCAGGCAATCAGGGAGAAACAGAAGCTGGAGAATAATAAGATCATTATCTTCAGTACCTTCCGCTATACTCTCGGATACCTGAAAAGAAAGCTGCAGGATGCGGGGCTCCGGGTGGAGCAGGTAGACGGTAGTGTGAAGGATGCCATGAGGCAGGAACTTCGCAGGCGCTTCGAACTTCCAAAGGCAGATGACGATGCGATTGATATTCTGCTCTTTACAGAAGTTGGCTCGGAAGGTCTTGATTACCAGTTCTGCAACATGATGATCAATTATGACCTCCCCTGGAATCCCATGCGGATCGAACAGCGTATCGGACGTATAGACCGCCGCGGACAGCAGAGTGAAACCGTCAGCATCTATAACATGATCACGAATGGAACCGTGGATGCGGATATCTATTACAGATGCCTGATGCGTATCGGTATCTTTGAAAGCAGCATCGGAGAATGTGATGAGATACTTGGCGAGATAGCGACACAGCTGGACAATATTGCAATGGATTCATCCCTTACGGATGAAGAGCGAAAAATCAAACTTGAACAGATGGCTGACAACGAAGTCAGAAGAATTCAGGAGATGGACAAACTGGAGGAAGAAGAAAAAGAATTCTTCGGTTTCGACCTCTCTGAATATATGACATCGCAGGAAATCCATGATGCAGAAAATCCTTGGCTTACTCAGAAGAATTTGCAGATTCTGATTGAAGAATATCTGGCACGCAGGCTGGGACAGGGCAGCTACATTCTGGGAGAAGGAGATGTAAAGCAGCTCAGGCTTTCAGCAGCGGCAAGAGCTGAGCTTCGCGACGATTTCCGGAAACTGCCGAGTGGAAGAAATGCCGTGCGTCAGACCTGGGATATTTTCCTGAAAGGAAAAGCTCCAATCCATCCGATAACTTTCGATTCAGAGACCGCTGAAAAGAGACGTGACACGTTCTTCATTACGGCGATGCATCCTCTGGCAAAGCAGGCGGCAGCATATTTTGCTACTAACGAAAAGGCTTATATCCGGCTGTCCTATGCAACGGAAGATCTGCCAGTGGGAGATTATCACTTTTCGGTTTATGCCTGGAGCTATGTTGGCATCAGCCCGCATTTTAAACTGGTGGTCGTTTGTGATGATGATGTCATCGCAGATGAGCTGCCGGATATTCTGCAGGAATCACAGAGCGGTGCATCTGCAGTTAAGATAGACCCTTCAGACTGGGATGCATTGGAGAAGAAGCAGGTTAAGCTGTGGATGGATGCCAAGGCGGAAGAGATAAAAGAGGCTGGCAATACGTCTACATTTAAGATAGAGAGTCTGTCCAATAATTACCGCAATCGAAAAAGGTCTTTGGAGCAGAAGATCCAGGATACGACCAGTGACAGTATCCGGAGGATGTATACCAGCGAACTGGAATCCGCAACGGATACCTATGAGCTTAAAGTCGCTGAGATCAGGAAACAAGTGGAACAGACGGACATTCATACGACATTGATTGCAAATGGGATCCTTGATGTAGTCAGCGGATGATATAGAAGATACGTTTTGGGGGTGTCGATCATGGCAAAAACGGCGATAGCTGACCAAGTATTGCAACGGCAGGATAAGGACGGCATGCTTCGGCGTGCGCTGGAAAGAATCATCCAGTTATATACGGATAAGTCACATTTCGTCTATGAACTGCTGCAGAATGCGGAGGATGCGGGTGCTACGATGATCAAGTTCATGCAGTATCCCGATCATCTCGAGGTACTTCATGACGGACATCCCTTCTCTGTAGAAAATTTACAGGGGCTTTGTGACATTGGAAAATCAGATAAGATCAATGACTTGAACCAGATCGGTGAATTCGGTGTCGGATTCAAGTCTGTTTTTGGCATCTGTGAGAATGTACGGCTTTATAGCCATCCGATAGATAAGGACAGGGATCGTGGATATCAGGCTTTTGCCGTGGAAATTCGCGATTTCACACATCCTGTAGACATTGAAGACCAGGAAATTGTCAGCGGCTACACGACGAAATTTATCTTTCCTTATAGCGTAGGACATACGTTTTCTGGATTTCAGACAACAGACAAGCTGAACGAGGTCCTGGCAAAACGTCTGCAGAATCTGGGTATTACTACGCTTCTTTTCATGAAAAATCTGCAGGAAATTGATTATGAGATCAATCTTCCAAAGCTGAAGGCACGCGGATCCTATCTGCTTAGCAAGGACAGAATCAATGACCATTGCTCGCTTGTATCTGCCATCGGAGAATCCAGTAAGACAAAAGAGGAGCAGCTGTCTTATCTGGTATTTACGAGGCCAGTTGCGGGAATCCAGGAAGGACGAACAATTGATATAGCCTTCTCTGTATCCGTCGATAAAGAAGGAAAGTATGAGTTTCAGAAATCAAAGTACCCGTATATTTCCGTATATTTTCCGACTGAGACAGAAAGCAAGCTGAATTTCATCGTCCAGGGGCCTTACAGGACAACACCGAACAGGAGCAGTGTGCCTTCAGATGACAAGGATAACATTGCTCTGGCTAAACAGACAGCTGAGCTGCTGCGCGACAGTGTTATTGAATTAAGGCAGATGGGGCAGCTTAATTTCAGTTTGCTAAAAATCCTGCCAATAGATGAGGATGATTTTTATAGCGCCCCGCTCTTTGAGGCAATGTTTGATACCACGAAGGAAATGCTGAAGAATGAGGCACTTTTGCTCTGCAAGGATGGTTCTTACGCTGACGCAGATCATGTAAAGATCGCCCGTGGCGACAAATTCGCGGAGGTACTTGATGATAAGCTGATCACAGAGCTGATAGCCGATGGCAATGAATATCATTGGCTTCCTACATTTCTTACGGAGACGAGTAAGGAATATAAAACTCTATATGAATTCCTGACGAATGAACTCGAGATAGAGGTCCTTCGTCCGGAGAATATGAGAAATTACTTCAACGAGAACAGGCAATTCTTGTTCCACCGTGATGATGAATGGCTGGTTAAGCTTTACACGATGTATGAATCGGTCGGGGCTGCATTTTCGAAGCAGCGCGGTGGATCCAATATGCTTACCGCTCAATTCATCAAGACATCGAAGGGTGACTTTGTAGCACCGTATCGGAAAAGCACAGGAGATAACGACAACTATAGCTATTATTGGGGATCCTATGAGAAGGGTTCCTATCTTCCCAATATTTTTCTGCCATCAAAGAATGCTGAATCCATGGAGGATATCAATTTCGTGGATCAGTCACTTTATGAGAGATGTAAGCACTTCTTTACGGAAATTCTGGGGATGCAGAAGCCAAACGAGTATGAGTTTTTCATCAGAGATTTCCGCAGCAGATATGAAAATGGTGTACAGCATCTTACAGATGACCAGAATATCAGTGACGTAAAGAAACTTCTCCATTATCGCAGGAATGAGGACTACCGGGATGATGTAGACGGGCTTATAAAAAATTATCTTGTGATCCGCTGTATCAAGGACGGGAAGAAAGTCTATGTGAATCCTCACAAGACAAAGGTATATTTTTCCGTAACTTCTGATGGGATGAGCATAGAGCAGTATTACAAGCATATTGATTCTAAATATTTCGCGGATGCTGAATTCTATGCGCAGGATGATATTACCTATGAGGATCTGCAGTTTCTGGGTGTATTGGATAAAATTGCTGTAAAAGATAATGTGCGCAGCGGAGAATATTATACAGGGAATCCAGGACGACAGCCTGATTGGAATGCATACAATTTTCTTTGGAAGTTGAGCCTGGATAAACTTGAGCTGGTGCTTGAGTATATAGAGCAGCATCCGAAGGCGCCAGATTCTATGGCAAAGTCCAGTTTTATCTTCCGCTTCCTGCAAAAGCATGTTGAGGAACTACAGGGAACTGTTTATATCGGAGGAAGCGTTCCGAACCTGCCGAATGAATATTCTGAAATTGTCACAGTCCTAAGACGTGATGGTGCCAGCTACAGATACTATGGTTCAACCTGGGGCGGAAAGTGGCTGTACACACAGTCGGGGGAACTGGTATCACAGAAAGAAATTTCCAAGAGAGATCTTAATACTTCCCTATATGGTGAGGTGCAGTCGGATTCTCAGCTTTATGAAATCCTTGGTTTTATCAAGAATGAAGCTGACCAGATGGAAGAGGCAGCCAAGGAATATGATGAACTGTCTGATGAACAGAAAGACAAGTATTTCGAAATTGAATTGATGCGCCGGTATGGCATATCGACGGAGGATCTTGATAACAGTTTTGGCACTGCCGGAGATGGAGGAACAGGACTATTTTCCGGCGGAGGAGCATCATCTGGAAGCGGCTATGAACCGCAGCAAACCTATGAATTTCCGTCTTCTCAAATAAAGAATTGGGATTCATTGAGAAAACATGCAGCTGAAATCCTGTGCTATGCCAGCCCTGTGAAGTACGAGTATGTTGTTCGCAGGATCAGGGTGAGCAAGCCTGTCAGTGAGGTTCAGGCGTACATGAAGGGAATGTACCGTGTGAGCGGAACCTTTGAATATGCATGCCAGATGTGCCATTCTGTAGTTCCCAACGTTGAAATGGCTCAGATTGCAAATGATCCTGATCTGGAGCTTGATCCTATGCATCTGTGCTTGTGCCCCAACTGCCATACGGAATATAAGAAAATCCGGTCAGACGAACGGAAAGTCGAGGAATTCTTAGACGATATCACGTCGCTGACGGACGGAGAAATCAATTCTTCGGATCCTGTGGTAATTGATCTCGATGGTGAGGAGATCTGGTTCACTCAGACCCATATCGCTGAGATCCGTGAGTTGCTTGCTCTTAAAGAGGCTGCCGATAAAGCGGAAAAGAATCCGGAATCACTTCCCAAAACGCCTTCACCGGTGAAAACTTCCGCAAAACCTGAAGAAGAGGAAACAGATGAAGGTGAGCGGATTGTTTCCGGAACAGACGTATATAAGGAGTATATCGGGAAACGAATATATCACAAGGGAAAACGTCTTTATGGCATTGTCAGGACCTGTGATGAGAAGTATCTGGGAATTGAATTTGAAAGCGGGCCGGATGCAGGCAAAGTTAAAAACTTTTCCCTGAAGGTCTGCCTGAGCAACGGGCTGATAAAAATTGTTTGATTAAGGAATTATCGGAGGCGCCATATGGCCATTCATATGAGCATAAGATTAGCATGGCATAGTGATGGCTGGAATGGCCATATCTGCAAGAGGCCATGTGAGAATACCTATTGCGTTGGAAATTATTCGTATCCCGGTCAGCTTGTAGCTGAGACAAGAAATCTTGACTTTGAAACAGAGCATGCCGGTGAAGCTTGCTTAAAATATCCCTGCCAGGTTGCTTGTGCGTTGAGCGCGAATGCATTCGGAAAGGAAACGATTCAGGCTAAAGTAGATACTCCGTCATGGTGGGAGAACAACCAGGCAGATCCGGCCATTCTTACTCTCCCTCCATATACGGTCTGTACCTGGTGCTATGAGGCGATGTATCGAGGTGACGTTGCCTCCTCGATTCCGGGCAGGACATATGATTATGACAAACGACAGAAAAACGCGGAGGAGTATTTTGCTCAATTCCAGGAAGGAAAATCCCTGATCTTCTACTACGCCGGCTATAGTAATCCTTTTTCGGAGAATGAAGAGAATAATTACGTGATTGTTGGCGCTTCCAGAATTAAGAAGATTGACTCTTTTCATTATTATGAAAACACATCCGATGAAATCAAGGCAAAATATGCGGGAGGAGTTGTCTGGCAGAAGCCAATCACATCCATGTATCCAGATGAAGGGCTTGCTATTCCGTACTGGAAGTACATGGATAACGAGGAAGTTTTGAATCATATTCTGGTTAAGCCCGTTCATCGGGCTCCATTCAAGTATGGAAGCCGGGAAGTTTCTGATGATGATGCCATTGAGATCGTAAATCAGCTCATCAACGTCGTAGATTATCTGATAGAAATCGAAGATGATACAGAGAACTGGAAGGTTCGTAAGGAGTGGCTTAACCGCGTTCTGAATGAACTTTGGAAAGCAAGAGGACCATATCCCGGATTTGCTTCATGCCTTGCAAATATGGAATTGTCTTCATTGGTTCAGCCATATGTCAGACTGACCGATGAGACTGAGATGAAGAGATTCCGTGATGAGGTTTCAGATTTTCTTCAAGGCAAGCGAGACGATGTTTTCGGGCTCAAAATTGCAAATGTGAAGGTTGCACGGCGAGAGTTCAAACTTAGGGATGACGCAGAGCAAAATCTGCTTCTCAATATTCTTCCAAGGTTCGATCTTACAGAGGACCAGGTTAAGCACATACTTTCTGAAGAACGGCAGGATTATTCTATTACTGCGTCACTGGAGGAGATCGCTGAGAATCCGTATATAATCTTTGAGCAGTACATAGGGATGGATTCAGATGACATGATTCCATTCTATAAAATCGATAATGGTATCATCGTATCACCTGAGTACGGAGTGGATGACATATTTGATCCTGGTGCAACAGAGAGACTCAGGGCATTTTGCGTTGACGAGCTGAACAGAATCGCAGCTCATTCTTTCGGAAAAGCTGAAACGATTCTTCAGTCGATTATGCACCGGTTAGACAGGATGCCTGAATGGAAGCGATATAATTTCAGGCTGAAGAATTTTGAAGTAGAGGCGGAGATCCTTGAAAAAGCAATATATCTTCGAAGGGATAGTGACGAAAAGAAGACATTATATTTATATCTCAAGGATGTCTATGAAGATGAACGGCAAATAGAGTCTGTATTTAAGATGCTTGTCGATAGGCAGGATATTCCGCTGAAGATGGCTATCAGTAAGGGAAAATTTAAGGACAGGCTGAGAGTCACAGATTCTGAACTCAATACGAAAGCTCCGGAAGAGTATGACACAATCCTGGATAAGCAGGCAGACATATGTATGCAGATATTCAGAAAGCCGCTTTGCGTCCTGTCCGGTGCGGCCGGAACTGGCAAAACGACTGTTATAAAGGCAATCGTTGAAAATATAAAAAGAGTACACGGCCAGGCAGCCGGCTTTCTATTGCTGGCTCCGACCGGAAAGGCCGCTGAAAGGATAAAGAACCAGACTGGAGAAAAGTCCTCCACCATACATTCCTTTCTCGCGAGTAACGGATGGATCAATAAGAACTTTACGCTGAAGCGATTCGGCGGGAGTCAGGGAGAAGATCTAAATACGGTCATCATTGATGAGTGCTCGATGATTGATCTGAATCTGTTCGCAACTCTGCTCAGGAGCATTAACTGGAACAGTGTTCAAAGGTTGATTTTGATAGGTGATCCGAATCAGCTGCCGCCTATAGGAAGAGGCAGGGTATTCGCCGATACTATTGATTGGCTGAACAAAGAATATCCTGACAACGTGGGCGTACTAACAGAAAATATACGTCAGCTGGTAAACAGAGTTGAAAATAATGGCTGCGGGATACTGGACCTTGCAGAGCTTTTCATACAGGAGAAGCAGACGGAGGAATCCGGGACAGAGGATATCGACAGGTTAAAGAGGAAAAAGGAAGAGCTGTTTGAGAAAATTCTGGAGAACGGTAACGGTCCTGTTGAGAAGGATCTGAGTGTTTATTTTTGGAAGGAGCAATCGGATCTCGATGGAATATTGCGCGATGTGATGATCGAGGATATGAAGGCCATTACGGGAATGGATTGCGATGGTTCAGAGACTGCGCTGAATAAACTGTGGACATCTACTATCAAAGATGCGGACGGGCATCCAGAGCCCGAGAAGATGCAGATTATTTCACCGTACCGTGGAGAATTCTACGGAACCGATGCAATCAATGCCTGGTTTCAGGACAGCTTCAATCATCGGTGGAGTCACAAATATACATTAGATGGCATTGCT
>Ga0256404_1006189_pt1 | contig 20121 bp, 5 predicted proteins | sample RumenRJG_01DNA_FD_185990 | JGI IMG/M metagenome (GOLD analysis project Ga0256404, IMG submission 185990) | Bovine rumen microbial communities from Lethbridge, Alberta, Canada - RJG_01 | ecosystem: Host-associated > Mammals > Digestive system > Stomach > Rumen | place: Canada: Alberta | collected...
CCTCTGGACGGAAGGTGTTGCTGGCATCAGGGCTAACGATGACCCGTGCTTCACTGCTATTGCCAGCACGTTGTGCCTTAATCAGGAAGAAGGGGCGTGCTGGGTTGTCGTCGGGTATCTCTGCTTTGGGCTTTCGCACCATCATGTCAGTGGTGAACGTGATGGTCGTCTCGTTCAGTTTGTCGGCATCGGCCGTTCTGACGAAGAACGCATAGCGTGCAGGCACGATTTGTGTGCCTTTGAAATCCTCGCCATCAATCATTCCGTTGACAACCACGTCAGTCCATTTCCACTCTTTACCTTCACCATAGAGCTGCTGATATTGCTCCATCAGGTTTGAGTCCGTCTGAATGTCGTTATCCTTCAGCATGAGGTAGTAGGGAGCCAGATGTGGGTTCTTGTCGAAGAACTTCTGCATGTCGAGCCCACAAATGAAAGGATTGCAAGCCAGGAAATAGCCGAGACTGCCATTCCCCTCATTCTTGAGGGTGACCATGTAGTCTTGGTTTTCAGGCGTGATGTCGTCGGTACGCAAGCGCCCTCGGTTGTTCAGCGTCAAAGTGTTCTCGGGGTGTTGGGTGATGAGAGTTGGATCACTTCCGTCGTCAATGTAGATGCGTACGCGCCTATCCATACTGTAGCCTTTGCTCCAGTCCCAAATGTCGTAATACTGGTCTTCCTTCGGCAGTCGGAAAACGGTTTTCTTCTCTTCGTTGTTGTGGCTTTTAAAATGATTGATAGGCATGACGCTGAAGCCGCCGCTGTCGAAAGGCACTGAATGGTCGTTGTAGACTCCACTCCAACTTCCTTTCACGGCTACGTTTGCCTTACTCTTGCCCATGGGTTTGTAGACAATTCGCTGCAGATATTCATCGGCATTGAGGGTGTTGTCCCAATTGTAGCCCATACCGTCGATGACCCACTGGCCTGTTCCTGAATCGCCGTAGTTCTCCGTCTGGCTGCCATCGGTCTGGCTCCATTCGGCTCCTCTCTCATAGATGACTGCCTTTGCCTTGTCCCAGGCTCGCTGATAGACTGCTGGTGCGAAACGGTCGTAGTTGAGAGGGTAGGGGGAGTCCATTCCATTCTGCATGGTGATATTGTTCGTTACGTCGAACTGAACATCTTCAAAGTAGGTGGTCTCCTGGCGAGCGCTCCAGGTGGGTGCATACCATTCGGCAGAGAGCATATCCTTCAGGGGGGAACCTACGAGATGCCACTGATTTTTGGCAAGTTCGTATTCTACCCAAGCCTTCTTGTAGTTAAGCAGTTCGGTATGTACCAATTCGGTGTGAGGTTGGAAGACGATGCCGTCGCAGCGATTAGTGGAATATAATTCCGTAATCATGTCCCCCACATCGCGCATTTGCTTGGCTTTGGCCGATGTCTCAGGAGCATTTTCATATTCCTGCGTCCACTCAAAAGTCTGGAAGTCGTAGCGAATGATAGGCGACGACGTCGGGCGCAGAGCCGGGAATCCCGTTTTCACCCCTAGGCTGTCCACCTCATCGCCGTCGTCGTAGAGCCAGGGGGCTTCCGCTTTCTCCTTGGTCATCATCAAGACATTTGTGCAGTATAAGGGAGCAAAGCCCTGTCTGCGTTCACGGTCTTCGGCCGACACATAGTTCACGTCGTTGGTCATATAGTAGTTGTCGGCTTGTTCGTTGGCAGACAGGCGCAGGCCGTTGCTGCCATAGAGCTCATCGAAGTCGGCGCGGCGCCAGTTCTCATCATTGCTCCAGTCGTCGTTGTCTGCAGCTCCGGTCCATACTTCATAGTCGGGTACAATCTTCAGCTCGAGCATGCAGAATCCCTCGCACGACTCTGCGGTGCTACCATCCTTCATGTTTTCGATGAATGGGAAGCGGAGGCTATAGGAATAGCCCTCGCGGACATTGAAATTTTCGTTGAAGAACATTTTGACACATTCTTCCTCATCGACGTTTGTAATGCCTGGTGTGGCCTTGAGGTAAGTGAGTGTTCCCACCACCGGCGGCAAAAGGTTGTCGTAGTTGTCTATGATGTATTGCTGCATGATGGGATCGGTGGAGGCAGTGAGAAGCACCACTTGTCGCTCTGGCTCAGGAGCCATCATGACGTTGAGGGCATCGTCGGGATTAGCCAGGTGCACGCCTCTCAACGGGACATGCAGTTTCTTTGGAGTCGCATCGTTCTTATTCCTGCGATGTACTATCTCGAACTGACTCTTCGATATTCTGACGCTCAGCGTCCCCAGTTTGTCAGGGTAGTGCTTCTCGCTGAAGCCCGTATTCAGAGAGGGTGCCACACCATCTACTTTGATTTTGACGGGTTGCGGGTCGGAGCAGATAAAGATATAGTCTTCAGTACCACTTTCTATCTGCGTCTCGATGGGGATGGCGCATGCATAGACAAAATGGTCGGTTCCACCATCGAGATTCGGTTCTTCCATGATTTTGATATAGTCTTCACTCAGGTTGATGTCGAGTAATTTCGTATTGAGCAACAGGCGCGGCTGGCTGTTGTCGGCCGGATTGGCCAGCGACCGCAGGTAGTCGAGCATTTCCTGTGTAAACTCCAAGTCGGGATAGAGGTCGGGGGCACCTAATTGAATATCGGTGTAGAGATCTGATGCTGTAGGGTTCATCAGGCGGAAACGCTTCATGGCCTCGTAGAGGTGTATGGTGCCATCGGCATTGGTGGCTTTCTTGTATTCTGCCACGGTGCCGGGTGTCTCGCTGTCGGTGCCTATCCACCAGTCGAAGTTCACGTCGTCCAGCACATAGTCCGCCTCGTCGCCCTCATCGTTGTAGGTGTAGCCCGCTAAGTCGACGGCAAACGTCTGGGTGGTATTCAGGCAGAACGTCACTTCGTCGAGCGACTGCTTACCCATGTGACCTACTATTTCTATTTTTGGCAGGAGTTTGAAATAACTTTGGTTCGAACACTCATCGAGCAGGTTGAACATACGGGCGAAGTTTTGCACGTCATCGTCGTTGAGCCGACGGCCGGGTTGGATGGTCAGCAGCGTGTACGATTTATAATCTTCCCAGGTGTCGATGCCCATCGTGCCGTTGAACACCAGTTTTCGTATACCATTCTCGGTAGTGGCAAAGACGGTCTCTTCCTCGTCTTCCACCATTTTCTTAAAGGTGTAAGGCTCCATCAACCCGAAGTTGGTGGTCCATTCGAAGTTGGCATAGGGGATGCGCTGGCCAGTCACCTGTCCATTGTCGTCCACCACATCCACTTTCATCAAGGCTTGGTCGAATGCCTGTTTGTAGCTGTCGAAATAGATGAGATCGTTGAAGGCTCCGGCATTCACACGATCCATAAACTCGTCGGTATCATCGAAGACGATACCGTGGTCGTTCATCAAGTTCTCGCGAAACTGATTGTAAAACTCAGTGCGGTCGAGAAACACGCAGCAGAGATAGTCGCTAATGCCAGGGGCGTCGCCCGTGGCCTCCTGCTTGCCCTGTGAGGAGAGCAAACTTTCGAAATCGGTTTCCAACTTCATCACAGCCACCTGACCGCCACAGAGCGGAGATGTCATCACCATGCGCACCTTCGGCAGCTTGGCAAACACCCACACATCGTCGAGAAGGTAGTCACCGCCATCGGTCTGATAGCAGTTGTTTTCGATGTCGAGCTCATATTCATCGTATAGCTCATTCACCACGAAATCGAAAAAGAACTGATGCCAAAGCACCTCATAGTTGTTCTTGTCGTATCTGAAGAATTGAGTTGTGCCTTGCCTTCGGGTGTTGTTGTCTATCTGTCCTGGACAGAATGAATACAACACGGTCTTTTCTCCGTCTTTCTTGCCTATCACATGCAGGATAACACCGCCAGGCGCACTGGCGCTTCCACTGTTCACACCACTGGCTGCTGCAATCCAGCCAGAGCACATCAGACGGGAGCCCATACAGAATGTGCCGTTGAACTTGATATTGGCCACCGTTCCTGGCATGTCTGAAGCATCGATATAGAGAAAGCCGGCATCGTTGTCGGATGAGTATAGCTCGCCGGTATACTTGCTCACTGGTACCATTTTGTGGTGGGGGGTCTTGCTGTCCCACTGGTAATTCTCATTGACGGCTATACCGTAGCTGCCCCAGCTTCCCGTTACAGGACCGAAAGCGTAGTTTGTCATTGAGGGCTGCAGCGGCAAGGCAGATGAGTTTCTGAAATCCATTCCGTTGAAATTTCCTTGTGCCCCACCTGTAGCATGGGCATAATAGTAAGCCTTGGGATAGTCGAAGTCAATATGAGCCACGGGGTCATTGCCGTCGCACAATTCACGAAGGCTTTGCGGGGAGCGTTCGCTGCGTGTGGCGTCGTCGCCCACTACGTCTTTGTAATACAAGGTCTCGCTGTTGTCGTCGAAGATTATTGTGAAGCGGGCCAGCTGATAGCGCCTTGTGGAGTTGTTTCCCTCGCGCGCATAAACCTTAAAGACTGCATAGCTGCCCGATGGCACCTTATACCCACTGGGGTATCTAAATCTCAGCAATCGACGGCGTTTAAACTTTGTATCGGTTATGAATGGGGCTCTGTTGCATTCGGGAGAATTCTCGAATCCTATTAGACTGATTCCAGAGCCATGGTCTTCCAACTCGTACGTCACGTAGTCGTTATTGACGACATTCTGAAGATTGTCTTCGCTCTCTATGCCATCTTTATAGAACCAGTAGTTCTCCAGGTTCAGATTGAGTGGCACAAACTCGTCCCTGTTGCAGATCGTCTCTGAGGGAAAGTGGATGCTATGCTCCTCCAACCAATTGTCCTGACCTGCAGGTAAGGCTGTCAACTGACGAGCCATCACGTTGGCATCTATCAATGTGTAAACGTGGCGAAATGTGATGCTGGCCTCTTTCAGGTCGTTGCCCACATAGCTGAAATCCATATATCTCGAGATATCTCCCTGAATCGTCAGGGTGTCGCCTTGATAGCCCTCGGGGATGCGTCCCAACACCGTAACGGGATGATTGCCAATGTCGCCGACAAGGCTCGATTTCTTCATCTTGCTGCCCATCACCAGACCATTTTGGTAGGCGTAGCATTTGGCCTCTGGCAAGTAGTAGTCTGTAGTCAGTGGAGTCTCCTCGTAGGTGGCATCGTCACGCAGATACCAACGTTGATACCAAATGTGCTTACTGGCGTCGTTCTTGTTCGAACTCGACAGATATAGCGGAGAATATACGCCACGCTTTACATAGCGCGTCATGTAGTATTCTGAGGTGTTCTGTATCCGCTCACCGTTGGGAAGTTCTTTCCAACCTTGGTCTTTCTGCATGAACTCTGCAGGAAAACTGACGGGTATTGCATCTGCCCGGTCGGCCAAATAAGACTTGCGATGAATCACCAGGTTGTTTTCTGTTGAAGTGTCGAAAGCATTGAGATCAAGCGTTGCTTTCGTGATGAATAGCCTTCCTTTGTTCTGGATATTTCCATCTGTGAAATAAGAACCTGTCGTCTCTTCATTTGGCACAACCACTTTGTTGCCTTCTGCGTCCACCCGCTGCAAGTAACTGTTGTTGCCCTGTTTGATGACTTTGAACATAGCAGCCCGTTTGGCATCGGACGTAACAATATATCGTTTCGAATCATTGTTCCAGGCAATATATCGGTCGTGCGTCTTCTTGAGTTGGAAGCCATTGTCATCTCCAATCAGCGACCAAGCCTGACTGAATGTCTTCATCAGTACCATAAGGTCGATATCCCTGCCGCTATCCTGCTCACGGTCAATCAGGCCTCTGGCACCATTCGTGATATTGTTCACGTTGAAGAGCAGATAATACTTGTTGTCTTCACCATATTGAGTCTGCGCACATGTTGGCAATAGGGGAATTGTAGTCAAACTTACAACGGTCATGAGAAACAATACGAAACGCATCAAACGAAAACGCTCATCTCGTTCCATGCTCCCTGCACCTCGCTTCTCGCTTTTATATTCTTCCATCTTCATCTCTGTTTGATAATAGTGTAAACAAACTGATAGGCAAATCCTTCAAGGAGAACTTTCATTGTGATGGTCACCTCGCCATATTGATTGTCATCGTTGGTCAGTTGCCCAATAATGTCGCCAGAAGGGAGCTGAAAGAATTTATCTTCGAAGATGTTCAAATCTCCTTCCATCGTCATTCCTGTTCCCGTTTCTGAGTCTATACACTCGGCATATCGACCATCATCACCTGTCACCCAATTTCCGTCGCCCATACTGAATACAACACTGCTGTCGTCAAAGCTTCGCCACATGCCAGCAGTGTCGCTGTTCTTTCGGAATGCTGGATGCAGCACGATGTAGCCACCTGTGTTGAATGTGATAGATAGAGCATCGGCTGTCACCACGCGCGACTGGAAACCGGCGATGGGCGGAAAGGGTAGGGCCTCGATGCGGAAAATCCAATCGCAGAAAGTAATGGGAATCTTGATCCAGTCGTTTCGACGGATATAAGTGAAGCCCGTGGTTCCATCATCGTCAATGGTGGTATGATTCACGGTAAAGCCGTAGCGATATTCCTCGTACTGTCCGTTCCTCCGCACCTTAAATCGCAGTGAATACTGGTTAGCCACAGCCGAGGCCGTGGCGTTCGTCTCGTTGACGTAAAGCCATGTCGAACCATTCCCACCATTCGGACTCAGAGAGAGGGGCGTTGCCAGACTGACGGGCCATGCAATGGTGTCGTTGTTCACAATCTGGCTTGGCGTGGCAGGTTCCAATAGCGACACATTAGTGCGTTCAAGGGGATAGATTTCATAGCCCAATATCTCGAACGGTTGTACCGTATTGTTCGTGAAGTCGAGTTGGAGTTTGGCCATCGTGCGTACCACCTCAACGGCGAAGGTCTGGTTCTCGTCAGTTACGACCGTCACATTCTGTCCTCCCATCTTGCTCGTCATGGGAAGGGGCAAATCAAGGTCTTTCCAATTGTTTGTAGTAGCTATCGTTTTTGTTGATAGGTTTGGAAGCGGTGCCCCCTTTGCGATGCCTAAATCGCTCCATTGCTGATCCGTGAGGTTGGCAAACCCATAAACGGTGTAAGTGCCCGGGTCGAGGGTGAACACAAAGGTGTCTTGTTCGGCAGGCTCTATACGCTTGCTCACCAGTTCGGCAACAGTTCCTTCCTTGGCAAAGACCACCCAATAGTTGTTGATGAGTTCGTTGTTGCCCACAGGGTCGAGCCAATTACCTGTTTCGCCACGGGTGGCTGGCCTCGTTGCCTTTTCGCGAATGGTCACCATCACTTGCCCCTTGTCAGAGGGAGTGGAGTTGACATCTGTCAACGCATCATCCTGCTGGCATGCCGAAAGAGCAATTGCCAGCACGATGAAAATATGATTTATTCTCAGCTTTTTATTCATTCATAAAGAGTTACTTTAGTAGATACTATGCTTCTGGACTTTTCGGTCTTTTTCCGTTGTGGCCTCGATGATGAAGACACCCTTCGGTAGGCTGAACAGATAGTCAGCCTTGTCGGGTGCATCGGCATAGACCAGTCGGCCTGCGGCGTCGTAGGCACGGACAGCCGTCAGCGGTGTAGTGGTTGTCGACACGACATGCACCATTCCGCTCTCGCCATAGATCTGGATGTTGCTCTCGGCTACGCCCACCGAAGGCGTGCCGCAAACCAGGAAGTAGCGGTTCTGCGTCTGACCGGGTACACGGACTACCATACCTTCCTCCACGGGAGTCAGCGACTCCAGGTAGGCATCGTAGAGCTGGAGAGCTGCGAGGTTGTCCACACCCGTGAAGGTGAGCACGCAGGTCTCGTCGCTGTTGCTCTCAACGCCCAACGGCAGGCAAGTGAAGTCGTGCAGGCGGTTCATGCTTGTGGCCAAGCGGCCCGTCAGCGTATAGACAACGGGAACGTCGTCGGCCAGCTGCTCGTCGATGAAGGTCTCCATGTCTTCCTCGGCCAGGAACTTATTGCTGTATTCCTCGCCCAACCATACCTTGGCCTCGCTCGACGTGTTGCCACGCTGGGCGCGAATCGTCATGTAAGGCTTGGCAGGAGTGGAGCCATTGCCCGTCTCGGCCTTCGGATAGGCACGGGCCATCATGTCAGCGGTGAACTTGACGGTCAGGCTGTCCAGGTCGCCGTCTTTCTTGGCACGGAGGAAGAAGGCATAGCGCGGTTCAACCACTTGCTCGCCTTCTACATCATTAGCGAATGCGCCCATCACATCGACTTCCTTCCACGACCAGTCCTTGGCATGCTCAGATGTCAGCTCTGGGTCGCCCTGAATCATGTTGTCGTTCAGTACGAGATAGAAGGGGGCGACATTTGTGTTCACCTCAAAGAACTTCTGCATGTCGAGTCCGCAGATGAAGGGGTTGCAGGCTAAGAACAGGCCTGTGCTGCCCTTGCCCTCGTTCTTCAGCGTCATGGTGTACTCCTTAGACTCGTCCATCAGGATCTTGTCTTTGGCGACACCTTCAGTTCCGCGTCCGGCCAAGTCGTTGGAGCGAAGGATGCCACGATTCTCCAACTGAATGGTGTTGTCGGCACTCTTTTCTTCAGCGAATCCTTCGTTAGGATAGGTAACAGGGCGTTGAAGCTCTGTGAAGTTCTTGTTGAAGTTATCTTCAATATAGACACGCGAACCTGTGTTCTTGTCGCGTTTGCCTTCACTCGTACCGAAGTCGTAGGTGTCGTACCAGGCATCCTCCTTCGGCAGACGGAAGATGGTCAGCTCGTCGGGATTGCGATCCTTATCCTTATGCGTATTGATGGGTAGCACGCTGAAGCCACCCTCGGAATAGCGAACGGCGGCATCGTTGTAGGTTCCGCTCCAAGTACCCTTGATGGCTACGTTGGCCTTACCGTAGCCCATCGGCTTATAGGAAATACGGTCAAGGTATTCGTCGGCATTATTCTCCCATTCCTGACGGTTGTCTGACCAAACGCCTGCGTCCGAGTCACCGAGCTTGTCGGTCTGGCTGCCATCGGTGGTGCGCCAGTTGGCACCCTTCTCATAGACCACTGCCTTCGCCTTGTCCCAGCAACGCTGATAGACGGCGGGTGAGAAGCGGTCGTAGGCGATGTCGTAGCGGCTGTTGTCTGTCAGGTTCCAACCACCGTCCGTGATTTCATCGCCGAAATAGACAGGCTCGAAGTAAGTAGTCTCCTGACGGGCACTAAGGGTGGGAGCATACCATTCACCAGCCACCATATCCTTCAGCGGCGAGCCCACGATGTGCCACTTGTTCTTGCCCAGGGCAAACTCCACCCAAGCCTTGTCGTAGCTCAGCAGATGAGCATTCAGCAGCTCCGTCTGGCTCTGGAACACGATGTCCTTGCAGACATTGATTTCGTACATCTCGGCAATATAGTCACCGTCTTTAGCCACACTGCTGTACTGTTCTTCGTGATGCGTCTGGTAAGGACTTGCCTGGAAGTCGTATTTCAGAATGTCGGTGGCCGTCTCGGGGTTGAGGTTGGGGAAGGGCGAGTTGTCGAGTGATGACACATCGCTCACCTTCGAGCCGTCAGACAGTGTGCGGCCGTTGCCAAAGATGTCGTAGAGCTCCGGGCTGTAGGAGCCGCGATTGGTCGTTCCGTCGGGCGTCATGATGAGCAGGTGGGTACAATAGAGCGGTGCAAAACCATTATGGTTGCCATTGCCTTCGTTGGTGAGATACTCTTGGTCGGTGTTCGGTGCATAGCCATTTTCCTTCAGCAGCAGGTCATCAGCATCGGCACGGCGCCAGTTCTTATCATTGTTCCAGTCGTGGTTGTCGTCGGTACCTACCCACACCTCGTAGTCGGGCACAATCTTCAGGTTGATGAGCATGTGGCCCTCACAGGCATTCGAGGGGTCAGAGCCGTCGCCCATATCGTCCAAGAACGGCACCTTTAATGTATAGTAGTAACCGTCGCGCACTTTGAAATCTTCCCAGAAGTAGACACCGAGATGGTTCACCTTGTCGGGGTCACGCGACGTGTCATTGGTCGCGTCAACGGCAATCAAGTCGTAGATGGTTCCCACGGGATATTTTCCCTCTACGCCATCGATGGCGTCGGCAATCACATCCTTGTACTCCGGATCGTTGGTCTTGGTGAGATAGAGATAGGGATCGTTGTCCTGCAGGGAGATGTTGTGCTTCACGCCGATGACCTCACCTGAGCTACCTACTGCGCCCTTGACAGGAATCCACAGTTTAGAACCATCAGCACTGAGCGAGTGGCGGTCACCATGCTGAACGTTCTGATACTGGCCCATACGTGCCAAACGGACGCTGAGGATGCCTGTATTCTCCGGGTAATTGTACACATCAATGCCATTCATGCCGTCCTCGAAGCCAGCGTCGAGCTTGGGAGCGATGTTTTGAATGCTGATGCGTAGCGGCTGCGGCTCGTCGCAATAGTAGACCACGCCCGACGGGTTTTCTGTCGTGCCATAGATGGCGAGATTGTAGTTGGCATCGTGGATGGGGATGGCAACGATATAAGTATAGGGATCGTCGTCGCTCCATTTCTGTGCATGCACATTGACAGCCCTTGAATGTAACTCCAACTGTCCTTCAGCAACAAGCTGGCGAAGAACGGTAATCATGTCTGCCGTCAGTTCGTAGACGGTGCCTGCATCTTCCTTGGAAGCAGGGATGATGCCGTCGAGGGTTTCTGCATCGGGATAGTTGATGCGGAAATACATCAGTGCCTTACGCGGCGAGAAGTCATAGCCGGTGACATTGGCGTTGAAATGGGCGATGTCTGCCTTCACACCATCGGGATTCTCTGTTGTGGGCAGCTTGCCATAGAACCAGTCGAAGTAAATCTTGTCGAGCGACTTCTTTTCCTCGTCGGCGGTATAGGCTTCCATCTTGGCCAACAAGGTGGGAATCTGGTTTTCGCAGGCCACGGCATTCTCATTGCCGTCGAGCTCTATGCCCTTCAGTTCCACTGGCGGGCGAAGCTCGAAGGAATACATCTTCGTACAGGCTGAGCGCATATTGAAAATCTCAGCAAAATCAGATGCACTCGTTATCTTTGTCTGGCTGGAAATCACATAATACTCTGTATACGTCTTCCACTCGATGCCCGACACATTGGCGTTGAACACAAGATAACGGATTTCCGTGCCGTCGTTGTTCACAATGCGACGATACAGCGGTTGGGGATTGGTAGAAGCATCCGTGAAATTGTACAATGGCTGAAGCTCTGACTCGAAATAGGGCGACCAGGCGAACTCGCAGATACCCACATTGGTGGGGTTATTGGTGGCACCTCTCTGCCAATACTTCTCCTTATCCTCTTCCTTGCCAATCTGGGCAGCCTTGAAAGCTACTGCGTATGCATTATTGTAAATAGGATCCTCGAACTCACCAGTTGCCAGACCTTCTTCAATCTCTTTCTTGGTCTTGGTAATATTCATACCAGAGAGTTGCTGCTGGAAAGCGGTCAGGAACTTATCTTTCTCGATAATGGCAAACGACTTATAGCGCAACTTATCTGTCGGAACCTCTGCCGTAGCTTCATCGACGCCTTCAAGTTCCAGCTCGTTGTCGAAAGGCACTTCCATTTTCAGCAGCTTGGCATCGTATTTAGCCTCTCCATTCTCATCGGTCATGATACAGAGCGGCGTACTACGGTCTACCTCGACAGTAGGCACACTGGCAAAGATCATGATGTCGTCGAGCATATAGTCACCACCGTTGGTGTTGACACAGTTGTTGTCGATGTTCAGCATATATTGGTCGAACTGCTCCTCAATACTGAATTCGAAGTAGAATTGCTGCCAAGGACCGGTTTCGTTGTTATTGTCCCATTTGTACTTACTAGCAACCCAGTCATTTCCTTCTGGATCTGCATCCATCATGGTCCTTCCGTCTGAATATCGTACGTCAAGGGAAAGATTGCCAGGACAGAAGCGGTGAAGGACCTCTTCCCTAATGACCCTACCACTCTCGTCGTAATCACGTCCAATAACCGTCAGCACCACACTGGCAGGCGACTGCCCTGCCCATCCGTATGCTGCACCAGATGTCATCCATCCAGAACACATCATCTTGTTTCCAGCGCAGAATGTTCCCGAGAAAGGAATCTGTGCCACTTGTCCAGCACGCTCTGAAGCATCAACGTAGAGGAAACCCGGTTGGAATCCTGTCGCGGGATTCCATTGTTCTGAAGCAGGGACGTTCTTAGGATTATAAGTTGTGCCATCAAGGTCAGTTGTACCGTTATAGTTATTTACGCCAAGGAAGGGACCCAACGCATTCCAGAAGGATGTCTCGCTGGTCAGCATATACTCTCCGAATTTTGTATCATAGTAGTAACCATTGCTGGCATGGCGGTGAGTATCTATCTGTTTAAAATAATGAATATAATTGGCATTGTCAAAGTCCAGAGGCCATACCGATGCCTTAAACCTACGTCTTGTGAGGTGTTCGGCATATCTTTCGTTCTGTACACCCTCATTGACGACCTCAAAACCGTCTTGATTAGGATAGTCGAAAGTAATGCTGGCAATGGCATCGTGACCTGTCTTGCGCTTCAAGCCATTAGGCGAACGCTGAGAATTCTCCTGTAGCACTTCATCCCAAGGCAGGGTTTGTGAGTTGTCATCAAAGTAAATAGTAAAACGCGCAACACGGTAACCTCCGAAGCGCACTTCAATAACTGCAGGGTTGGCTGTACTGCTCACACTACCGCCATTCGGATAAACGAAAGCGATGAAACGAGAACCTGGATATCCAAGATTCGGATTCTGATAAATGCCCTTACCGTCGCCTTGAATTGTGCTTTTGCTATCTTTCTGACCATTGAGCAAGCTGATTCCGGTTCCATAATCGCTTAGACTGACTGTAATGTCATTATTATTGGTTCCGATACTTGTTATGTTACCGTTCTTGTAAAACCAGTAATTGGCAAATTCGTAGTCCAATCCTAACACATCAGGTTCAAAGTTCACTGACTTTGCGGGGAAATGGATAGTCTTATCTTCCAACCATTCATCCGCTTCAAGTGCCTGTAGTTTATCCGCCATTTCCTTTCCGCTGCGAAGATGCCAGATAACGCGTTGCGTAAGGCTGGGTTCCTTTGCCACATCACCAGTAGCATCCTTTTCCAAATCCTCAAAAATATTATCGGAAAGGTCGCATGCAAGGTCAAAGCTATCCATACCCGCAGGCAATTTGACATTAACTGAACGATTGACGTAATTGACAGCATTGTCTGCCGAATAACCGTCGTCATTATGGCCACTGATAGCAATACCCGTAACATACCCATTTTGATATGTTACCATTCTGCTTGCAGCTCCTCCGAAATTCGTTATCGACGAATCATAGAGGCTATCGGTACGATAGTTGTAGAATCGCTGATAAGCGCGATGCAAGAGAAGTGATCCATACTGAATCATGGGCAAGTAGCAAGTTGTCCAACCACCATTGGGATCAACATATTGTGTTGTTTCATAAGTGGAACAATACTGCATCTGCTTGCCATATCCGTTGTCTATCCATTCCTTAGAGCCGTCAAGGAAACCGACTGCTTTTGGATATTCCTGAATATATTGCTTGGCATCTATCACACTTTGATGAACACGATGCTTGATTGTTTTTTCGCTGGTAGGTTTACCGTAATCAATGACATCGTCGTTGACCTCCTTTACAAGGTGGAAATAGGACTTTGTATCCGACAAATTATTCCCATTTAAGTAACGTCTTCCGTTGCTTGTGTCAACCCACAGGGCATATTTTACATCACTTCCATGTCTTACCACCTCGATGCCTGTAAACTCAATAGCCCGTACATCATCATTATCTACCAGACAATATGACTCATTATCCTCTGTCCAAGAAAAATACAAAGGACGGCCGACAAATTCATTTGTAAGAACATATCCATTCTCTGTAGGCGTTATCTTCCATTCTACTGCTACGTTGCTCTTACCACGCTGTATCGTCCATGTTCCGGGATTAAAACACAGGTACTTACCATCATATTCTGATGATTCCGGGTCATAGTCTTCAAACTCAATATAATACGTATCCTCATCATCCCAATATGCAGGTTTCGTTGAAATAAAGCGTACATGAGTATAATGAGTTCCATTGTCAGAACTAAGGTCGTCAGTAGGGTTGCATGGAAATGTTGCATTCCACGATGGAAAAGCATAAACGTATGTATCGTAACCGTTGTAACTGCCAGACAATTTCATCATGCCCGCAGGATCATTAACAATATCATCATCATTATCATGAGGATTTGTTATGTTCCAAATACCCCATTCTTCTGTATTTGTTCTCCTGACAATTTGATTTGTATTGGCAGAAACAAGCAGAAACACACCATCCCAATTGTTAGCATGCCACTGACCTGAGTATTTTGTGACAAAACGACTATAGTCAACCATTTTCCACATATTTGACGATGCTTCCTCTTTTGTCCCCCATAATAGTTGATTGTCTTTAATATAAAGGAAGTTGTTATCACCCGGTTTATCAACCATTTGCCAATAATAATACTTCTCATTCTGTGCGTGTGTTTCCGTTACCCCAATGAATAAGCTGCACAGCAGGAGGAGTGCTGCGCTGAGTGTATGTTTATGTGAAGCTGTGAGTCTCATGTTCATTCTTTATTGCTTTTATTTATTCTTTTTTCATTGCTTTTTCCCATTCCCGCTGAGGTGCCTACGTGAAGTCTTCTTAAACACCCCCTCTAACTCCCCCTCAAGGGGGAGGACAAACACGGCCAGCGAGTGATCGTTCTTCACCCTTTTGGATTCAAGGCCTTGACGATGTTGTAGCTGAAGGAGTAGAGGCGTCCCTCAAGTTTGACGAGGAGCGTCAGCGTGAGAGTTCCCTCCATCGCATCTTCGTTCTGCAGCTGGCCGACGATGTCGCCCGAGTCGAGCAGCATGAAGAGGTTCGACTCGTCATCCTGCGTCAGGATATAGGTATCGCCCGTGAGGATGATGCCCGTCTGGTCGCCTTGACCGTCGGGGGCGCTGAGTGCCTCATAGCGCGTGTTATAAGGGAATGTTTTACTTCCAACGGTATAGGTCTTGTCCGTTCCTGTTGCCTCGAAGGGGAACTTCGGACTGAACGTCACGGCGTTGTCGAAGATGTTTCGCCATGTACCCTCGGCATCGGTGTTCTTCCTGACCATCGGCTTGATGCAGATGTTACCACCCGTGAGGAAGGTTGCGGTGAGGGCATCGGCAGAAACCACCGTTGTCTGATAGCCGGCGATGGGCACGAACTGGAGAGCTTCGATGCGGAACGACCAGTCGCCGAAGGTGATGGGAATCTTGATCCAGTCGTTGCGGCAGATGTTCGTGAAGCCACCTGATGCGTGGTTCACCGTCATGCCGTAGCGGTATTCCGTTGCTTCTGCCTGGTTTCCACCACTTTCGAGATAGCGCTTGGCCTTCAGGCGGATGGAGTATTGGTTCTCCACGCCCGTTGCGGTGGCGCTGCTCTCGTTGACGTAGACGGTGGTCATGCCAGTTCCGTTTGTCTTTACAAGTTTGATGGGTTTGCTCTCCAAATTAACAGCAAAGGCAATGGTATCGCGTTTGTTCGGTTTTGCGATGTTCTCGGGTGAGGCCGGTTCGAGCAGGGAGTTATTCGTTTCGGTCAATGGATAGATCTCATATCCGAGGATGTCCATTTCCTGACCAGAGTTGTTGGTGAATTCAATCTGCAGCTTGGCCATCGTGCGCACCACCTCCACGGCGAAGGTCTGGTTCTCGCCAGCTACGACCGTGATCTGCTGACCGCCCGTGCGACTGGTCATGGGGATGTTCTTGTCCCAGCCATTGGTGGTATTGATGGTTCGTGTAGCGAAGTCGGCAGGCAGACTGCCCTTCGTCGTCACTTCGCCATTCGGATTCTTCACGGGTACTGTGATGCCCGTAGCTGTCCATTGCTCAGCCGTGAGATTGGCAAAGCCATACACCGTATAGGTACCCGGCGCGAGATGGAAGCGGAACTCGTCTTGCTCCACGCCATCCTCACCGCTGATGGTGTTCGACACCATTTCCACCACCTCGTTGCTGCCGTTGACAAAGATGACCTTATAGTCGTGGATGCGCTCTACGGGATCCACGGGGTCAAGCCAGTTGCCCGTCTCTGCACGTGTGGCAGGAGCCGGGCGGCGGGCTTTAATGGTCATGGTGACACGCCCCTTGCCGTCGGGTATGGGGTCGGTCGTCAACACGTCATCCTCCTGCTGGCAGGCAACGAGAGTGGCCGCAATTATCATAAATGTCCAGAACTTTTTCATATTTTATACGGGTATTACAGGGTGTGTAACTTCGCGCCATTTACGTACATAGATGATGGCTTTGAGATATTCGGGGTTGCGTGGGTCGGGCTTCACCGTGCCGGGGCCGCTCACCTTCGAGATCTGCAAACGATAGATGTTGTTACGGACGATGGCGAACTCCATCGGGCCTTGCACGCCGTCATCGCCGTTGTTGGCGTGGCGCAGCCAGACATAGTAGAAGCAAACGCCGCCGTTGTATTTTGTATAGGAGGCAATTCCGCTATGTCCTTCGACCTTGGTGTTGCCATCCACGTCTTTGTAAGTCGTGTTATAGGCATTGCAATAGGCCTGGGCAGCTTCTTCATTGTCGAAGTAGAGACAGTTTTCCTCTGCGGGGTTGTCGGTGCAGAGCACGCGCCAGAAGTCCTGACCCTTTGCATATTCCGTGTTCTCTGTCAGTTTTCCTTCTTCAGCATTGTAGGCGCTATAGACTCTGGCAGGCTTGTAAATGCCTTTCAGTTGCAGGCCCGTAGCGTATGCAGCGACGGTCTGATTCATGTCGAAGGTGTTCTCGTTGACATAGCCAATGGTGTAGCCTTGAACATTTGTAGCGGTGGCCGACCAGTCGATATGCGAATTGAAGTTCTGCATGGTGCCGATGGGAGAATCGTCGGCATAAGTCGGGGTAAGTGAAGTGACCATGCTCGTTGCACCATAACAAGTCTCTATCCATTCGTCGGGGAATGTGCCGTTGCGCTCGGCTGTGCGGGGGTCGATGACATAGTTGGTGGCTGTACCATCCTTGCTGAAGGTCTCATCGCCGAGATACTGGAAGCCGTTAGTGCCGTTGACATCGTTGGCCACACGCTTCAGCATGTAAGAGGGCAGGATGCAACCATTGACAATCTTCACATGGGTGAGATAGAAATTGGCAATAGCCAAAGTACCTGCTGCATTCTTCACGACATAATCAAGCGATTTGCTGTCGGTATCGAGAGTTGCTCCTTTGAAGTCGAAGTCGATGCGGGCAGCTGTTCGCTCGATGTCGATATGATAGTTGATGGGGTCGTCTTTGGTCCCTTTTCCCCCCAGCGTATAGCTATTTGTGGTGCTCGACATGGCAAACTTCGTGGGCTTGCCTTGATTGTTGACTGTCCATGAGCTGTATGTTTGATAATCGAAAATATCCTTCACTCTGGATCCTACTTCTTCTGTGATATCCCCCACGTTGGCAACAACGATGAATTGCAAATCGTTGATAGTCATTTTCTTGCCTTTGTAGAAAGCGAAGTCGGCTGTGACGATGGCCGGGTCATCACCTTTATACTCAGTATGCCCTGCTTCGGTTCCTGTCTGGTCTGTCTGTGCATCGGCGTTGGCATATCCACTTGCCAGAATCGTGATGTTTTCTGCTTCTTGGGCAGTCAACTCTGTGATAGCCTTTCCACGATAGGCAAAGATACAGACGTCATGGATTCTGTTCTCATCGTCAGTCCCGAACTCCCATCCGTCGCCTTTTTCTCCCCCGTTGGGTCGATCGTTGTCGGCACGCGTGTTCTGCCCTCGTGTGTCGATGGTCAGTCGGATGTGTAGGCTGTCGCCCGATGCTGAGTTATCATTCATAAGGGGACAGGTGTCATCGAGGGCATCACAGGCAGAGAAACCTGAGATGACTGCGAGGCCCAGGGCTGTTTGAAAGATATGTTTTCTTATCGTCATTGCTTTTTATATTTTAGCGGGGAAGACTCGTTGCTGTCAGCAACGCTTTCAACTCTATGGATAGACTTAATGGCTTACTCCAGATTTACGTTCTGCCAGCGCATTTCCCATGGCAGGGTGTGGATATGGAGCGATATGAACTTCCACTCCTCGCCAACGAGGGTGAAGTCGAGGCGATAGTCGTAGGCACGGTCGAGAAACTCTTGTGCAGAGTATTGAAAACGCTCGAAGGCGCCACGGCCTTGTGCCAGGTATTCGGGCAGGTTGATGCGGAGCACTTCCTTGCCAGAGGAGCGGTGAATGAGATAGAGGAAGGCGGGAGCCACGGGATTTGTGGCGTCGCGCAGCATCAGGCGGTTGAAGTCGAGGTCGGCGTGAGCCGTCATCTCATAGTCGTGCTCAGGCACGGTATAAGACGATGTACCCGTTACATTATCATAATAGGTGTTCCACTCGTCGAAGGGACGGTAGGTGATCATGGGCTGATTCTGAGTGTCCACCGTGTTGTCGTAGAGGATGCGGCCGTTGACATCAGTGATATATACCTCATAATCCTTGATGTCGCAGTCGGCACGGTTCACGGTCTGATGGATGGCCACATGCAGACGCTTGGTGTCGCGGACGAGCGACATGGTGCAATGGGTGAAGGCCCCCGTCTTCACGGTGACGGTCTTGGCTGTCTGTTCAGCACGAGTGATGGGGGTGTTACCGTAATCTACGGAGCGGAGCGTGCCGTGCCAGAGGGTGTCAAGCTGCTGCTGGTAGACGGGCTTCTCCACTGCGGTAGCGGCAGGGAGTTCCTGAAGGTCTACTCTGAGGTCTTGCTGCTTCTGTCCTTCGGTACGGATATAGCGAATGCCATTGTCTTTGGCTATCTGATTGTATGGCCGTTGGTTGGCTAATGCCAGGAGACGGTATTCTCCGGCTGGCAGCCCCTCTACGGTCATGCGGTAATTCTTGTCGCGCAGCGGTTGAGTCGTTGCGGTGTTCTCCTCCGTTTGTGTACGAACGAGACGCCCTTCGTTGTCGTAGACGTAGAGCGTTACGCTGCCCACATGGTCGTTGAACATATCGGCACGCTCGACATTATAGTCATAGACGAACTCCACGTAGAGACCCTGCGGACACTCATCGAGGTCGTCTTTCATTTCGTCGCAGGCATTCATCGTGAACAGTGTGATGGCCGATGCGGCTGCTATCATGGTGTGCTTGACCGTATTCTTGAACTGCATAGTTTTATATATTAAATAGGTATTATTACTTTGATATGGTGAATAATGCAGGCAGGGTGGCAGGGCCTGTCCCCTGCCTGCACTGGTCGATTATGATAACTCAAAAAGTATGAAGAGTCTTTTTAGAGAATAACATCCTGTGTACGGAGGTTCCAAGGCAAGATGTGTACGTGTACGGAGATGTACTGCTCTTCCTCAATCACATCGTCGGGAGTGTCGTTGTCCTTGACGGTTTCGGGCTCGGCAGAACCAAGCTTCTTGATAGAAGAAATAGTCAGCTTGTACCAGTTGTTGCGGACGATACCATAGCGGCCCAGGAAGTTGTTGTTGCGAGCCTCCACTTCGGTGCCGTAGATCTGGTCGATGTCCTCACCCGGCTGTTCGATGTAGGTGCCAGTAGCCGTCCACGGTGTCTCGAATTCGCCGAAGTGCTGGATGCGGACATTGTAGTAAGCGATACCGCTCTCATAGAGAGTAACAGTCAGCTCGCCCTCAGCCTTTGTTTTGGCTGCAGTCCAAGCATCTGACATGCCAGCGGGCAGCTCACCTGTGTAAGCAGCGCCATCCTCTGTGATTGCATAGCTGATGGTGTAAGTCTTCTCACCGGCTGTGGTCGTTGTCTCGACAGCTGCAGAGATAGCTACCTCGTAGGTCTTACCTTTGTTGGCAGCGGCCAGGGCTGCTGTGACATCGTTCATCCACTTGTTGACTTCATACATCTGGACGGCCTTAGCTGCGAGAGCATCGTTGATCTTGTCGGCAGCATAGTACTTGGCATCGTTGGAAACAGAGTAGAAGCTCTCACCACCGTTGAACTGCACTTTGATGCAAGCCATCGTGGTGTTGTTCCAGTACTGGTTCTCCACGTTGAAGGTGTTCTCGGTCAGATAAGCCTTGCCTGTGAGTGCATTCCAAGTGCCATCAACAACAGCAGCGGGGTTGACCAATGTAGCCTTCTGGTCGTACTGCGG
>Ga0256404_1006192_pt1 | contig 20112 bp, 14 predicted proteins | sample RumenRJG_01DNA_FD_185990 | JGI IMG/M metagenome (GOLD analysis project Ga0256404, IMG submission 185990) | Bovine rumen microbial communities from Lethbridge, Alberta, Canada - RJG_01 | ecosystem: Host-associated > Mammals > Digestive system > Stomach > Rumen | place: Canada: Alberta | collected...
TCCGTGTACCGCGGCGAGTACATGTCCCAGTACAGCTGGGCGGAGGTGACGCACGCCGCACTGGAGCGGGAATACCATGATTAACGAGTTGTCCGTTTATCTTTCCATGGAGATCTGGGGGTGCTTTTTCTGTCTGATTTTTGCCGGATATGTCCTGCTGGGGAAGGAGCCGGAGGACCGGGAGAGCGTCACCATGACCGCGTTCCTCATTTCCATGGCCGTGCTGCTGGGCGCGGACGTGTTCGCCTGGATGTTCCGGGGAGGCACCGGCCCCGCAGCCTGGGCCGGCGTCCGCGTCAGCAATTTCCTGGTATTCCTGTGCTCCTATATCTGCCTCGGCTTCAGCGCGGCGCTCATTATGCGGTTCGCGGGCCGGGAACCGGGGAAGGACCTCCTCTTCGCCGGCGTCGAAGCGGTGGCTATCACCGGCGCACTGTGTTCGGTTCTCAACCTGTTCCTGCCGATTTTCTACAGGATCGGGGAAGATAACATATACCGGAGGGATGAGTACTTCTGGCTTTCCCAGGTGCTTGGCATCATCGGCCTCTTCCTGATGGCGGCCCTTCTGTACCGTCACCGGAACAGCGTCCGGAAGGGCTTTTTCATTTCCATGGCCATCTATATCGCGGCCCCGCTCGCGGCTCTCTTCCTCTCCCTGCGTCACTACGGGATCTCCTACACGAACATTGCTTTTATCCTGTCGATCATGTTCTCCTTCGTCGAGCACATGTACTACCAGACGGTGCGGTCCCTCGGGAGACGGGAGAGCCTGCTGCTCCGGGAGAGGGAGCTGGAGAACATGCGGATCCGCATCGTGCTGTCCCAGATCCAGCCCCACTTTATCTTCAACGTGCTGAATACGATCTATTATCTCTGCGGGAAGGACGTGAAGGAGGCCCAGGAGGCCATCAGCATTTTTTCCGAGTATCTCCGGGCCAATATGGCGGCGCTCCGCCAGGACGAGCTGGTTCCCGTTTCGCGGGAGATGTCCTTTGTGGAGAAATATCTCTGGCTCGAAAAGCTTCGCTTTGAAGAGGACCTGAACATTGAATACGACATGCAGGCGGAGGACTTCTTCCTGCCGGTCCTGTCGATCCAGCCCATAGTGGAAAATGCCGTGAAGCATGGGGTTGGGGTGAAGCTGGGAGGCGGTACTGTCCGCATTGCTTCCCGGGAGGAGGCAGATGCCTTTGTGGTGACGGTTTCCGACGACGGCGCCGGTTTTGACCCGATGAAGAATCTTTCCGACGGCCAGGAACACGTGGGCATCCGGAATGTGCGGGAACGGGTGCAGAAGCTGTGCGGGGGAAGTCTTTCCATCACCTCCCGGGAGGGAGAGGGAACCACTGCCGTGATCCGCATCCCGAAGCAGAAACAGCTTTTGCCGTAAGGACCTGACGCACGGGAAACAGGGCGAGTGTCCATCTGGTGTCCATTCACATGGTATGATTCCTCAGATATGTTGAAGAAGCCGGCCTTTGCGTTCGCGGGGCTGCCGGAGAGGAGGAGACAGTGACCGAGAGGGATCTGGTCTGGGACCGGGGCGGAGAGATTCCGGAGGAACCGCTGCCCGATGACGACGGCAATATCGAGGATCAGCCGGGGGACGTGCGGCACGTGTATGTGCCGGAGATCTATACCCTGACGGCCCCGGACGGGAGAGAGCTTCAGTTTGAGATTTTCGGCATGTTCACCGATCCGGAGCGCACCCGTCAGTACATGGTCCTCCACGAGGCGGGGACGCCGGCGGACGAAGCGTTTCTCTCCCCCTGCGGAGAGGGGGAGGGCGGACTGCTGGAATTCAGGGATTTCGAGAGCGAAGAAGAGTACGAGGCCGCCGCGGCCCGCTTTGAGGAGCTGTTCCGGGGAGATGTCTACGGGGACAGCGTCTACGCCCCGGCGACACGGGAAGAGTTTCTTTCGGCAGAGGACGAACCGGCAGAGGCCGAATCAGCAGAGGACGAAGGAGAGGAATCGGATGAGTGATAGAAAAACCGTCACAACCCCAAGGAGGATTGACGTGAAGACGGCCCCCGCCTTTGACGGGGAGATGAAGAAGCTGGTGGAAGACGGCGCGGAGGAAATTGCTGTGGATATGACGGACACCGTCTATATCAGCTCGGCCGGCCTCAGGGCCCTTCTCAGCACCACCAAAGCCCTCCGGAAGAGGGGAGGGATTCTCCGGATCCTGAACGTCGCGCCCCAGGTGATGGAGGTATTTGACATCACCGGTTATTCCGGGTTCCTGACCATCGGGGAAGAGGGAGAATGACCTTCCAGCAGAAGCTGTGGAAAGCCGGCTATGTGATCCTGTGGGCTGTGCGGCCCCTGGTCGGATACTATCTCTGCACGGGACTGTTCATGACCGCGGGCCGTGCCATCCGGCACATGCAGGAGCAGGCGGAGAGCTTCTACGGCCAGAGCTCTAATTTCTATATCTTCTGGGGCATGATTTTTTTCTGGTGGCGGCTGCACCGTCGATGCAGGAAAAAGGGAATTACCCTGGCGGAGGAGATCACCTTAAAGCTTCCCCCGGTAAAAAGAGAGTGGAAATACTGGCTTGTCTGCATTGGAATGGGGGTTTCCCTCTCCTTATTCTTTACGGCTTTCGTCACGCTCCTTCCGGACCGGATTGCCGGGGCATACCGGGCGGGCGCCAATGCGCCGGCGGGCGCCGGGGACCGGGGGCTTCTTCTCCTTATGCTGCTTGTGCTGGGGCCGGTGACGGAGGAAGTGCTTTTCCGCGGCTATATGCTGGACCGGCTTCTGACCGGGTTTGACGAGAAAAAAGCCATATGGATCACAGCCGGAATCTTCGCGTTCTGTCACCTGAGCCCCCTGTGGATGCTCTATTCTTTTCCGGTGGGGCTGCTGCTTTCCCGGCTGGCGATTAAAAAGGACAACGTATTCTACCCGGTCCTGGTACATATCGGCTTCAATCTGCCGGCCGTGATGGTGCTGGCGGGGGGGAGCGGCGGACGCGCTGCGGACACGTCGGCGGGAATCCTGATACTCGTCCTGTTCGGAACCATTGGCCTGCTGCTTGCCAGGCTGCTGCTTTCAGAGCTGAAAAAGGAGGATATCTGAATGTTCGTACCGCTGCTTGTGGGGGGATTGTTCCTGGCGGTCCTCTTCATCGGCTATCTTCTGAACTATATGCTGAATGTGATGCCCATGGAGCTCATGGAAGGAGGAATGAACTGGTTCCACCCGGAGCTCCTGATTTCCCCGACTACCTGGCTTCTGGGGATCGGCATCGTATTTGTGACGGGACTTTTATGGATCCTTCTCAGGGGCACCACGTTCCGGTCCACCCGCAGGTACATGAAGGGAAGCGACAAGGATATTGTGGAAGGCGCGCTGGAAAACTCCCGCTTCATGACTGAAAAGGAGAAGAACCAGAATTTTCCAGGCGGCCATTATTCGGAGCTTGGCAAGGTGAAGAAGGACGGCGTCCCGGTGTACGCCATCTACAGCTCCAAGAAAAAGGATATCGATGTGAACCTGATCTCCGGCGTCCACGGCATCATCATCGGCGCCACCGGTTCCGGCAAGACCACGACCTTCATGAATCCGGCCATCCAGATCATCGGTTCCACGGCGGCCGGTTCTTCCATGATCATGACGGACCCCAAGGGGGAGCTGTTCCAGCTCCATTCCAAATTTCTGCAGAGCCGCGGGTACAAGGTCATGGTTCTGGACCTGCGTGATCCGTACAGCTCCTACCGCTGGAATCCGCTGGGCGATATTTACGACCGCTACCAGCTGTATCTCAATACCGGAAATAATATTTTCCGCTGCTCCGGCGATCCGCAGGAGTCTTCCCTGAAGCTGGTGGACCCCATCGATCAGTACGGGGAAGAGTGGTATGAGTACGACGGCAAGGCCTGGGCCAGCCGGAGAGACCTGGTGGGGGAGATCCGGGTGGAGCGGCAGAAGATCTACGATGAGCTCTACGAGGACCTGAACGACCTGATCAGCGTCCTCTGCCCCATCGAGTCCAAGGACGACCCCGTGTGGGAAAAGGGCGCCCGCTCCATTATCATGGCCTGCTGCCTGGGCATGCTGGAGGATTCCGAGAATCCTGATCTGGGCATGACCAGGGAAAAGTTCTGCTTCTACAATGTGAATAAAGCCATCCAGAACTCCCAGGACGGCTATAAGGTGCTGAAGGAGTATTTCCAGGGACGGCCGAAGCTCTCCCGGGCGGCATCCAACTCCCGCCAGGTCATGTCGGCGCCGGATGACACCCTGAACAGCTACATGTCCATCGCTCTGGACAAGATGTCCCTCTTTAACGACGAGGGCCTGTGCTCCCTGACCAGCGACACCGACATCAATCCGCAGGAGATCGCCACCCAGCCGGTGGCCCTGTTCCTGAAGATCCCGGATGAGAAGGACACCCGCCACGGACTGGCCGCCCTGTTCATCCTGTGCATTTACAAAGCCCTGATCAAGTTTGCTTCCTCCCGTGAGGATCTTTCTCTTCCGAGAAATGTCTACTTCCTGATGGACGAGTTCGGAAACATGCCGAAGATCGAGAAGTTCGACAAGATGATCACCGTCGGACGAAGCCGGAAGATCTGGTTCCACATGATCGTCCAGTCCTTTGCCCAGCTGGAAAATGTCTACGGCAAGACCGTGGCGGACATCCTGAAGGGCAACTGCGGCCTCAAGATGTTCATCGGGTCCAACGACATCGGGACCTGCGAGGAATTCTCCAAGCTGTGCGGAAACTATACCGTATCCACTGCCAGCGTCTCCACCTCCACGCAGGGTGTGAGCAAGGGCGAGATGAATGTCTCCAGCCAGCTTCAGCAGCGGCCGCTCATCTACCCGGCGGAGCTGCAGCGGCTCAACAACAAGCAGGATACAGGAAACGCGATCATTGTTACCTTCGGAAATTACCCGTTAAAGACCAAATTTACCCCCAGCTACAAGTGCCCGCTTTACCAGATCGGGCAGATGGACCTGGGAGAGGTGAGATCCCACGCCTTCTTCGGCGACGATGTTTTCTACGACCTGGAAGAGCGCAACTACTTTATCCTTGAAAGGGGCGGCGGGCCGGATGACGGTGAGGACGCCGCTTCTGAAGAAGAGCCGTGACCGGGGAGGATGTCTGAACCCATGAAAGCAGGAAGCGAAACGAAAAGAAAAAGGAGAATACGTCTTGCGGGCGCCGTGCCGGCGCTTCTGGCGGCTTCGGTTCTTCTGCTGCCGTCAGCGGCGGGCGCGGAGATCATCCGTGAGAATGCTTCCGTCCAGTCCCAGATGGATGCTCTGATCCGGAAATCCGGTAATCCGGCCGGAGCTCCGGGCACCATGTCGGAGCTGACGGTAAACACGGGCATCGCGGATTCCGTCACCTCTCTTCCCGGCATCGTATATGATGCCGCGGGGCAGGTTGTGGGCTACAGCAGCGGGCAGGGAACTTCTCAGAGCAGTTATGCCGGGAGCAGCAATACCGGGAGCAGCTATCCGGGGAGCAGCTATCCGGGGAGCGGCAGCTCCGGAACCTCTTCGGGAAACACCCCCGGGTATGCCAATCTGGTTCCTTCCGGCCAGGCTGCGTCCTCTTCCTCCGGATATATCCTGAACGTGAACAGTACGTCCCGCAGCTCCGGGGAGAGCCCCTCCTACATCATCAGCGGGTCCTCTGACAGGATCACCGGTCCCGGGGCGAAGCTGGTGACTGAGCCGGGGAACAGGAACGTGGTCACCCTGGAGAATTCGGTCAATTCCGGCACCAGCACACAAAACGGTCCTGCGGTGACGGAGGTAACCCCCCGGGAGAGCCGCTTTGAAGACTACGGCGTCTATTCGGAGGCCATGAGCGATTCGCTCTTTTTCTACAGCACCGTGGCGAACAACAGCATGACGGACCAGCCGGTCACGCTGGAATACCCGTCCCAGATGATCTGCACGGCAGAAAAGGACGGCGTTCCCTTCACATACACTTCCGGGACGGCGGTTTCCGGATACGGAACCTACGTGATGAAGTTCCTGGTGGTCACAAATCCCGGGGCGCCGGTCATCAGCCAGAATGTGCTCCGGTCTGTCTTCACCTTCCGCATCCGGGAGAAGACTGCGGAAGCGAAGGCGGCTGCCGCGGAGGAGGTGCTTTCCACCATCTGGCCCGACGGCATCCAGGGGCTGGAGACGCTTCCCTTTGAGACGGAAGAAACTTCGACCGCAGAGCCTGCGGAGCCGGAGACAGCGGAAGCGGAGCCTGCGGAAACAGAGCCTGCGGAGACGGAGCCTGCGGAAACGGAGCCGGAAACGCCCGGGGCGGGAAATGCGTTCTACCATCAGGAATATGACGCGGAAACCGGACTGTACCGGATTACGCTGCCGGATGGGAGATTCTTTACATCCACGGTTCTGAACGGATTCCTTTCTCCCTACGCCGTGGAACTGGATCTGTCCGGGCTCGGCCGCCTGGACGGGGTGAGGCTCCTGGAAAACGGCGAAGTGCAGCCCGTAAAGGATCAGCTGTCCCTCAATTACGCGGGAAACTATATGCTCCTGATTCCCACTCCCAACGGCACGGCGCCCTTCTCGGTGCGGATGCCCGGCGAAAAGACCCGGAGTATCGGCAGATATACGGTCCCGGAGGGCGTGAAGGTTCTCTCCATGACGAAGAACGGAAGGAACGTGCCCGGAGCGGACACAGCGGACACACTGGATTTCTCCGAGGATGCGGTTTACGCCCTGAAGCTGGAGGATATGGCAGGATCGGACTATGATCTCGCCTTTGAGGTGGATTCAGAGGCGCCGCAGTTTACGGTGACCGTCGGAAAGGGAAGCGCGGACATCACCTACCAGAGCGACGACGTGGCCATTGTGGCGCTGACGAAATCCGACGGAAACAGCTTCCGGTACGAGGCGCCCATCGGCACGGTGAACGAACCGGGCAGCTACCGAATCACCGTCATGGATGAGGCCGGGAACCGGTCGACGGACACATTTACCATCCGGAAGCAGATCAACCCGGCGACGCCGATTGCCGTGATTCTTCTTCTGGGACTCATCGGAGGAGGCGCCTGGTTCTTCCGGAGGACCAGAATGAACACATCTGTGAGATAAGGAAAGGAGGAGAGCGTTATGCTGGAGCTGATCCGCGACGTGCTGAATGCTCTCTTCAACGACATTCTCGCGCCGATTATCGGGATCTTCATCCAGTGGCAGGTCAACTTCCTCATGTACCTGCTGCGGACTGTGTTCCAGGAGCTCCTGGTCCGCGCCATGGTGATGCTCTGCCGGATCGTCTTTCTGGCGGAGCAGATGTTCAAGGTTTTCTCGGGGCTCGCCCTGGTCACCGCGAAGGAATATAACGGGGCTGCCCTGGTGAAGACCACGAGGATGCGGCTTCTGGATTATTTCTTCCAGTTAAACGGCATCAGCACGGTGCTGATGGCAGTTACCCTGGTATCCGTCATCCTGACCTTTCTTTTCGCGGCCTTTGAGACGGCGAAATCCATTAACGACGTTACCCTCGGAGAGCAGAACGCGAAGCCGGTCAGCGTGGTACTGAAGAACGCGCTGAAGAGCATGCTGGGGTTCGGACTGATCCCGGTGCTCTGCGTGGCGCTGCTTCAGTTCTCCGCGGCGATCCTGCAGGCGGTGATCGGGATATTTGCCTCCCCCGAGGTCTCGGTACTGGGCGGAGAGAGCACGGACATTTCCACCGTCATCTTCTATATGGCAGTGCAGGACGCGGCTGATGCGGACGTGCTGGAAAAATACCGGTCCGGTCTCCGGTGGCAGAACGCGGACCTGGTGGTCTCGGAATTTGACCTCTCAAAGGTAAATTCGGCGCTGGGAATCCTGGCGGCGGGACTGATTTTCATCCTTCTTGCGGGCGCCTGCCTTTCCTGCATCAAGCGGATCTTCGACCTGCTGCTTCTCTATGTGGTTTCCCCGTACTTCGCGGCGACGATCTCGCTGGACGGGGGCGGGAAGTTCAAGGGCTGGAGAGAGCTTTTCATTGCCAAGTTTTTCGCGTGCTTCGGAAATATCTTTGCCATGGAGCTGTTCCTGATCCTGGCTCCGGTGGTCAGCAGTTCGAAGGTGGTGACCTTTTTCCCGGATACGACCGCGGACAATATCGCGAGGCTCTTTTTCATCTTCGGCGCGGCCTACGCAATCTTCAAGGGAAATATCCTCTTCATGTCCATCCTGAACGAGCAGGAAGCCCAGTTCGAGGCGAACCAGAGAATCATCGCCATGCTGACGGGCGGAGCCGGCCTGATGATGAGCCGGTTCGGACACAGCTTCGGCGGCGGAGGGAACCAGGCGGCAGAAAAGAGCGCCGGTCAGAAAGGCGGCGAGGGCGGCGAGAACGGCGGCAGATAGCCGCATTGTCCTGCCGGGGTGCGGCAGGACAGCAATTCGGAAAGGAACATCGGCCATATGGTGGATCTGGTATACTGCGGACTGTTCAGTTCGTGCTTCAAATGGGTCATGGACCGGATTATAACTCCGCTCGGTAAGATCATCTCGGATGTGCTCGGCACGGTCCTTACCTGGCTGTTCAACAATGTACTGGCGCCGATTCTGAAAGCGGTATTTACCGATGTGCTTCCGCTGATCTTCGACCTGGTCTACCGGGCTCTGGCGGATGTGTTCTACGGGATTCTCGCCTGGCTCCTTCAGCTTCTCGAAGTGCTGACGGATATTTTTGACCTCATCGCGGGACTTCGGGACGTCACCTTTCATCTGGAGAGCGGCAGTCGGTCCGGCTCCCTGACCATGGTCATGCTGCAGGTCCCGGCGCTTCGGACGGCATTTTTAGCCATCACGCTGACAGCGGCGCTTCTCACCTTCTGCACGGCCGCCTATTCCACGGCGAAATCCGCCTTTGATTTCGACATGGAAAACCGCCGGCCGGTCTCCCGGGTCCTTTCGTCTTTCTTCCGGGCCATTATGAACCTCCTGCTGTTAAACCTTTTTGTGCAGGGAATCCTCCTTCTTGCGGAGGCAATCCTGAAGAGCATGAACAACGTCATGAGCGCCGTGATGGGGAACGGGCAGGAGACCTCCATTGCCCGCACCATCTTCTGCACGGCGTCCTTAAAGGCCTGCAACAACAACTACGCGCAGTACAATCTTTCCGCGGAACATCCGGATGTCACCATCATGGGCGGTATCCGGGAAAACTGGTACTACAAGACCGGCAGTTCCTATGATTACACGGACATCGACAAGGTGAAGGAATTCTTTGCCACCGAAAAGTTCGACTATTTCGTGGGTTACATCATGACCTTCGCCATGATTCTCGTGCTGGGAGGCGTACTCCTGGTCTTCATGCAGCGTCTCTTTGACCTGATGACCCTGTACATCGTTTCCCCGTATTTCGTGGCCTATATCCCCATTGACGACGGGGAAAAGTTCGGAAAATGGCGGGAAATGTTTCTGGGAAAGGCGTTTACCGGTTTCGGCACCGTTGTGGCCATGCGCATTTACCTGATGCTCTGCCCGGTGATCATGAACAATCAGGAGCTGGTGCTGTTTTCCAATGACGCAAGCCCGGAATCCGCCTATCTCATGGACTACCTGATGCGGCTCCTTCTGCTGCTGGGAGGCGCCTTCGCCATGTCCCAGGCCAGCGGGCTTGTGACGAATCTCATCAGCACGGCGGCCGGATCAAGTGAAGCGGTGACTGCGGCCACCGGCCAGGCAATGGCCGGCACGGCCCTCCGTTACGGCGCGTCAAAGGCTGTGAGTTCGGCCTCCATGTTAGGGAAAGGCGCCTGGGCCGTCGGGAAGCGGCCCATGAAGTTCGCCGGTTACGGAGCGCTGGCCCTGGGAGGCGCCATCTTCGGGAGAAGCGGCGGCACCCGGGTGACAGAGCAGGCCGGAGAAGGGGGAGATCCCGGACAGACCTTCAAGGGCGTGCATCAGTCCTTTGCCAGCGAGATGTGGGGCAAGGCCGTTGGGCAGTTTGGCGTGAAGCAGTCCATCAACAAGGAAGGGAAAACGCACTATATGTTCAATCCCTTCGGGAAGAGCCAGCTTCTCTCTGTCGGAAAAGACGCAAAGGGCCGCTTCCACATGGGCGTCGCAGGATTTTCCGGCACCTGGGGAAAGCGTGGGCTGGAGAAATTCACGACGCCCGGGCTTTCGATCAAACGAGGCAAATCCGGCGACATGAAGCTACACCGCCTGGGCATGTTCGGGGTCGCCGCCAAATTCGGGGATGCCGGCAAGGGGAAGGGTGTTTACTTTAAAGATTTCAACATGCTGGGCATCCACCGGAGAAAAGGCGATGACGGCCAGATCCATCTGACGGGCTTCATGGGGGTCCACCGCGAGGCGGACAAAGACGGACACTACCGGATCACTTCCGCTTTCGGAAGGAACGTCAGCCAGACCATGGGAAATGACGGCAAGTACCATTTCGACTTCGGCACCTTCCACAAGGCGGACGATCTCGTCGGAGAAGAGGGCGCCCACTTCAGGAGCCCGCGGTATGAACCGGATCTGCTTCCCGGCGGAGGGGGCGGTGAAAACCCTGAAAACAGGGCACATGCAGCACTCCGGAACAACAGGGCGGAGGGCCAGGGCAACAATGATGACAATGCCCACTATAACCCCCCGATCAGGCATTAAGAGAACATCAGCAATCATTCTGTGAGGAAGCGTACAATGAGGATCATACCCAAGAAGACAAGAGTCCGAATGCAGTTTTTCCGGAATATCGGCGTCGCCGATATGGCAGTGATCCTTGTGGGAGGGCTTGTGGCGTTTACCGTGCTGCTCTCCGGGCTCCCGTTCCGCGTGCCGGTTTTTATCATTCTCCTGACACTGACCGTCGGCCTGGTGATGTCCGTCGATGAGGAGAAGCCGTATGTGACGGTTTTAAATGCTGTCCGGTACCTGGCGCGAAGGAGGGTTTATACCCGCCAGACGGCTTTCAGAGAGACCGGCGCGGAGGCGGAGCCGGTTCCTGAAGAGGGAAAAAAACGGAAAAGCAGAAAGGAGCCGGCCGCCGGAAGGCTGGAGGACATCATCCCCTTCACCGGGATCCGGGATGATTTCATCGAATACGGAACGGATTACGTGGCCGCAGTGATGGAAATCTCATCGGTGGAATTCCGGCTCTTTTCCCTGGGCAGGCAGAATGCCCTGATTGACCAGGTTCTCGCGCCGATCCTCCGGGGCATTGGCATGGAAGAGACCGCTTCCCTCGTGAAGATTGACCGGCCGATGCTGTATGACGACGTTCTGAAAAACGAAGAGAAGAAGCTGGAAGCCCTGAAAAAGGCATATGTGCACGGCATGTACACCGAGGATGAGCTGACCGAGCGGGTGGGCATCATACAGGACCGCATGGCCCAGATCCGGCGGTTCAACGACCGGGACCGGGTGCTGGTTCCCTGTCACTACCTGGTGTTTTACCGGTCCTCGAGAGAGCTCCTGAAGCAGCAGGCAGACAACATGGTGAAGAGCATGAATGCCGGAGAGATCCCGTGCAGGCAGCTGAAGGGCGCGGAGCTGGCCATCTTCCTGAAATACAGTTATGCCCAGGGGTTTGACGAAAGAGAGGCCTACGCCCTCCGGCCGGAACAGTACATGGACTGGATCCTCCCGAAGGAGATCCGCTTTGGTCCCCGGACCGTCCGCTATGACGGCCTGTACACCCACAACGTGCGTGTGAAGGAATTCCCGTCAGAGGTGGGAAACGCCTGGGGCGCCGCCCTGTTTAACATTCCGTATACAAGGGTGGTCATGAAGATCAAGCCGATCGAGCACACCAAAGCGGTGCGCCAGATAGACCGGGCGCTGCAGGAGCTTCAGGAACAGGCCACCCAGACCGACAAGGCGTCCCGGATCATGGAGCTGGACACCCACATCCAGACCATTGCCCAGGTTCTCCGCCTTCTGCAGGGAGACAACGAGATCCTCTTCAATACGGATCTGTTCGTGACGGCTTACGACTACGACTATACCAGGGACATGGCCCGCTGGGAGCAGGAGCGGAAGGACAGCACCCGCGGCGGGGGAAAGAAGCCGGAATCCCGGATGAAGAAGGATCTCAGGAGGGGCATGTCGGAGCTCGGCTTCCGGACTTCGGACATGATGCTGCAGCAGTTCGAGGGCTATGCCTCTTCGTCTGTTTCGGCCAATGATTCCTTCCTGGCAGATTCCCACAGCATCCACGCGGGTTCGGTGGCAGCGGCGTTCCCCTATGTCATCAAGTACCTGAACGACGAGGACGGCATCTACATCGGGGACTCCGCGGGCGTGCCTGCCTTTGTGAACTTCTTCCTGAGAAACAGCGAGCGCGTGAACTCCAATGTTGTCATCATCGGTAAGTCCGGCTCCGGAAAATCCTTTGCCACGAAGACCATACTGACCCACCTGACGGCGGAGAATGCGAAGATTTTCATCCTGGACCCGGAAAATGAGTACACCAGAATGGCGAGGGCTTTCAACGGTAAGGTCATCGACGTGGGAACCGCGGCCCAGGGACGCCTCAATCCGTTCCATGTGATCACCAACCTGGCGGACGACGAGGCCGATGACGATATGGGACTGGGTGCCCAGAAGGAGGGCATGAGCCTCAACACCCACCTGCAGTTTCTGGAGGAATTCTACCGGCAGATTCTTCCCGGCATTGACCGGGACGCCCTGGAGTATCTCAACAACCTGACCATGCAGGTTTACGCGGAGAAAGGAATCGATTCGGAGACGGATCTCTCGAAGCTGGGACCGGAGGATTATCCCACCTTTGACGACATCTATGACAAGCTGATCAACGATTTCCAGATGGCTACCGGGGACTACGCCAAAACCAATCTCCGGATCCTCATCAACTATATCTCCAAGTTCGCCGAGGGCGGCCGCGATTCCAACCTCTGGAACGGACCGGCGACCCTGAACACCAGCGAGAACTTTATCGTATTCAACTTCCAGTCCCTCCTGGCCAACAAGAACAACCTGGTGGCCAACGCCCAGATGCTTCTGGTGATGAAATGGCTGGATAACGAGATCATCAAAAACCGGGACTACAATCTGCGCTACAATGCGGACCGCCGCATCATCGTGGTGATCGACGAGGCCCACGTGTTCATCGACAGCAAATATCCCATCGCCCTGGATTTCATGTACCAGCTGGCGAAGCGGATCCGGAAATATAACGGGATGCAGATTGTCATCACCCAGAACATCAAGGACTTTGTGGGAACCGAAGAGCTGGCAAGAAAGTCCACGGCCATCATCAACGCCAGCCAGTACAGCTTTATCTTCCCGCTTTCGCCCAATGACATGAGCGATCTCGTGAAGCTCTATGAGAAAGCGGGCGCCATCAACGAGACGGAACAGGAGGACATTGTGAACAACGGCCGCGGCCGCGCGTTCCTGATCACGGCGCCCCAGGCCCGTACCAACGTGGAAATTATCGCGGACCCGGAGATCCAGAAGCTGTTTACCATGACCTGACAGGGAGGAATGAGACATGAAACTGCCGGAGTTTAAAGGACCCGGTGTAAATCCTGAGATTGCGGAGAACGGGAAGGTGAGAAGGACTGTGGCGATTGTGACTGCGGTGCTTCTGGTTCTTCTGCTCGCGGCCGTTATTTTCCTGCGGGTGCGGGCCGCAGGGCAGTCGGCCGGCGTACAGGCAGTCCGGAGGGCCGGGATCCTGCGCGTATCGGTGCCGGCCGGATCCGGGACAGAGGAGCCTGCGGAGGCCTGGCTTTCGGAAACAGAAGCGGGGCTGATCCGGGATATCGCGGACCAGCTGGGGGTGGAGCCCGAGTTCCTTCCCGCGGCGGACGCGGCGGACGCACTGTCCATGGTCAGGGACGGAAGCGCTGATCTGGCAGTCGGAAGCCTCACCGCCGGATCCGTGCCCGAAACCATGGCCGGCAGGGTTTCCGTATCCCGGGCATACGACACTCAGGCACTCTGCGCGGTGACCAGGCGGGGAGATTACTCCGACAGCACGGAAGCGTTCAGGGGGAGGAAGATATCCCTGTCCCCGACGGCGGAGAACGCGGGCTTCCGGCCGTTCCCGGATGCGGAAGAGCCAGCGGCCGGCGTGGATCCGGACACCGCGTATAAAATGCTGGGAAGCCGTGATCTGGAGGGATACTTCTGTACCGCCGGGGAAGCGGACAGAATGACTTCCCTTGGGAAGGATGTCCAGAGCCAGCTCATGTCCGGGGAGGAAGGGCTGAACTTTGTGATGGCGGCCGCCAATACGGCCGGAGATCTTCTGGACGGTATCAACCAGATCATCCTCATCCGAAGCGCAGAAGCGGACGGAGGAAACTGACATGGGATATTTTGACAGCGCAAAAAACCGTGTCCTGTGGGCAAAGGAGCTGGAGGGCTTAAAGATGCTCCGGACACGATTTGAGGAGACGGGAATTGACCCCTATTCCTCCGGCGCGCCGGGATACACGGCGCGGAGCGGGAAACGGATCCCGGTTACCTTCCGTGAGCTGGAGCGGGAAGAAACAGAGGCAAAGAGAGACGGGAGGGGCCGCGTCAGGCCGTCCCCGGAGATGACGCCCGGGGAGCCCGCGCTCCTGCCTCCGGAGCCCGGCGCAGTGAGACGCGGAGGGCCCAGCCGATGAGACGGACATGCGGGCGTTCCGCCGGCTTTCCGGCGGCGGCGGCGGCCCTGGCCTTCGGCCTGATGCTTTATCCCAGCGCCGACGCCCGGGCGGCACCGGGAGAGAGCCTTCCGGAGAGTTTGGCCGCAGAAGCGGAAACGAAAGCAGAGACAGAAGGATACCGGGATGACTTCATGGAGGAACTGGGCCGGGAAGACCTGGAGGCCCTCCTCTCCGGCAGCGAGGATGAAACCATCTCCGATCAGGAGCTGGAGGCTCTGGTGAACGAATGGATCCGGGGAGATCCTTCCGCGGGCGTCACCGGTCCGGAGAAGAAGAAATTCGCCGTCCGGGACGACCCGGATACTATTCTGCAGTTTGACGAGGCCGCGGGAGAGTATCTTTACATCCTTCCTGACGGCAACGGGTACCGGATGAATGTGCCGCGGAACGGTGTCCGCGCGGGGCCGGTCATCCTCAGCGCGCCGGACGGAGGCTTCATCGGCGTAATGAAAAAGGATGGGGAAGCCTTCTATCAGGAGGACACCATCTTCACGAAGCCGGGAAGCTATGAGCTGGAGTATTATTCAGGCGGAATCGATCCCGCCGGGAACGTAAATGTAAACCGGATGGATACCGGTGCTATGGGGACCACCAGAAGCCATATCCGATTCCGTATTATCCCTGATCGATGGAACGGGGGCGGAAGCCTTGCGCCGCCGGAGGATTTTTCCCTGGTATCGGCAACCCTGGACGGCGAGCCGGTGCCGGGCGGATATGAATTCCGGATCCGGGACGACGGGCTTTATCGGCTCACTTATGCCTTTGACGGGGACGCGGCGATACGATACGAGACGGAATTCCTCATTGACCGGACCGCCCCGGAAATCCGCCTGACACCGCAGATTGAAGGGCAGAAGGAAGCAAGGCCTCCGGTGACCTTTGCGGTTGCGGACCCGGAAGCCGGAGTGCGGGTAATGAAGGATGGCACCCTGGTGGAGACGCCCGGGGGAAGAATCGAAGAGGGCGGATGGTACTCCATCATCGCCAGGGATCCGGCGGGCAATGAGACGGTAAAAACCTTTTACCTTCAGTACGGCATGGCGCGGGAGCTGAAGCTTCTGTCGGGCGTGATCGTGACCGCCCTGGCCGGATTCCTGATATGGCTTATGGTCCTCCGGCTGAAGCCGCGGGTGCGCTGAAGCGCCCCCGGGGGTCATTGGGAATTCCGGCGGATTCCCGACTCTGCTGTTTTTCGTTTCCTTCCGCCTCCGGCGGATGGAAACGGACAGATAGGATAAAAACAGGCAATTGTTGAAAGGAGAATAATCTTATGCATGAATGGAATCCGATACTGCTGGACAAAAGCACAGATCTGGCGGAGAAGGTATTTGAAGAGGCGGAGGCTCCTGTTACGGAGCTGATCAACGCGGCCGTCACCCCGCTTCTCTCGATTGTGACCGCGCTGGCAGGCATTTACTGCATCCTTTTAGGCGCAAAGCTCGCGAAAGCAGAGGAGCCGCAGGAGAGAGAAAAGGCCAAGGGCGCTTTAAAGAACGCGATCGTGGGCTTTGTGCTGATCTTCGTGCTCCTGGTAGTGCTCCAGGTCGTGAAGGATCCGCTTAAAAACTGGTACAAGAGCTACACGGGTACCAAGAGCAGTTCCGTGGTTGTTGAATATCAGATGAACGGCTGACAGAAAGGGTTCGTCTTATCTGTCTCGTAGAAGGGAGGCGTGTCCGGAATGAGGGCGTTTCAGCGTGCTGTCATCATTTTGCTGGCGGCAGTGGTTTTTCTCTCCGGGTGCTCCTCCCTGGCCGACGATATTGATCTGGAGGCGGTGCGGGTTCCGGTGGAACCACGTCCGAAGGAGAGGTCATCCTATGACAGATCCTCGGCGGAGGAGGCGGATGCAAATACCCGCCGCCGGTCCACCGGTATCGTAAAATACCAGATACCGGGCGATTCCGCTTTTTATATCCTGGACGCCAACACGCCTTCTGAGGATTGTATTCTGGATTTTGATTACGCGGGCATGACGGAGACCGGGAGCGGACCGGTGCTTTTCTATGCCTATCAGGCGCTTTACTATTCTTCCGACGAAACGGGCCTTGGCGGACAGCCGGAAAAGGGTACCGCGCCGGAGAGCGATACGAAGAATTATATGGACCGCCGCACGGAAAAGGACGGGGGCCTGTATTACGGTTCCTGCGGCTTCCACATCGACAAGGAGCGGAATACATGGAGCCGGCTGGATTATATCGAGGACTTCGGGCCCTATCAGGATCTCGATATCAGCAAAGAAGAATACATCAATGCTTCGGAATACATCAATACCGTATTTATGAGCTACTGCCCGGCCACCAGGGAGTACAGGGTGCTGTATCATTCCATGGAGGAATACCAGCCGACGATCAAGCGCCTTCTCACCTCTGCCGTGGCCGCCACCGGAACAAAAAGCGGAAGCCATGTGGCCCAGCTCCCGGATTATGTCACCCACGAGATCATCAATACCGGCGAAAACCGGAGCTACACCTTCTATTACCGGGGAACCATGCACCGCTTTGACGACTCGGGGCTCATCAGCGGGCCCACGAATATCAGGGAGCATCTGGACCGCCTTTCCGAGCAGGAAAAGGAGGGCGATCGTTTTAAGGAGATGACCCTGATCGACGCCACGATGGACCTGGATGGAAGCATCATCCTGTCGGTCCTCATGGAAGATCCGAACATTGCCGGGGGAAAGGAAGATCCGGACGAGGAGGACCTGACCGACAAGGACAGCCGGTCCACCCAGTGGACCATTACTATCCGCGACTTCGACATCACGGAAACCAAGGCGGATTTTGACCAGTGGGTGACTGATCCGGAAGCTTACCATAAAAGGCCCCCGGCGGAAAAAAAGTATTTTGTTTCGGAGAATTCCAACGCCGAAATGCAGAAGAAACATTTCATGGATTATGACGGGCAGTCCATTCCGCTGGAGGACAGGCCGTCCATGGAAAAAGAACCGTCTGCGGACCGCTGCGGCCTGTATGTCTATCATGACAAGTCCCTGAATATTGCCCTCTATAAGGACGTAAAGACCCACAGCCGGGGCGAGGTATACATGACGGACTGGCTCTGTGCCGACGACGTGGGCAGCGACTGGTACGATGAGAAGAACAGGGTTTATGTGAGCTACCGTTTCGTAACGACGCCTGTCTATCATCTGGTCAGGGCCCGGGACCGGCTGATGGTCGGCATGATGAGAGGACCGGTGGCTTTCAGGCCCCGCTACGAGCGGGTGACCAGGACATACGAGCTGTACTGGTATGAGACGGAGACGGATGAATCCGGAGAGCATGAGGTGCTCCGCACGGAAACCGTCACGGAAACCATGGATATCCTTAGGGATTACGAGCTCCACTTCCTGGAGGGGGCAGGCACCGTGAATCCGGGCGGCGTATCCCTCCTGGGGCGGATGTTCGGAATGCAGGATTTCGGCATCTGTGAAATGGAACGGGACGCGGCTGACACCTATCCCTTCCGCGAAGGCATCCTGCTGGTGGACAAAGCTCAGGGGGATGACCCCGACACGGCACTCCGTCTGGAGCACTGGAACAACTTTTCTTCCGGCTTCCGGGAGACCTACCGGGCGGAAGGCCTGAGAAATGCCTATGCCGTGTATGGAGATTACAACTACGGCTTGCTGGGAACCATCATCAACCAGGAGGAAGGGGGGGTTACGCTGATTTTCCCCCAGAGAAATCTGTTTCCAACCAATGTGACTGTCACCAACAAAGACATGAATTTCGCGGTGGGGGAGGGGGACAGCTATTCCCTGCGCCTGGAGGAACTGGATGAACACATCCGGGACGCCGGGGACACGGAGCTGGAATATTCTGCGGACAGTCTCCTGGACCTGCACAATGAGCAGGCGATCGTCTTTCATCCTGAGGAACGGGACGGGGATTACCGCTGGACCATGTACCTGGCAGGCCCTGTTAACGGCCTGGTGAAGGCCTGCTGGGCCTCCTGGAGCGACCTGCCCCAGATTTCCCAGGTGACCCCCTGCACGACCTACGCGGTGCGGCTGGGGAAACAGGGCGCTTCCCTGGGGAAGCTCTGGCTGATCGGATTCAATACGACGGAATATACCTACGATACCGCGGATATCCCCTGCGCCCTGCTCTATCAGCTTGACCCCTACGGCGCAGAGGCGTGTGCCAGTATGGCGGCGAGCTACCTGGTGCGGCACCCGGAGTTTGTAAAGAAGTGGGATGACCTGGAAAAGGCCGTCGGCATAGACGGGGACTGGGCGGATAAGCTTCTGGTCAATGACTATAAGGAATTTCTGACAGAGGGAGAGCAGAACCAGCTTCTGGCCGCAAAGGAGTTTTACAGGCTGATCGGCCTGGAGTGGCCGGGGGGCAGCACGAACGCCGGTATTCCCGAAGATCTCCTGGCCTGCCGGTTTCCGGCGGACCTGGAGAGACTGGCGGCGAAGCTCCGTCCGGATCTGAACAATTCCCCCGGAGAAGTGGACATGACAGAGGAGAGCTACGAGATCCGGGAGCATGAATCCCCCATCGAGCAGCCCACGAATCCCCAGGAGGAGACGAGGTATACCATCGCGGACGATGTGACCATCGCAGAGACGGATCCCACACGGGAGTCCCAGCGGGTGGACAGCCATGACGTTGTTTTTTCCGCCGTGTCCAATGTGCGCAATAACCTGCTGGCGATGCACGGAAACATGGATACGGATCTGTGGATCCAGGAGCTGAACGAGATCGCCTACGGGCTCCGGATCCCGGAAACCCTGAAGGAGTTCTACCTGAAGAAGGCTGTGCTTCTTTATACGGGGATGGCCGGGATCGCGGTGAGCTACGACACCAGCCATATCGTGGAGGAGTTTAAGAGCACGGAAGCCATCGAGGATGCGGCGGTATGGGCACAGGAGACGCCATTTGAAAACGAAGCCCAGAGGGAGGTTCAGAAAGTCCGCATCCTGAACGCCCTGCGGCAGAGATACGGGAACCGGCGCGGAAAGGACAGCTGGGAAAGGGATGCGAAGCAGATCCTGGTTTACCTCGACCGGGGCGGCTTCCTCTCCGGGCTTAAGAGTTCCGCGAAACGCCTGCAGAGGGACAATGTGAACGAAAACTTCGGCGACGGGCGGAAAGAGGCCGGAAACGTGGATCTGATGAGAAAGATCCGGGAACCGGAAGAAACGAAAACCGGGAACTGACGGAGCGTGAACTGGAAACCGGGAATTGACAGACAGAAAGGGAAGTGGGCCTTATGAAGGACAGGAAAAAGAGGATCCCCGTGACCATCGCGGTCCTTATGACAGCGGTAAGTCTCTCTGCGCCTGCTGCGTATGCTGCCGGCTGGGGCAGTGCGGCGGGCGGATTTTATTATTACACTCGGGATGACGGATCCGTCATGACCGATACCATGACGCCCGACGGCTACTATGTGGACCGGGACGGGAAATGGTTCCAGGAGAATCTGACGATCCTGGGACAGGGAGTCACTTCCCCGCAGAAGTTCACACCCATGA
>Ga0256404_1006194_pt1 | contig 20105 bp, 20 predicted proteins | sample RumenRJG_01DNA_FD_185990 | JGI IMG/M metagenome (GOLD analysis project Ga0256404, IMG submission 185990) | Bovine rumen microbial communities from Lethbridge, Alberta, Canada - RJG_01 | ecosystem: Host-associated > Mammals > Digestive system > Stomach > Rumen | place: Canada: Alberta | collected...
GGGAGCATGTTGGAAGGCTTGATCTTCCGGATTATCGCGCACACTGGGAAATCAAAGAAAAGTGGTATGAGAAGAACTTTCCTGGTAGTGTGGGGGTAAATGGTGTTGGAACTGTTAACCTTAGTGCAACTGTAACAAGCAACTTTATTAAAAATGTTTTTGTGACTAAAGACGTAAGCTTTTAGAATTAAATTCTTTTGTACCACAAAAAAAGAGAACCCTGAAAGAACATGATTCAAGGGTTCTCTTTTTTTTATTAGAGACCTGGAAGTTTAGGTGTTTTGGGTATTGGTGGTGTAGGTGGCTGTAAGCTTTCCATTTTTTGTTGAATTGCTTTAAATTCAGGGGTTTCTTGGTGTTGATTTTGAACCATTTTTTGCTCTATTCTCTCCAAAGTCGGTTGAATTTCTTTCCCTGATACTTTACGATTTAATTCTCTTTCTAAGGTCTCTTTCGGACTAATGGAAGGCGTTTCTAAGCTTGAATAGAGTTTCACTCCTTCTCTATTGTAAAGCCTTATATCGCTAAATAAGCCCGTTTTATGAAGGGTTTCTAAATTGGTCGGTAAGTTTTTGACAACAATATCATGCGCTTGTTTTGGTGTTGCCCTGGCTGTCATTGGATCATCTGCATACAATACGATCCATGAAAGGCCATCTGCTGCCAATGAGCGCCTTGAGATTGGTCATTGGGAAGCTGATACTGTAGCCGGTAAAACAGGTAGGGCTCGTATTGTAACTCTAGTCGATCGTAGATCTCGTTTCTCCCTACTTGGTAAGGTTGAAAAGAAAATCTCTAAAAATGTGGTTGATTGTATGATCAATCTAATAAGAAATGTAGGAGAAGATAAATGTAAAACCGTTACACCCGATAGAGGAAAAGAATTCTCCCAACATAGTCGAATAACGCTAGAATTAAATGGCACTAAAGTGTATTTTCCAGATCCACATGCCCCATGGCAACGTTGTACAAACGAAAATACTAATGGTTTATTACGAGAATATTCACCCAAAGGTGAAGATATTTCAGGTATTTTCAATAGTCAAATTCAAGAATGGGCGAATAAATTAAACACGCGACCACGGAAATGTCTAAATTGGAAAACCCCTTATGAAGTATTTTTTAATGAATCGTTGCACTTAATTTGACAATTGAAGCCATAAAAAAACCGCTCAAATCGACTTTCGTAAATCTGAACGGTTTTTTAGAAATTCAATTTTTAAGCGCCTTCTACCATATCACGGCGTTTGTATCCTAAATAGCCGACAAATAAGAAGACGATACTGATAACAGTAATTACTGCAAAAATCGTTCCATCAAATTCTTCCATCGGTAAGCGTGGAATCCAACTTTGAATCGCCGTTTTTGAGAACCAATCCGGCAAATCTAAGATTCCGCGGAAATAATTCAAAGCAAAGGAATAGCCTAGATAAGCATAGATTACTTTTCCAAATTTTGGCAACCAGCCTAACGCTAAAGCAGCCAAACCAATATAAAATAAGATGGAAGGGAGAAAATTGTATCCAGCAGCTAAGAAATCGGTCAGATCCATAGTCGATTCATTTTTCATCGCAGAAATCGCCGTTCCACCTAATCCCGCTGATGCTAAGCCAATGCCTACGACTCCAGCAAAAATAGCTAAAAATATCGTTGTCCAATATAATTGGCCTCGCGTAATCTTCGTTACATACAGTTGACTCAGATGCAGTCTTGTTTCTTCTGCAAATAATTTATTGACCACCGCGATTGGCAAGATTGTGACTAATCCAATCATTACCATCATGATCGTTGCCGTAAAGGATTCTTCAATGGAAACGCCAGATTGAGTGAACATTTGTTTCATCAGTTCATTTCCGCCAAGAAAGGCTTGCATGTCTCCATAAATGGAGCCATACACAGCTCCCATAACCACAAATGCGATCAGCCAACCAATCATTACTCTTTTATTAATCTTGAAAAACAAACCAGGTACAGAAAGTAGTGATTTCTTCGCCGTCGCACGTCCTTCTCGTTCAGGAAGATAACCTGCGCCCATGTCGCGATGTTCTTCCAACACAAACGCAAGTACGGTAAAAACAAGACTAAAAATCAAAGCAAATAATAATGGTAGCCAGTTATTTTTTGTGAAAGGATAGGTCAAGTAAATCCATCCCATTGGATTGAACATTGATAGATCAAGATTAGACACATCTGTTCCAGCGCGCACGATATACAAAAGTCCTATAAGACTTAATGTCGAGCCGGTTGCTCCAGTAGAAGTCGCCATAATCTGCGACATCACAAGTGCCAATACACCACCGATAATTCCCGCCAATGCAATTGATCCTCCGAACAAGAAAGCTCCTTCGGCATCAATCGTTTTTACACCAAAACTCATCATGAGTCCGCCGATTAAAAGACCTAATAAAAGATTGATCAACAGCATCTCACTGATAACAGCTAATGAATTGGCTTGTCGTCCTACTCGAAATGAGCGAACCAATTCAGTCAAACCTAATTCTTCTTCTTTTCGCGTGTGGCTCACCACATGAAGTGCTGAGATAATCATTGCGAACAATCCGCAAAGCAGCAACATCTCTTGAGCATACATCGCTCCTAAAGTATAATCCGTACCTATTTTGATTGGTGTAGGTCCAACCATCGAGATCATCGCTGGATTTTGCATCGTTTCAAACATCCCTAAAAGACCTTGTCCTTTAGCAATCTCTTCAAATGCTGGTACATATGCTCCTGAGAACAAACCCAAACCTAAAACCCAAACAATTATTTTTTTCCAATCGCGTTTCACGTATTGAATGAACAATACGTTCCAACGCGCAAATTTTTCATTCATTTTCTTTTCCTCCGTTCCGACAATCAGCCTTCGTAGTGACGCATGAATAAATCTTCGAGCGTTGGCGGTACAGATTCGATTTTTATCACACCTAATTTGGTTGCCTCGGTCAGAATCGTATTCATCGCTTCATTGTCAGCAGAAAAAGTTGCTTTGCCGTCTTTTTGAACAAAATCATGCACGCCAGAGAGCGTCGCAAGTTTCTCAATATCGCCTTTTGTCACCAATGTAACTGTTGAGCGAGTCAAATGACGCAATTCATCTAATGTACCTGTTTCAACTACTTCTCCACGTCGAATGATTGCTACTTTATCTGCTAATCGTTCAACTTCACTTAAAATATGTGAAGATAATAGAATCGCTTTGCCATCATTTTTGATTTTTTCTACTTCTTCTTGGAATACTGCTTCCATCAATGGATCTAGTCCTGAAGTCGGTTCATCTAAAATATACAGATCAGATTCAACTGAAAGTGCAGCAATCAAACCGACTTTTTGACGATTTCCTTTAGAGTAACCTTTGGCTTTTTTCTTTGGATCAAGTTCAAATCGTTTGATTAAATAATCACGCTTTGCTTTGCTCCCGCCGCCATGAAGTTTGATAAATAGATCAATGATCTCTCCACCAGTCAGGCTGCCCCAAAGAACAACATCCCCAGGAACATACGAAATTCGTTTATGGATTTCTAGACTATCTTTCCAAACATCTTTTCCGAATATTTGGACATCTCCTTCGTCTCGGTTGATGATTCCTAGCAGTGTACGAATCGTCGTTGACTTTCCTGCTCCATTTGGTCCGATAAAACCAACAACGTCACCGGCGTTTACTGTGAATGAGACATCTTTCAACGCCTGGAATTTACCAAATTTTTTTTGCAAGCCTTGTACTTTTACAATTTCTGTCATGGCACATAACTCCCTTTTCTTTTGACATGATTTTATAACGAGCTTTCCAGTCTGAACAAAACGCACCTTTTTTATGAACCAATACAATACGTATCGTTCATAAAATACCCCTTTATACTTTGTTTCAAACCAAAGTTCTTTTACAGCTCCAATAATACTCTTTTTTATTTTAACAGTCAATAAAAATAATTTTAAATTTAAACCTATGATTCCATTGTTAGTTCGTATTATTTCCTATATAATATATACGAAGCTATTTTTGAACTATGATAAACAAAAAGTTCTTTTTTATAGAAAGTAGGTATTTTTAATGGATGGTTTTGAACGAAGAACAGAAGAAAAAAAGAAAAAAGTTTTACGAGCTGCTTTTGATCTGATGAATACAGATACGGGAATCGAGAATTTAACGATCGATGCCGTAGCCAAAAAGGCCAATGTAGGAAAAACTTCTATTTTTAAATATTTTGGCAGCAAAGAAAAGCTCATTCATGAAGTCTTTATCCGGTCAATGGATGAAATGGGGGAAAAAGCTAAAAAAATCATGGAGAAAAATGCATCATTTGAAGAAACTTTGATCGCCATGAGTCAAAATAAAATCGATTACCTCGAAAAAATCAATAAACAATTTTACCTAGATTTAATGAGCTATTACACTAAAAAAGAAGACAGCGGCTTTACCCGAATGATGGAAGCTTATACAAAGCAAAGTTTTGGCATTATGTTGGATTTATTCCATCGCGGGCGTAAAGAAGGAAAAGTCGATTTAAAATATTCAGATGAATTTTTGATGTTGTATTTTCAAGCCATGATCGAAGGCATCTCTAATCCGCAGATTTATGAGAAAATCCTGCCTTATACAGCGGAATGGACTGAGCTGTTGGTAAAAGGAATCGCTCCGAGACAATAGTTTTACGAACAACAAAAGAAGAAATACTCGCCGAATCCACAAAAAAATAAAATGTATCCGTTATATTTGTGGGTAGATAAGATTCAGCATTATCGAAACGCGGTACATGCCTTCAATTACAGAGACATAGGCACGGCTAAAGGGTTCATGTCTGATATGGAGGAATTCTATAGATATGTGAACCACATATTAGATCATCTTCCGCCAATAGAAGATTTTCTGCCTTGTTATCCTGCAGGATATGTAATGAATGTTTATTTTGATTAGTTGAGTAGCGGCCTCCGGCGATGAACCGGGAGCCGCTATTTTGATGTCAGTCTTTTTTGTAAAACATGGTCTCGTAGCCGTCTGCTCTGAGCAGGATGTCTGGCATCCATTCCGGGGATCTTCCCATCTGCTCACAGATGACTTTCAGGTCAACGTCTGGGCTGCATTCGATGATCAGCTCATCATGGACATGTCCGACGATGAAACAATGCCGGAGAGCTTTCATGGCGTTGCAGAGAATGTCGCGGCTGATTGCCTGGACGATGTTCTCTACGAACTTCGGACCGTAGGATTCGATGCGTTCCCATTTCTTTGTGGATCCGACACCTTCATAGGTAACGGATTCGCCGCCAAACTGGTTCTCACCGATTCGGGGCTTCACGTATGAAAGCCGGCGACCAGAGGGGAGCTGAATAAAAAGCATACCGCTCTTGTAGAAGAAACTGATACCACGAACCCCCGTCTGGATCCGCTGCTTGATGGTAGTTTTTACAGCGCGGTCAACATCCCACCAGAACTGTGTGATCATCGGGTTGGATGATCTCCAGGCATCCACAAGCGGCTGCAGGTCTTCTTCCGGTAATCCCATTTCGAGAGCGCCCATTGATTTCAGGGCACCGACGGATCCGCCGTAGCCTAACGCCAATTCAGCGATTTTGCCCTTCTGCCTGAGATGGGCATTCACGCCGTGTTTTTCAACCGGTACGTCGAACATCTGACTGGCTGAAGCACAATAGATATCACCGCCTTCTGCAAATACCTTGGAGCGCCAGGTCTCACCGGCAAGGTAAGCCAGGACACGGGCTTCGATAGCAGAGAAGTCGGAGACCACGAACTTATAGCCATCACGCGGTACGAAAGCAGTTCTGATCAGTTCCGATAAGACCGCCGGTACAGAGTCATATAAAAGATCCATCATTTCATAATCACCGATGCGGACAAGTGTGCGTGCCTGTTCGAGATCAGGGAGGTGGTTCTGCGGAAGGTTTTGCAGTTGTATCAGGCGGCCTGCCCATCTGCCGGAGCGGTTGGCTCCGTAGAACTGAAACATGCCGTGAGCCCTTCCGTCCTTACAGACCGCATTCTGCATCGCTTGGTATTTCTTCACGGATGACTTCGCAAGCTGCTGTCTAAGGACAAGAGCATCCTGCACGACCTGTTCATCAGTTGTTTTGATCAGTTCTTTCACGGCTTTCTTATCCAGCGATTCGGTCTCGATTCCGTTATCAGAGAGCCATTCCTTCATCTGCTGTACGCTATTGGGATTATCGAGATTAGTGATATCCTGCATGGCAGCGGTCAGTTCTTCGCGGGAATGTTCATCGAAAGCGATGGCATTCTTCACAACTTTCATATCCAGGGCGATGCCTCTGTCGTTGATCTCCTGATCAAGGTGGTATTCATCCCAGATCTGTTCCGGGGCAGGGTATTTCGCGAGTCTTTTCTGTATCGCCATTTCCACTTCCACATCACGCTGATTATAGAACTTAAAGCGTTCCCATTTTTCCGGATCGTGCTCCGGAAGGTTACGTGTGCGACCGCCGTTTGCTTTGGTGGGCTTGCAGGGAGTACAGAAATAGCGGATCAGATCTTTACCCTCTTTCAGCTTCTGATCCTGAAGCTTTAATACGGCACCGACTCCTTCCAGTGAGAGCGGCAGGCCCATATAGGCAGACCAGATCATTGTGCATTTCCATGATGTTGGATCCAGATATTTTCCGGCAGGATCTTCTGGGATACTGTAACCGGTAAAATGCTCAGGATAGTTTTTCTTCAGCCAATTGGACAGACAGATGCGTTCAAAGGACGCATTGAAAGCCCACTTTATTACATTTTCATCAGATAGTGCTGCAAGGATCTCTTCCGGAATAGTATCGCCGCAGGCAAGGTCATATACCATGACCGGGGCATCGTCCACAGAGACTCCGAAGAGCAGTATCTCAAAATTATCAGACTCAGCGTACTTGTATGCTCCGCACTTGGAGATATCAACGTCGCTGTAAGTCTCCAGGTCGATTGACATTTCTTTTATCATCATTGCCTCCTGTGAAAAGAAGGGCGGCAGCAGTAGGATTGCCGCCACCCTTGCAGGTTATCGCTTGTCTTCAAAGAGCTTCTGATAACGGAGTTCAGATTCCTTGTAATCAAGCTCATCTTTCTTTTTCTTGCGTTCATATTCTTCCTTTTCCTGCTGCTTGATCTGAAGCATGAAACGGATTCCGTAGATCAGTCCGATCAGGAAGGTAAGGATAAGAGCACAGCTGAAAATGTTACCGATTAAAGTTACTACGTTGTTTGCAAGTTCCATGATATGCACCTCATTCTTTCTTAGATTTTCGCAGGCAGCGGCGGTTATGCCGCCACCTGCTATGGTTGTCAGGTTAATCGAGGAAATCATCCTCATCGTCCGCTGTTGCGAAGTCATCCTCAGCTCTGGACTTGCCTCCGAGAGGTTCACCGTCGCGGATCTTCTGAAGGTTGTTCAGACCGCAGGCGATACCCTTGTTGCCGTTGCTGTTGAAGGCGTAGAGGTTGATGGATGCTCTGCCATAAACGCCGGAATATACTTCGGAGCGTTCAAGAATCGGCTGTCTGTCTGCGTCTACGATGCCGGGAGCCGTTGCGCTGTTGGCATTGATGAAGTAGCTGTTCTTGTAAGCCTCATCATCCGGTCTTTCCAGATCGCCGTCACGGAGAGGTGTCTTGATGGCAGTGAGGGGAGGAACGGACTTTCCGTTGCCCTTCAGCTTGCTCTGGCCTTCCTCATAGGCCGCCTGGATTGCCGCATTGATCTTGCTGATGGTTGCGGTATCGGATTTCGGGATGATCAGGGAGACACTGTACTTCGGTGCTCCGCCGTTGATGCTCTTAGGATCCCAGACATTTGCATAGCTCCATCTGGTGTTGACTCCTGTGATTACCTTGGTAGGGATTGTTACTTTGTTTGACATAGCTTTTTCCTCCTATTATTCTTCGCTAAAGTCTTGCTGTGCTGTATTCATGGCCGGTCGTTTATCTGATTCCGGCACAAGTGCTGGTTTGCCCGGCGGCTTTGTGATCATGCCGCTCAGGAGTTCGTTGAACCTCTTCTTTCCGAGAAGAGAGGTCATTGCTGTGATTCCCAGAAGCTTCTTTTCGTAAGGATCGAAGCCTGCTTCAGTCACGACAGCTGCAACTGCATTCTCATCCGTGAACTTGCGGTTCGATTTGCCTTCCACTACTTTGAAGCCGGAATATTCGATGCCGGAGAGTGCCTGCTGAAGCGCATATTCCTTGATGTCATTCGCCCAGGCTACCAGATCATCAATCCGAGGAAGGATGGCAGCTACTTCTGTTTCATCCAGTTCGGGCGGCATCTCAAAGTCATACTGTGCGAGTTCCAGATTGTGTTCGGCACGCTTGCGGCATGTTGCCTTTGCCTTGCAGAACTGGCAGTGGTCACCGGCGTGGAATTCTCCTTCACCGTTGTAGGCAAGCTCTGCGGTAGGCTTCAGGACATTCTCAGCCCACTTCATCAGCTTCTTTTTGCTGATCTCATAGGTGCTGACGTTATCTCTGCGGGGCTGGAAGATAGTGAGCCGGATGGTCTCAATGTCATAGATTCCGTCATAGGTATCCAGGGCACCGAGGGCGTAACACATCATCTGCGGATTATCATCGGCTTCCACCAGGACACCGAGTCCATATTTGAAGTCGATGATGTGTAGTACATCGTCCGCGATAATCACACAGTCGCCGGTTCCGAAGCCTTCCGGTACCCACTTTGAGAAGTCCAGTCTTTCCTCTATAAGGATCAGCGGATCGGAGCAATGCTGCTTTGCCGCTTCGACCTGCTCCATGACGTATGAAGCATATTCGTCGGTGGAGTCAGACATTTCCGTATCAAAGTAGGTCAGGTTCTCCGTGGGATCTTCTGTGTTTCTTCCAAGCAGCTTCTCAACCTTGTATTCGCAGAGGGCGTGGGCATCCGTGCCTTGCTGTGCGTAAGGACTGCCGCTGTCATTGATACCGGCACATAGTTTTGCGCTTGGCGGGCAGGCGAGCCATCTGTGGCTTGCGGAGGCGGAAAGAAATGCGTGCTTAGGCATCGGTCAATCCTACCACCTCTGTGACAAGTGCCGCGTAGTCCTTCGGATCCACATCGGTAAGGCTGCCTCCGTTGCCATACTTCTGAACGATCGCTTTGACATCTGCCTTGAAGCGGCCATCTGCTTCGTTTGCCTTCTTTGCCAGGATGCCTCTGACATCTTCCTTGGAATACTGCTTAGGTACAGGTTCTTCCTTTGGAGCAGGGGCTTCTTTCTTTGACTTCTTCTCAGCCTTGGCCGGGGCTTCGTCTGTTCCGGAATAGAATTCCTTTAAAGCTCTGCCGGTCTCAGCCAGGGTTTCTCCGCAGCTGATCAGGTTGTCGATCATGGCAGAGAGTTCACTCATTTTGCTCATCTTGACTTTCTCCCTTCTTTTCATTTTGTAGTTTTCTTGCAAGCCGCTTAGCTACGACGCTGATTGCGATAAGAACATCAATAAGTTCTGCATCTTCAGCTTCGAGCCCGGCGGCTTTTTCAATGGTTTCTTTCTGCATCTGCAGCACCTCCGTTTCCGAAAGAGTTATCTCTTTCCAGCTATGTAAGGACAGTTGATTGGGATTTGACCGGAAGCCTTGAATTTTTTTCTGTGGAGATTCGTTCCTGTCTTCCCAGCTATGTATGGACAGTCGGTCAGGGAATGACCGGATGAATTTGAAAAAAGAAAAGGGCGTGATTTGCATATAAAAGGAAGCAAAAAAAAAAAACAGAGAAAGGATTCCGGTCAATCAGGGGAAAACTGTCCTTACCAAGCTGGAAGAAGTATGTCTTCACACTTTTTAGAAAGCGAGGTATAGCAATGCGATTAGTTTTGCAGACGGCCAATGTGGTCTCAGACGCGAAGAACTGCCTGTACCCGAATAGGGTGGAAGCAGGGGACGCGGCGGAGCTACAAGAAGCCATTAAGAAGGATCATGTGTGCGGTGAATATAAGAAGAACTACCGCAGCAAGGAAAACTTCATCCGTTCCAATGTGGCGGTTATGGACTGTGACAACGATCACTCTGAGGATCCGGAAGAATGGATCACGCCGGAGAAGATGGAAGAACTGTTCGGAGATTTTTCCTATGCAATAGCGTTCAGCCGTAACCACATGAAGGTGAAGGACGGCAAGTCCGAGAGACCGAGGTTCCATGTTTATTTCCAGATTGAAGAGATTACAGATGAGAAGGTATATGCCGGTCTGAAGATCGGCATTCAGAAGCAGTACACGTTTTTCGACGATAATGCGCTGGATGCGGCAAGATTCATCTTCGGTGCGGATACCGGAGAAGTGATCTGGCATGAAGGTTGGATGACGATCGATGAAGAAATCAGTCCAATCGTGGAGACGGACGAACCTGAGAAGCAGGATGGTATAAGTTCAGGACCGATCCTTCAGGGTAGCCGTAACAACACCATGAGCCGCTTCGCTTCCAGGATCCTTAAGAGATACGGGAATACAGAAAAAGCGCATGTGGCGTTCATGGAACATGCGGAGAAATGTGATCCGCCACTGCCGGAGACAGAGTTGAACACCATATGGAACAGTGCCGTGAGGTTCTTCAATAAGAAGATTTCTTCTTCAGACGGGTATGTACCACCGGATCAGTACAATGCGGATTTCAGTGATGCTTCCTTGAAACCGGACGACTATTCGGATATCGGAGAGGCGAAGGTGCTGGTGCAGGAATACGGTTCGGAGCTCAGGTTCTCTGCGGCAACGGATTATCTCAGGTATGACGGCGAACGCTGGATTGAAGATGTGCAGCTTGCTATTGGGGCGATTGAAGAGTTCCTTGACCTGCAGCTGGTGGATGCTCAGCAGGATAAGGAAGATGCTGAGAAGGCACTTGTTGATGCCGGTATTCCGGAACCGATAGTGAAGAGTGGGTCTAAGGCTGTTGCGAAGGAAGTTACACCGGATCAGATGCCACTTTTATATGCACTGATGGCAGCGGAGACCTACCTGAAGTTTGTACTTAAGCGTCGTGATTATAAGTACATCGTTTCGACGGGGAATGCGGCAAAGCCGATGATCGGTATCGATGTAAATGACCTGGATAAGAATGAGTTCCTTATCAATACGCCATATGCCACATATGACCTGAGAAAAGGTCTGGACGGTGAACAGCCGCATGATCCGAGGGATCTGATCACAAAGATTACAACCTGTGCGCCGGGCGACGGGGATAAGAAGCTGTGGCTTGATGCTTTGGAACTGTTTTTCTGTGGTGATCAGGAGCTGATTGAGTATGTACAGCTGGTAGTCGGTATGGCCGCGATCGGCAAGGTTTATCAGGAGTTCATGATCATTGCCTACGGAGGCGGCGCGAACGGTAAATCCACCTTCTGGAACACGATCTTTCGCGTGATGGGAGATTATGCCGGGAAGCTTTCAGCTGAAGCACTAACCATGAACTGCAAGAGAAATATTAAGCCCGAGATGGCGGAACTGAAAGGCCGCAGACTCATCATATCCTCCGAGATGGAAGAGGGAATGCGCTTGAATACGGCTACGGTAAAGCAGCTTTGTTCCACGGATGAGATTCAGGCGGAGAAGAAGTATAAAGCGCCGTTCCATTTTGTTCCTTCGCATACGCTGGTGTTATACACGAATCACCTGCCGAAGGTCGGTGCCAATGATGATGGCATTTGGAGAAGGCTGATTGTTATTCCCTTCAATGCGAAGATCACCGGCGACAGTGATATCAAGAATTATGCGGATTATCTTTACGAGCACGCCGGGTCCTTCATTATGAGCTGGATCATCGATGGTGCGAGGAAGGCATATGACATGGACTTCAAAGTGAAGATCCCGAAGGTCGTGGAGGATGCCATAGAAGCATACCGCGAGGATAACGACTGGATGGGACATTTCCTGGCTGATTGCTGTGAGATTGATAAGGCAGCGACGGAGAAGTCCGGGGAACTGTACCAGGCATACAGGGCATATTGCTTGCAGAATGGTGAGTTTACCAGAAGCACAACAGACTTCTATTCAGCAATCGAGAAGGCAGGTTTTGTGAGAAAGAAGACACGTTCCGGAATCATGGTTCACGGGCTGAGCTTGAAGGACGGACAGGACTTTCTGGACTGATGTGCAGTTCATGCAGGTCAGTTTCATAACTGTTTTCAGATTATGAGATTTTCAGGAATGCAGGTTTTAAGCCATTTGTGCAGGTCGTGAAGGTCTACTACTAAAAGACCTATAGAGAGGTTTTTGAAAAATGCCTTATAGGGAGTTTACGGGATGACTTTCACGACCTGCACACCTGAAATCTTTGACGGAGGTTTGCGATGCGTGAAAAAACCATAGAGCAAAAGTTGGTCGCCGAAGTGAAAAGGCGCGGCGGGATATGTCCAAAGTGGGTGTCACCCGGATTTGATGGGATGCCCGACCGATTAGTCTTCCTGCCGGGCAGGCATTTCGGATTGGTGGAGGTAAAAGCTCCCGGAGAGAAACCGAGACCGCTGCAGGTATCACGGCACCGGCTTTTAGAGAGATTAGGGTTCCGCACCTACATTCTGGATGGAGCGGAACAGATTGGAGGAATTCTGGATGAAATACAATCCACATGAATATCAGAAATATGCGATCAATTTCATAAAGGAACATCCGATAGCAGCAATACTGCTGGACATGGGCATGGGAAAGACAAGTATCGTGCTTACTGCTTTGAATGAGCTGATGTATGACAGTTTCGAAGTGACAAAGGTTCTGATCATAGCGCCTCTGAGAGTTGCGAAGAATACTTGGTCTGCGGAGATCGGGAAATGGGATCACCTGAACGGACTTCGGTATTCCATAGCAGTCGGTACGGCAGCGGAGAGGATGAAAGCACTTCAGGCGGATGCTGATATTTACATTATCAACAGAGAGAACGTGCCCTGGCTGATTGAGAAGAGCGGCTTGCCGTTTGACTATGACATGGTGGTGATCGATGAGTTGTCATCCTTTAAGAACTGGCAGGCAAAGAGGTTCAAGGCTTTCATGAGGGTAAGACCGAGAGTGAAAAGAGTCGTGGGTCTAACCGGTACGCCTTCCAGTAATGGATTGATGGATCTGTTTGCGGAATATAAGGTTCTGGATATGGGTGAACGCCTTGGACGGTTTATCAGTCAGTACAGAGTCGAGTATTTTGTGCCGGATCAAGTGAATGGCCCGATTGTATACAGCTACAGGCTCAGGAAGGGAGCAGATAAGAGGATCTACGACAAGATTTTCGATATTACGATTTCCATGAAGGGAACCGACCACCTGCAGATGCCGGAGCTGATCAATTCGGAGTACCTTGTGTACCTGGATGAAGATGAACGTGAAAAGTATGAGTCGATGGCAAGCGATCTGGTGATTAATCTTCCGGGCGGAGAAGTCACGGCTGCAAATGCGGCTACTTTATCCGGAAAGCTGACACAGATGGCAAACGGAGCTGTTTATTCCGATGCCGGTGGTATCGAGCATATCCATGATAGGAAGCTGGATGCTTTGGAAGATCTGATCGAGGCGGCAAACGGAAAGAGTTTTCTGGTGGCATACTGGTACAAGCATGATCTAGCAAGGATCATCGAGAGGCTTGATGCGCTGGGTGTTCATTACGGAAAGCTTGATTCGGATGCATCTATACAGGAGTGGAATGCGGGAGGACTGGAAGTAGGACTTATTCATCCGGCTTCTGCAGGACACGGACTGAATCTTCAGAGCGGCGGCAATACGATTGTGTGGTTCGGAATGATATGGAGCCTTGAACTATATCAGCAGACGGTCGCAAGGCTTTGGAGACAGGGGCAGGAATCCGGGACGGTCGTGGTGCAGCATATCCTGACTGCGGATACCATCGATGAACGGATCATGAAAGCTTTGTCGCATAAGGGTGACACTCAGGCCAGACTGATCGATGCGGTTAAAGCTGAGGTGAGTGCCTATGGCAGGAAATAAGAATCTGGCAGAGGATCCGTATGAGAGACTTGCCAATGCAATTATTCTTCAGGCGGTCACCGATTACAGGTTGGCATTGAAGAAGATAAAAGCGTATCCGAAGAATCGGGATGCCATAAATGAGGCTTTGGAGATCGAGAAATTTTTCCGTTCCGGCTGGTACAGTCAGCTGACAAGTGTGGACGGGGAATACCTGATCCGAAGGCTCCAGGATGAAGTGAGACAATCAGAGTCAATCCGAGGGAAGAAAAATAAATCCAATCGGAGGTAGCTTATGAATAAGCATCAGACAGCAGCGAAGAAATACTTATCACAGGCCTTTGGGCTGAACCAGAGGATAGAGAGCAAGCTGGGGCAGATAGAGGAACTTCATGATCTGGCAACGAAAGCGACGGTGACGTATTCGGATATGCCGAAGAATCCGAACAGAGGTCATTCCAGAATGGAGGATTGTATCTGTAAGATCATCGACTTGGAATCCGAAATCAACCAGGACATGATCCAACTGGTGGAGCTTAAGAAGGATATCATCGGCAGGATTAAAGCCGTGGAGAGTACGGAGCTACAGACAGTATTGGAACTGAGATATCTGTCCTATATGCGCTGGGAGGAAATTGCTATCGAGCTTGGTTATGGTATCGACAATGTTTTCCGCCTTCACAGGAATGCGCTGGATGAAATAAAGATTCCGGAAACAATACAGTAAAATCAAGTTCGATACAGTAAGCCTCTGTGATAATGTTAAGATGGCAAAAGCGAAAGATGAGAGAGCCGTTGTGGGAAAACCTGCAGCGGCTTTTGTGTTGGAGATGATTTTTATGCCGATGAAACCAAAACGACCGTGCAGTTATCCGGGCTGTCCGAATCTTACAGATGGACGGTACTGTCCGGAGCATCAGCAACAGGTCAACAGTAACTATGAGAAGTATGGCAGAGATAAGGAAACAAAGCGACGATACGGCCGTGCATGGAAGCGGATCCGTGACAAGTATGCTGCGGAGCATCCCTTCTGTGAGCTTTGTTTTGAACGTGGAATTATCGTGCCTACTGAAGAGATACACCATAAGAAGCCGTTGAGTGAAGGTGGCACGCATGATCGTAGCAATCTGATCGCGCTGTGCAAGTCGTGTCACTCAACCATACACGCGAAGAGAGGGGACTATTGGGGAAACCATCGCGGGTAGGGGCGGTGCAAATCTCTATACGTATGGCTCCCAGGGAACGGCGCGGGGGTCACGCGTGCAAAATCGCGAAATGAAAAGTGAAATTTGGAAGGAAGGAGGGCGATGCTCTATGGCTGGTAGAAAGCCGAAGCCTACAGCGGTAAAAAAGCTGGAAGGCAATCCGGGAAAGAGAAAACTGAACACAAAAGAACCGAATCCGGGTAAGGGAATGCCCCACTGTCCTGCATGGTTATTACCGGAAGCGAAGACAGAATGGATCCGATTATCGGAAAAATTGAATCAGATGGGTGTGCTGACGGAGATCGACCGGTCTGCATTTGCAGCCTATTGTCAGTCCTATGCCAGATGGAAAGAGGCTCAGGAGCATATCGATTCCGAAGGTGCTACCTATGAAACGGAGAACGGTATGCAGAGACCGAATCCGTGGGTTGCGATCTGTAACACAGAGCAGAGACTTATGATGCAGGCAGCATCCGAATTTGGGCTGACTCCATCTGCCAGATCGAGGATCATGGCGGCATCCGGTGTCGGCAAGGACGAAGAAGATGAGATGGAGGCATTACTTGGGGGTGAGGCTTAATGGCGGAGAGAAGACCTGCGGGTTATCCGAAGCTGAAGAATTATAAGCCGTCGAGATTCATGCTTCCGACATCTCATTATGATAAAGCGAAGGCTGACAGGGCAGTGAAGTTCATCGAGAACCTTTGTCATACCAAAGGTAAATGGGCAGGCAAGAGGTTCTGGCTGCTTCCCTGGCAGGAACAGCTGATCCGGGACATCTTCGGAATCGTCAAACCTGATGGGTACAGGCAGTTCCGGACAGCTTTTGTAGAAATATGCAAGAAGGTAGGGAAGAGCGAATTGGCAGCAGCCGTCGCTCTTTATCTTTTATATGCAGATAATGAACCATCTGCTGAAGTCTATGGTGCTGCAGCTGACAGACAGCAGGCCAGTATCGTTTTCGATGTGGCAAGACAGATGGTTGAGATGTCGCCGGCGCTTTTGAAGCGGTCAAAGCTGATGACGGCAACAAAGAGAATAGTAAACTACGGAAATTCAGGATATTACCAGGTGCTCAGTGCAGAGGTCGGGGGTAAGCATGGATTTTCAGTCAGTGGATTGGTGTTTGATGAGATTCATACGCAGCCGAACAGGCAGCTGTATGACGTTCTGACGAAGGGATCATCGGATGCCAGACAGAATCCGCTGCATTTCATTATCACCACGGCAGGTACCGACAGACATTCCATTGCGTATGAGCTTCATTCGAAGGCGGTGGATATTCTTGAAGGCCGGCGTGTGGATCCGACCTTTTATCCGGTGGTCTACGGACTGAAGGATGATGAGGACTGGGAGGATGAAGCGAACTGGTACAAGGTCAACCCTTCGCTGGGATATACAGTAGATATCGAAAGGCTCAGGGATGCCTACCGGGAAGCAAAACAGAATCCGGCAGACGAAGTGACCTTCAAGTGGCTGAGGCTGAATATGTGGGTTTCAAGCACCGTGGCATGGATACCGGATGCGATATTCATGAAAGGAAATGAAGAGATCGACCTGGCTGCCCTGGAAGGCAGGGACTGTTACGGCGGTCTTGATTTATCCAGCACAGGAGATATCACGGCGTTGGTTCTGATGTTTCCTCCGAGAAATGAGGATGAGAAGTATATCCTGCTTCCGTTCTTCTGGGTGCCGGAAGAGACAATACCGCAGAGGGTGAAAGCAGCTTCCGTTCCTTATGACATTTGGGAGAGGCAGGGATACCTGTTATCAACTGAAGGCAATGTGATCCACTATGACTTCATTGAGAAGTTCATCAATGATTTGGCGGAGAAGTACCACATTTGTGAAATCGCAGTGGACAGATGGAATGCCACACAGATGATCCAGAACCTTGAAGGTGATGGATTCACGATGGTTCCGTTCGGTCAAGGCTTTGCTTCGATGTCCGGACCGACGAAGGACTTTTATCGTCTGCTCATGGAAGGGCAGATTATTCACGGAGGACATCCTGTTCTCAGGTGGATGGCCGGAAACGTGGTAGTCGATACGGATCCTGCCGGAAACATCAAGGTAACGAAGGCAAAATCAAAAGAGAAGATCGACGGCATTGTGGCTGCAATCATGGCACTTGACCGATGCATCCGCAATCAGACGGAGCCGCAGGGGAGTGTTTATGATGAGCGCGGATTACTTGTATTTTGACGAAGGAGGGAATTGCGATGGGAATACTGAGCGGTTTATTTCGGAGCAGGGATAAGCCCACGGACAGGACAGCAGGAAGCAGCTACAGCTTCTTTCTGGGAGGTACTGTGAGCGGTAAGTACGTGACGGAGCGATCTGCGATGCAGATGACGGCGGTGTACTGCTGCGTGAGAATCCTGTCAGAGGCGGTGGCGAGCCTGCCATTACAATTTTACAGATATACCGATGATGGCGGTAAGGAGAAAGCGGTGGAACATCCGCTTTATTTTTTGCTCCATGATGAGCCGAATCCGGAGATGACTTCCTTCATTTTCAGGGAGACATTGATGACGCACCTGCTTCTCTGGGGAAATGCGTATTCGCAGATCATCCGCAATGGCAAGGGTGAGGTTGTGGCTCTGTATCCGCTGATGCCGGATCGGATGAAGGTGGACCGCGATGAGCATGGACGTCTTTATTACGAATATACCATTTACGATTCGGACGATGTGGACGGAAGAAAAGGCACCAATAAGGTTGGAAGGACGGTAAGGCTTCAGCCTCATGATGTTCTGCACATTCCTGGATTAGGGTTTGACGGCTTGGTTGGCTACAGCCCTATTGCGATGGCGAAGAATGCGATCGGGCTGGCAATCGCTACCGAAGAGTATGGCAGCAAGTTCTTTGCGAACGGTGCGGCTCCTTCCGGCGTGCTGGAGCATCCGGGAACCATTAAGGATCCGAGCAAGGTGAGGGAAAGCTGGCAGGCTACCTTCGGTGGTTCGGGGAATGCGAATAAGATCGCAGTCCTTGAAGAAGGCATGAAGTACACGCCGATTTCCATTTCACCGGAGCAGGCCCAGTTCCTGGAGACAAGGAAGTTCCAGATCGATGAGATTGCAAGGATCTTCCGTGTGCCGCCTCATATGATCGGAGATTTGGAGAAATCCAGCTTCAACAACATTGAGCAGCAGTCGCTGGAGTTTGTGAAGTATACGCTGGATCCGTGGGTGAGCCGTTGGGAGCAGGCAATGGTGAGAGCCTTGCTGACTCCGGATGAGAAGAAGAAATACTTCTTCAAGTTCAATGTGGACGGTCTGCTCAGGGGTGATTACCAGAGCAGGATGAACGGCTATGCGACAGCCAGACAGAACGGATGGATGTCTGCCAATGATATCCGTGAGCTGGAAAACCTTGATAGGATCCCGGCGGAACAGGGCGGTGATCTGTACCTGATCAATGGAAACATGACGAAGCTGGAGGATGCCGGGATATTTGCGGCGGACGGAAACGGGAAGGAGGAAAATTCCGATGAAGAAGTTTTGGAACTGGAAAAGCAGGAAGATCAGAGACCAGGCTTCAGGCGAAGAGGTCAATGAAAGAGTGCTTTTCCTTAACGGAACCATAGCAGAAGAGAGCTGGTTTGACGATGATGTCACACCGGCTCTTTTTAGAGATGAGCTGAATGCAGGGACAGGGAACATCACGGTCTGGATCAACAGTCCGGGCGGTGACTGCGTGGCGGCGGCTCAGATCTACAACATGCTGATGGACTATAAGGGCGATGTCACGGTGAAGATCGATGGCATTGCGGCATCGGCGGCAAGCGTGATCGCGATGGCAGGGACGAAGGTGCTTATGAGTCCTGTGAGCATGATGATGATCCACAATCCGGCGACAATCGCTTTTGGCGATACGGCGGAGATGCAGAAGGCGATCAACATGCTGGCTGAAGTGAAGGAATCCATCATGAATGCTTATGAGATCAAGACCGGCATGAGCAGGACGAAGATATCACACTTGATGGATGCGGAGACCTGGATGGACGCGCACAAGGCGGTGGAGTTGGGATTTGCGGATGATGTGCTGCAGAGGGCGGATGCATCGGAGGGCGAAGATCTGGAAGCACCGGAAGTGTCGATACTCTATTCCAGGGCGGCGGTGACCAATTCGCTGATGGATAAGATCGCAGCGAAGTGTCACATCAAGGCACCGGAGAACGGTGCAGCAACTGAACAGACAACGGATAACGGGCGTTCCTGTGATGAGATCAGGGAACGCTTGAATTTTATCAAGAGATTCATTTAAGGAGGAATCGAGCTATGACTATCAAAGATATGATCGAGAAAAGAGCGAAGGTGTGGGAGACCGCGAAGAACTTTGTGGATACCCACGAGAATGAGAACGGCGTTCTGTCTGCGGAGGATAACGCGACTTACAGCCGTATGGAGCAGGAGATCGAGGATCTGACTGCGGCGATCGACCGTCAGCAGAGAGCCGAGGCAAGGGAGGCTGAATTCAACAAGCCTGTGAATATGCCTCTTACCGGAAGACCTGCAAGGCAGGAAGTTGAGGAAAAGACCGGTCGCGCCTCCAATGCATACAAGGAAGACTTCGGTGCGCATCTTAGAGGAAAGAGATTGGTTCATAATGTCCTTTCCGAAGGCGTTCAGGCGGACGGCGGATACCTTGTTCCGGAAGAGTTTGAGCGTCAGATCGTATCCGGTCTTGATGAGGCGAACGTGGTGAGAGGGCTTGCGAAGGTCATTACCACAAGCGCTGAAAGAAAGATCCCGGTTGCGGCTACCCACTCTACCGCTGCATGGACGGCTGAGAACGGGGCTTATACTCCGAGCGATCCTTCCTTTGACCAGAAAACCATTGATGCCTTCAAGCTTACCGATCTTGTGAAGGTTTCCATCGAGCTTCTTCAGGATTCCATGTTTGATCTGGAAAGCTACATTGCGGCTGAGTTCGCAAGGGCTTTCGGTATCGCGGAGGAAGAGGCGTTCTGTGTGGGTACCGGAACCGGTCAGCCTACG
>Ga0256404_1006195_pt1 | contig 20099 bp, 13 predicted proteins | sample RumenRJG_01DNA_FD_185990 | JGI IMG/M metagenome (GOLD analysis project Ga0256404, IMG submission 185990) | Bovine rumen microbial communities from Lethbridge, Alberta, Canada - RJG_01 | ecosystem: Host-associated > Mammals > Digestive system > Stomach > Rumen | place: Canada: Alberta | collected...
GCTTTGATTTTTCCTGAATTTGATAAAATGATATTTCAATCAAGCTTAGGTCACGAAATAGCCTCATTTGTAATGGCTGTGTTCTTATGTTATCATACAGCTATAAGAAAAAAGAGCAGATTTGCATCTGTATGTCAGATATTATGGCAGAATAATACAACGTAAATGATAAGGAGGTGATCAAATGCCCCTAATAAAAGAAGATTTAAAAACTGTAGATTACATATACGATCTTCCGGACGGAGAACGTGCCGAATTGATTGATGGTGTGATTTATGATATGGCTCCACCTGCAGTACATCACCAGCGTATTGTTCGTGAGTTGTCTACCGACTTAACAAATTATATACGGGATAACAACGGGAATTGTGAGGTTTTCTTCTCTCCCTTTGCCGTATTTCTCAACAATGATGAATACAACTATGTTGAGCCGGATATCGCTGTAATCTGCGATAAAAATAAACTTGATGACAAGGGATGTCATGGTGCACCCGACTTCATCATCGAGATAGTCAGCCCATCAAGCCGGAAAATGGATTACATGATAAAACTGTTTAAATACCGAAGTGCAGGAGTTCGGGAATACTGGATTGTCGACCCGGACAAGCAAATGGTAAGGACATACAATTTTATTGAGAACGAAACTTCAGACTATCCTTTCTCAAAAAGTATTCCTGTAGGAATATATCCGGGATTTGAACTCAAAATCAATCCATAAATTAAGAATTTTGTAAGGGGGTCTGACCCCCTTACAAAAAGAGCGTCAGCTCCGTGATCCTTTGATGATCACAGGCTGACGCTCTTTTTTTTATCTCACAGTTACTTTTCGTAAACCACTGCTTCCAGCGGAGCAAGGATTCCCTTGGTACTTTCACCATTTGTTCCGATAAGCTGTTTTGCACCTTCCACACATGAAGGATCATAGGAAGCTTCCTCGAGAGAAAGATTTATGAGAACGGTTGCCTAGCCGGCTTCGCTTTCTCTGGTAAAGGCAAATATCTGCTCATTCTCATGGAATAACTCTTTGTAGTCACCCACCTCCAGCTCCGGATGCTCCTTTCGAAGCTCTGAAAGAGCAATGTACCAGTTAAGAACCGAATCCTTATCCTCCATCTCAGAGGCTACATTAAATTTTTCGTAATCATCATATACCGGAAGCCAGGGTGTACCCGTGGTGAAACCGGCATTTGATGAGCTGTTCCACTGCATGGGAGTACGGGAACTGTCTCTTGCAAGGTTGTGGACACCTTCCAGGGCTTCAGCCTCGGAATATCCCTCATCGATTGCAAACTTATAATGGTTTCTGGTTGAAATATCGTTATAGTCATCTATGGAAGGCCAGGCTACATTAACAAACCCAAGCTCCTCTCCCTCCATGATAAAAGGTGTGCCTCTCATGGTGAGAACAAGAGTGGCAAGCGCTTTGGCTCCTGCAATCCTGTCAGCACCTTTCGGCAGGAAATGATTTATGGAACGGGGCTGATCGTGATTCTCCAGAAACATAGGATACCATCCCCCGGTTTCCAGGGTATGTTCCTGACTGGCTGTAATAAGAGCCTTGAATTCCGAAAGCGACCATTCCCGGGTAACGCACCAGTTCATTTCATCCTTCAGACCGATATTCATGAGACCAAACTCAAATACCATATCAAATACACCTTCAGGGCCAACCCATTCAGGAAGATCCCGGGCAGAAACGCCATTGGCTTCTCCAACCGTAAAAATATCAGTTCCGGTCTGAACTGCGTCTTTAAATTCATGGAGATAGTCCAGTATGCCCTTTGTATTTGCAGTCATGGCATGAATGCCCACTGTGCCGTCACCGGCATCAGGTGTACCATCCGATAATTTTTCAGGTTTTTTAATGTAGGTTATGGCATCTAATCTGAAACCACCGACACCCTTCTTTACCCAAAAGTCAGCAACCTCTATAAGAGCCTTACGAACCTCCGGGTTGGCCCAGTTAAGATCCGGCTGTTCGGGCAGGAATGTGTGAAGGTAGTACTGTCCTCTATGCTCATCATAGGTCCAGGCCGATCCTCCAAAGATGCTTCGCCAGTTGGTAGGTGCACTTCCATCCTCTTTGGGATCCGCCCATATGTACCAGTCGCTCTTATCGCTGTCCTTTCCCGAACGGGACTCGGTAAACCAGGCATTCTCGTTGGAGGTATGATTAAACACCAGATCCATCACGATACGGATATCGCGTTTTCCCGCTTCTTCAATCAGTCTGTCCATGTCCTCCATGGTACCGCAGGCCGGATCGATATCATAGTAGTCTGCTATATCATAGCCATTGTCTGCCTGAGGTGACACATAACAGGGTGTAAGCCATATTGCCCCGACGCCAAGCTTTTTCAGGTGGTCAAGTTCGGAAGTTATTCCATTCAGATCACCGATCCCGTCACCGTCAGAATCCTTAAAACTCTTTACATAGATTTCATATGCGATGGTCTTTTGCCACCATTTAAAATCATTCTGTTCGATTTCAGAATCATTCTCAATCTTATTTACTTCTTCCGACATAGGGTTTGCCTCGGCCTCCGATCTCTTCTCCGATGACTCTGTCATTGTAAGCCCGGCACTGTCTCCGTTATTAAAATCCGAAGAGCCGCACCCTCCCAGAAACAGCGCTCCGCTCATCAGCATTGCAGCGCATAAAAACATCTTCTTCATATTCTGTTCTAGTTCCACTTAAGCTCCTGTTTTCTCTGGTACATCAGCTTGTCAGCACGGCGGAAAACATCATCATATGCCCTGTCCACCTTCGGCTGATATGAAGCACAGCCAACAGACACTACCGCTTTTCCCTCAAGCTTATTGCGATGTACCTCATCATTAAAGTCCTTCAATATCATTTCGCGATTGTCATAATCAACGCCTTTCAAAAGAACCACAAATTCATCTCCGCCGATACGATATACCGGACTGTGCTGGAACCATTTGCAAATCTGTGAGCAGGCCTCCTTGATATACTTATCACCCATTTCATGACCCATGTTATCATTAACATACTTTAGATAATTCAGGTCAAATATCGCAACTCCATACTCGGACATAATCCCTTCACGAACACGGCGCTCGAGTTCTGTCACTGCCTCTGTATATGCCATCTTATTCTTTACACCGGTCAGTGCATCGATGTAGGCGATTCTTCGCATGGTTCCTATTTCCCTTGAACGCTCCTCGATCTTATCCCGGTAGATAAAGGTATGGATCGTGCAGGTCGCCAGCAGACATCCCATAGCATAGAAAGGCAAAAAAGCATCAAGAGTCTGAAGCAGAACGAAAAAGGTCATAATAATTCCCGAAAGAGCAACAGTTCGATGTCGTTTACTCTCCGGTCCGTCTGAATGAATGGACACAGACAAGGCATATATCGCCGAAAGAGTAAAAAGGATGATCTGCGCCACCAAAGTCAGATATCGGAATGGCAATGGGTGATATAAATGATTCTCATCAAAATAAAAAGAGATGGGTTTAAAAATGTTAATAACGAGGGTCAGCACCTGTGTCCCCAGAATCAGCCAGCCACTAAATATCAGTACCCTTTTAAACAGATTGTCTTTATTCAGATAGGTCACAACAAAATGCGTCCAATAGAATACGGTGAATGCCATCGACAGAAAATAGAAGGTTGTGTCGATAAATGCAAGTACAGAAAGTCCTGCCTCGTATAGTACGCCCCAGAAAATATCCGAAAAATAATAGAACATTACAGCAAACAAAAACTGCCGATAGCGGTACTCTGCCTCGGTAAGAGTTCCTCTGATATGCTGTTTCATATAATCAAAATTAATTATGAGATGCACAAAAATAGCAAGCATCCCTATCGTTGAATAACTCATATCTTCCCCCCACTAACAGTATGATTATACACTTGTAGCATCTGATTTTCAAAAAAAACCTTATCTTTTCAGCACTATATAATATTCAACGGGTTTTATGCCGAAAAAATATTATTATTGAACAATAACCGCATATTTGATGTTACAGGTTCCCCGGATACGGTTCAGAGTTAATAAGGAGCCGATCAAATCTGCATCTGTATGTAGGGGCAAACAGATTTTTAAATTTAAAAAATTTGAGCTATAATCAGATACAGTTGAAGCAAAAATACATTTTTCAGGTTTGAGACATACTATGAGCATGGAACAATATAACAATAAAATAGGCTACGATCATCTCACAGGTTTTCCTGATATGAAACGGTTCTTTGAGCTTGCAGAGGATTTCTTTGAGGATAATGCAGGCTGCGGTATAGGCTCTGCCATGCTCTTCATGGATCTCTGCGGAATGAAGGCATTTAACCAGAGATATGGTTACACAGAAGGTGACAAGCTCATCAGAGAAGTTGCAAATCTTCTTGTGAAACACTTTGGTAAAGAAAGCTGTTGCCGTACTACTGCCGATCACTTTACTGTCTATACTTATTCGAAAGAGCTGGGGAACAGGCTCTGGGAGCTTGTTAAGGAATTCAGGAATATAAACAGTGGCAGGACATTACCGGTCAGAATAGGTGTATATGATCTCAAACTGGGACGGGTTGAAGCGACCACAGCAACAGACAGATCAAAAATAGCGTGTGATAGCTGCGGAAACATATTTGAATCTACCGTGCGCTTTTTTGACGCAAAAATGCTGAACAAGTTTGAGGATAGAAGCTATGTCTTTCAGAACCTGGAAACAGCTATGACGGATGGATGGATAAAGGTGTATTATCAGCCTATTATCAGAACCTCCAATGGCAGAGTATGTAACGAAGAGGCACTGGTAAGGTGGATAGATCCTGAAAAAGGTCATTTTGCGCCCAGGAAGATCATTTCCATTTTGGATGAAGCTAAAATTGCGTATAAACTTGACCTGTTTGTTCTGGAGCAGGTACTGAAGAAATTAAAAAAACAGTCTGAGGAAGGCTTATATGTTGTTCCGAACTCCATAAATCTCTCCGGAACCGACTTTTATTCCTGCGATATCGTTGAGGAAATAAGAAAAAGAGTTGATAATTCGGGAGTTGACCATGGCAACATAGTAATCGAAATAACAGAGCGTGTCATCCTTGATGATAAGGATTATATGATGGCACAGATAGAGCGTTTCAGAAAGCTTGGATTCTCGGTATGGCTGGATGATTTCGGAAAATCGAATTCTTCAACAAATATACTACAGCAAATTCATTTTGACGTCATCAAGCTTGACGAGAGCTTTATCAGCAAGATCGAAGAGAATGAGCGAAGTAAGATAATCATCACCGAACTTGTAAGACTTGCAAGCGGACTTGGCAGTGAGACTGTTGCCGAAGGTGTTGAGACATCGGAACAGGCTGAATTTCTTGACGAAATCGGATGTACAAGACTGCAGGGGTATTATTTCTGCGATGTAGTGACTATTGAGCAGATTTTTAAAAGATATAAAGAAGGAAAACAGATTGGTTTTGAAAACCCAAAGGAGTCGGAGTACTATTCCGCACTCGGTAAGGTCAATCTTTACGACATGTCTATTTCCTCATACGGAGACGATAAAAAGCTTGGCAGTTACTTTAATACCATGCCAATGTTTATAATTGAAGTCAATGATGATGGAACGAGGCTTGCCAGAGGTAATAAATCCTTCAGGGATTATACAAATGCCCACCATCCGGGAATGTTCAGTAAAAGGTTTATAACTAAGGCAGAGATAAAAGATAATATCGGACCTGATTTTCTAAATGCTATGGAGCAGTGCATCAAAGATGGAAAGCCGACCATAGTAGACATAAGAGATAATGATAAAGGCGTAGCACACCTCTTCATAAGAAGGATAGCCATAAATCCTGAAACCGGTGTGGTTGCTCTGGCTATAGTGATCCTCAGTTATATTGATAATGACTTAGAGCTAAAGCACAAGGAAGCTCTAGAACGTATAGAACAGGAAAGAAAGACCTACAGCAGAATAACTGCACTTTCAGGTAACTATATATGTATTTATTCTGTGAATCCCTTAACAGATCATTTTGTACAGGTTGTCCTGAATGACAGATTCAATGAATTGGGACTTTCAGGCGAAGGTGATGACTTCTATGATCAGGTAATAGAAAAAGGCAAAGAGGTCGTTCATGTTGAAGATAAGGGCATGTTCCTGTCGAGCTGCACCAAGGAAAACATATTATATGAAATTGAAAGTAAGGGGGTCTTTGTCCTTAGGGTCCGCCTGATGGTTGACGGAGAACCTAGATTCACCTGTATAAGAGCTGCAAAGATTGAGGAAAATGATGGTCCTCAGATAATTTTAGGAATAATAGATGAGCATGAGCAGGTAAAAAAAGAAATGGAATATGCCCGAAAGCTTACTGCCGCAAAGAATATTGCAAATATTGATGCTCTCACCGGGGTTAAAAACAAGCATGCATATATCGAAGCTGAAGAGCAGCTGGATGAACGATTAAGAAATAATGAGGATCCGGAGTTTGCTTTAGCCGTATTTGACCTCAATGGACTTAAGAAGATCAATGATACATTCGGACATCAGGCCGGAGACAGATATATACAGGAAGGGTGCAGTCAGATATGTAAGGTTTTCCAGCACAGCCCGGTGTTCAGGATAGGTGGCGATGAATTTGTCGTGATTGCCACGAATCATGATTATCACAATCTGGATGCACTTAGTGCAAAGTTTTCTGCATTGAATGAAAAGAATATGGAATACGGAGGTGTTGTGATCGCTATGGGAGCTGCAAGGTATAATGGCGAAAGCAAAGTGTCGGAAGTATTTAAAAAAGCAGATGATTGCATGTACGAAAATAAGAAGTATCTTAAGGAATGTGAGTAATATATAAGGTACAGAAAAATTGAATCAAAAAGGATCTCCGAAGTTTAGTGGGTTTTTCCAAAGTTATTTAGGGTCAGACCCAAAAAGCGAACCAACCCGCTTGCACGATAGCATTCACAGACCATCGTGCAAGCGGGTTTTGGTTCAACGGCGTCTTCTCTTTAATCATCACCGCTTGAGTCGAAGAATCACATGGTTGCTCTCCAGCGAATGCACATATCTGACATTTCCTGTGCGTAAATTCAGGGACTTCTACTACTTCACCTTTTGCAGTCCCACTACCGTCTCGACTGTTGTCCACTTGAACAACCGAATTTCATAATATCCTCTACTGCCTCATTCGAATATTGGATTGACATTTTTCCTATACCATAGTATTATCCTTTTAAAGGAAATGGGTTTTTTGTCTGGTAAGCGATTATTCGCCGAGAGAGTTGCTCGTTTCTTTTTTTATGTCTATAACATCATACAAATACAGCTTTCCATCGTTTGAATGACGTACCAGCATGGAAGCATATAATCATCCACCGGTCTCCGCGCCTTACTACCTATTTCGACCATTTTGCTGACTTCAGCAAAATGGTCTGATACACATATTCCATTGTTATCACAGGAAACTCTTGCCTTTTCTATAATCTTCTCAAAATTTCGCCATTGAGCATATTCAAGCAGTCCCATCAACTCTCGGGCATACCAAAACTCCACTCCATTCTCTTCATGCCGGATATCATCAAATTTTTTCTTATCAATGTTCATTCGGGGCGAATCCCCTTGTTATATGGTCAAAATCCGGTTGGATTCCGAAAGGCTATTCTTTTTTTAATTTCTATTTTTCCCTTGACTTTAAACTATAGTGGCACTATAATACATTTTTACAGAAGCGCCGAAAAGGATGAAAAAATGCTGGGTTTTTCAGCAGAATTGTGTATAATATAGATAGAGGAACATGAGTCCTCTCAACTGAAATGTTTTTTCGCACTTGCAAAAGTGTTTTTTGGCCGACGAGGCCGTATAAGAAAGGATAATTTGACCGACGAGGTCACTCTGGTTAGCCAGAGTAGGGTATGGTTAGCGCCGTACCCTTATTTTTTTCCTATAACACTAAGGAGAATTCCTATATTGAAAGAGTATCTTAAGGCACAAAGCAAAACAAATGAGATTATCGTCGGGAATACGATCAGTTCCGATGAGCTTGATCGCTTTTCGAAGTCAGACTTCCGTTGGGCTGACAACAGAAAGAAATCCTTCCGGCAAAGGTCTATAAAAAAGGGAGAAATCTACCAGTTTGAGTTTGGCAAGAATTATATCCCGGAGATGTCATATGAACATCGCGGGCTTGTGATTGGTGTCAAACAAAAACTTCTCTATGTGCTTCCTATCTTTTCCTATGATCCGGCAAAGCATACAGATGTTTATCATCCGATTGACTTCCCTGCATCCAAAAGCGATATGTTTCTTTTGAAAAGCAGTGAGTTTTCTTTCATTTCACATGATTCAGTGCTGAAACTTAACGATATCAGAACCGTAAGTGTCAATAGAATTCTCTATCAACAAAGCGGAAGGATTGATCCTTCTTCAACTACATACAAAGAAATCGAAACGCTGGTCCTGCGTAAGTACTTTCCAAGTTTCCTGCGCGATTATGAACAGCATAGTAAAACCATAGAATCTCAAAATGAGCAAATCAATACACTCACAGAAGAAAAAACGGCTTTAAAGACTGAAAACAATCAGCTCAAAGCAAAAATCGAATCCTTACAGGATCAACTTAATGCAAATGCAAATAACTGAAATCAAGGGTACTTCCAATCGCGGGAGTACCCTTTTTTAAATCTTTTTTTCGACCATAATTCAATAAAAGATAATCTGAGTCTAGCACTTATCAGTGTGACCTTTTTCCAGATAATGCAAGAGAGTATGGAAAAACCGCAGCCATCTGACTCAACAGACAACTGCGGTTTTATATTATCAGGTTTAATAAGCGTATTCTTATTATATCATCTGATACGCCCTAAGCGCCTCCACAATAGCCTTTTCCTTCTTAGGCGGACACTGTGGTTGCTTTTGGGACAAAAGAACGACCGTCTCCACATGGCTCGATTGCTCCAGATTGATGTCAAAAGTCCGCCGGATTGAGCCGTTCGTTCGCGGGAATATATCAAAGACTTTTTTGAACTCAAAATAGCCATTTTTCGACCACGCTCGTATGCGGAAACAGGTCGATGTGGTTGTCCCTACTTATAATATGGAACCGGGCAAATTTGCCGACCGTCTCAAGACTACGCTCTGAGGGAACAAGTCCGAAATCCCATCCACTCGACCTTAGAGATTTTATACATCTGGTTTTTCGCCAAATTCAAATCTTGCTTTTCCTGCTGCAATAGCAGCAACAGCGACTTCCTCTTCTGTCCTATCTGGAACAACCCATAACCCCTTCATAAACCGAGAATAATATTCTTCTTCAATGAGTTCTTTAGGTGCCTGAAGGCGATAATTATCTGGATACTTTTCTGAAGGCCATTCCCATACATACTCCAAAATTCCAGAAAAATCTCCAATACGAACGGCGCATAAGTTCGGTGATCCAATAAGGACTGAAAACTTGATGTTCTCATTATCAAGCCTACGACAGAATTCTTCACACTTTTTTATTTCGCCCAAGCTCAACGGTTTGCCCTTGATTTCAAACCACCTATTTAAGTTTGGAATATAAAAGTCCGGAAGATATCTGGTTCCATCCATTTCGAATCCTTCTATTTCATATTCGTAAGTTAGACCGACGGCATTGAAAAAGACTGCCCAGCGAGCTTCAAGTCGACTACGAAATCGGTGTCCGTCATATTCTGTTTCAATTGCTTTTATATCATTACTCACGGACGAATAAGCCTCCTCCTTCTTCAAATGCAACACCATTACCATTATTCATGTCTTACAAGAACTCTCTTAGTGTCCTTGTATTTTTCACGCAATGATGGGATGTTGATATCAGTACCTAATACTTCACGAACGACGCCCCATAGACCATCTTTTTCATCCGGGAAGCTATCCATATACTGGTTAAACGGGAGTTCCATCACAAACTTTGCCTGATCCTCGATGCCTCTGCCCGGAACACCATAATCCAATATAGGAGGCAACCCTGTTTTGATGTCTTTACCAAAAACAATAACTCCTGATGCCGGTGCGCCTCCAAGCAAGGTCATGCTTATCGCAAGATCAATCATTTTATCATCAAGGCTAATCCATGAGTGATCAAAGTACAAACCTTGCCCAAGAACCTCACCTATGCACAGATCAGGTGTATATCCAATTTCGGTTAGGCAGACATATAATGCCGCGCATGTGGCGTGGCAAGCACCCCACCATTGTTTCCTCTCCATATACCGATACATGCTCGACAGCACATCTCCGATGTCTTCTTTGTATCCCCTCTCCCTAACAGATTCTCTTATGCGGTCAGGAATACTCATTGTTTCCTTTCGGAGACAGCAATTCTTATATTTCTTTCCGCTTCCACATGGACATGGATCATTTCTTCCTATTTTCATAATGCGCCCCTTCTTTATTGTTTTATAAACGGCACAATCACATCGTAGAACTTCTTCGTCCAATCAGCGTGAAAGTTAGCCATCTGGAGCCAATCAGTCTCATTCTCGATGCTGACGTTATTCAGCTGAATGAATACCTTGGACGATTTAATGTCGTCGCCACGGTTCCACTGGAGCGTCGTGCCAAGCGCTGATTCAATTTCTGCTTTATGTGTGTATAGGCTATCGAAGGCAGCCTTGTTTTCTTGCTTATTTCCTCTGCCAAATACGACCTCTGCCCGCGCTGCATCAAAGTTTGCTACGCAGCAAAGATAGAAGCCACCTATACCAAAGAAGCCATTGATCCAGTTATCTCTCGACGGATTAACATTGGAGAAGGAGCCGTCCTCACCGTGCGCATTCTGAATAATAGGAAGCGCATATGTCCAGTATTTTCTCCGGAGCTCGTAACGGCTACCCGGTTCATCCTCATTGACTTCGTTTTCATCACGTAGATAAAATACCAAATCTGCCGGATCTTCATCGTACAATTTGAAGAGACGACTCAAGACAGACAGCTTGCTCTGCGTGCTGGTGTTTGTCCACACATAGATACCATCGCCGATCTCAAGCGACTTCGTGAACGCATCTTGATTTGTATTGAAGTGGAGGGCAATGTTCTCCTCCTCCGACATGGCCAGCTTAGTGATAATGGCCTTATCCTCGGCATACAGAATCTGAATAACCTTCTGGAACATCTCAACCCAGCTCGTTACCGGCTGCTCGGTGTTCTTAAAGGTGAACTTCGCAATCAGTCGTCCGGTCAGCTCGCCCTCATCCTCAAGCGTATAAGTGTCAAGCTGCTTTTCTTCCGGTTTGTATTCTGTGACAGGTGCTGCCCAGATTGACAGAGCCCGACCCATGAGATATTCGCTGCGTTCCTCCAGCTCCGCCAGTGTCCACTTATCCTTCTTGGCAATCCAAGTATTCATGCGAATACCGCTGTCATCGAAACCGTTCTGCATGGTTTTCTTTTCAGTGAAAGAGCTATTGCTGTATTTCGAGTTGTAGGCTGTCAGCGTAAGATTTGCCATGCGATGCAACCACAGCTCATGTATCTGCTCATAGTCATCGCCCAACTCCTTCTGCCAAACCGGTGTCAGGTGCTGAGGCATAATGTGTTCAATTGAATAAGTGCCGTCATCACAGTGACGGTATACATCCTTATCCTCCGAAGTGCCGAAGTTCTCGAAGCGCTCAAGAATGTAAATCTTATTTTTACTGTTCATCAGATAAACTGGACGTTCCTCAAATGCCGTCTTAAACTCCACATCGTCCGGGAAGCGGGCGCGTTCCTTCTTGGAAAGAAGTGCATACTTGAGCTTCTCGACATAGTTATCCTCACTACCGTCGTATCGGATGATCTCTCGGTGCAGCATGAGGAAGATTTTGTTCAGGGCATTTGTCGGCAGATCACACATCGTCCTGCGGAACAGGTAATTCTCTGTCGTCAGGAAAATCTCAGTGACCTGTGCCAGCGTCAGTTTGTTTTCGTTATATAGGCGCAGCACTTCGAGAAAATACGGCCTTGTTACCGTAGTCTCCAGACGGTTCAGTCGGTCAATACAAGCGTCAAGGGCGGCACTGCCGGAGTTACCATCAAGGAGAATCTGGTACCGCTTTGCATAGGCCAGCATCTCGGCAAGGAGTGGTTCCGTTTCGATTTTTCCAAGCTCCACAAAGTCCTTAAAATTGATGTAGATCTTCTTCTGCTGCGGGATGGCCTGCTGCTTCACACTCAGGTAATCTCGGATAAAGGCACTTACATCATACTTCGTGCAGACCTCGATCTTATTCCAGTATTTCTCGTAATAATCCTCCTGCTCCTTAGAAGGCAAACCCATCAATATGAAGTTTCTGATCTTATCACCTTCACTGAGATCAAGACCGGTCGAGTTCAGGCTCTCAAAAATGAGTTGCGGATTGTCGTCCATATCCAACCGGATGTTTATAATTTCCAGACAGCAGATCGCATCATAAAGCTGATCGATGGTGATTTCCTGTTTCTGAATGCGGTCATAGAAATAATCGTAGTTTACAGTCAGATTGGATTCACGGATATGCTCTGTCGGATCAGAGAACAGCTTCCCAAAAGCAGTCTGGTCATTCTTTACCGGTTTGAGCTTGATACGGGTATCCTCCGGCTTCCACTTGTCCACGAGGTATTCCTCGAAAATTCGCTGTTTCAGATTAGCGGTCTCCGGCACAATGACACCCTTATCAATCAAGTTATACATTGCAAGGAACAACAGCGATACGGTCGTAAGGCGCTGCTGGCCGTCGATAATCAGGAACTCCTCATTGTGGCCGTCCGGATTGTAAACTGAAACAAGGCTGCCGAAAAAGTGACTCTTCCGGTGTCCCTTGATGATCTTTACGAGATCATCATACAGCTGTTTGCAGTTCTCGGTCTTCCAGTCATAATTTCTCTGGTACACCGGGATGACAAACCGCTTGTCAGAACCCTCCATATATTTAACGAATTTGCATTCCGAACCTTTCATCTGTCTCTATTCCTCCTCATCCGTAAAGATTCCCGGCACGTTTTGACGAATGTATTCAACGTCTTTCTCTACACTGGTTCTACCGCACTTTGATAACGAAGCCTTTAGTTTCAGTTTTCCGGTACTGCCGTCCTTCACAACATACTCCGGGTTTTCCTTGATGAACCGTGCCGACTCACGTGAGAAGCCATTCCTCTGTAAAAGAATCGTAAGCGGATTTGTGGTGCCGTACTCCACAAATTCATACCAGTTATTTGTGTCCAACTCATCGTCACCCTTGATGCGCCTGTATTCATTCGAAAAGCGCAAAAAGTAATTCGATATACTGAACAGAACTATATTTTCAATGACTTCAAGCGTATCTGCAAAAACAATGTTTCGATGATTCTTATCATTATCGTTATAAACACCTCTTGTATAATTATTTATCCAGAAATTATCAGGATTCTCGCGATGGTGTTTAAGGGCAGCCCGCATGATATAATTGAGACCGTTTCCTTCCATCCACTCGCAAAGAATGACCGCATACCAGCTCAGAAGAGTGTCTTTTCCAAGAGTACTGGACTCATATATTTTCCACTGAAAAACATTACTCAGCTTCTTCAAAAACTCTAAAACTACGTCGTGTCTAAAATATCCATCTTTCACTTCCGGATAACGCAAATCATTATTTTTTATAGCCATAATGAGACGCTTTGTCTGGTCAACAGATGTGTTAATATCATCGTCCGGAATAGTCTGATCATTTTTAAATATTGCTCGGATGTTCTTTTCATCTTCATCCGTAAGAAAAGGCTTAAACTCCCTCCTAACGAGCGTATCCTTATCCTCAACAATATCCCGAAGAAGAATAAGGCCAAACTTGCGCATCATGATGTATGATTCTTCCGACTGCAGAGCTTTTCCTTCCTCGTTGACGCGCTGCGGAATCACTGAGCTACCACTTTTAAGTATGTCCGCGACATACTTCTTCTCTACTTTTTTGAGAACTTTTGGATCAGTGGCAATCGAAAGAACCTGCTCCGGTACCTTCTCCTGTAGCATCCTAACGTAATCATCAGCTTCAACTTTCTCCGCTTCCTCGCTAACAAAGTATACGTTACCAAAAAGGTTAAAACTTATCCTTCCGACACGGCCTATTAGGTTTCTAAAATCGACCGGCTCCATCTCACTACGGAATATCTTATTATCTGTAATGAAAAGATTGTCTGCAGGCAAATTAACACCCTCCAGTAAAGTGCTGGTGCAGAACATTATCGTGATATGTCCTTCTTGAAACAGTGTCTCTATCCTTGCTCTTATCGAAGCAGGAAGATAACCGATATGGTATGCAATGCCCTTACGGATCATGTCCGCAAGGAAATAGTCTCCGTGTACTTCCTGCCGGATATCCTTTGAAAGGGTCTCAAGAACAGGATCTTTTTTTATACCCGCATCACCAAGTGCATTTGAAAACTTCTGCGCTGCGTCTATTGCCTTGTTTCTTCCGTTAAAATAGACGATGGTCTGCTTCCTTTTTTCTTCCGGAAGTCCTTCATTCATACTTTCAAATTTCAAAAGGATATCAGTTAGGTTAGCCTTCTTTCCTTGCCGATCACGGATGTTGGCAACATGAATTCTCTTTCCATTGTGCTCGTTATATACCTGTATCTCCTTATTCTTCAGATCTACAAGGAACTTTATTTGCACAACCGGAGAATATGTAATCGCCAGCTTGCTATCATCCCCGGCTTCGATATCCGTCATCATCCGAAGGTAAACCTGCGGATTTGGAATATTCGGGGACGCAAAAATGAAGCGCGGTTTATGCTCTCTTTTCAGAAGCATGTCCACAACCTTGTAATAAAATGGAGCACGGCTATTCTTACCGGATAGCTTATGTGCCTCATCAACAAAAAGGTAGTCTATCTGAATTTTCGGCTCACTAATAAGCAGATACAGAAGTCTTTCCGGCGTCAGCACAAATATAAAATTATGATCCTCTTCCAACGCAATATCACTGGCCGCCGTAACAACGCTGTAATTACAGCGGTTAAGGTAGTTAATTCTCTCTGGATTTCCTTTCTCACCGAGATCATTGATTACCTTGTCACGCACTTCGTTTATTAGAGCCTTCGTCGGCACAATCAGAGCATAGTTTTTCTGCGCACCGTGAATAACCTCATTCTTGATAAACATCCGCATGATGAAGGACTTTCCCATAGAGGTCGGAGCCGAATAACTGAAGCAATCGTCTGTCAAGTGATCGTATGCCGCTTTCTGCGCAGCGAAAAACTTCTCGCCCGGTTCAGCGGGAATCGTAAGATAGTCATCCCTAAATTCAGAGAAGAACCTCTCCAGCGCAGTAATATCCTGATATCCGGAATTAATGTGTTCTATACCCTTATAGTTTCCTATGCTCGAAAAGACATCTCCGGCATAAAGCTTGATCAACGTGTCCTCTGGGTAGAGCTCATTTAAAAGGATTACAATTTCCTGCGCCCATATTTTATGAGCATTTGCCCTTTCAGGATCATTCGACTTCGACAGCAGGTCAGCAAAGCGCAATGCATCACGTTTCTCCTTCTGGTCGAAAGGCAATGGCTCCTTCTTGGTAAGTTGAAGCAATCGCAGGGCGTAGTTATACAGCACCTTCTCATGGATCTTATTCAAATATTCGTTATCTTCGATGTCGGCAAAAATTGCGGCACCGAGTGTTCTCTTTTCACCGCTCATAAGTCAACATCTCCATCCAATACGTGCTGCATTATCGTTTTCTTTTCTGCCTCCGCATCATTCAGCGGAAGCAGGTAGAAATAGAATGCGTGGTTTTCCAGCCCGCAGGACTTTATTTTCTGCGAGATGTATGCTGCGTGTTCCTGTGCATCCTGTTCCAGCTTTTCCTGCATAATATCCAACAATTCATCATCGCTTCGGCCTGAAGGAAGAATGCCAAAATTGTATCCCAAGAACACTCCATAAGATATTGCGTATTTAGCTTTCTTTCCTTCCTCCGGCACAACGTACTCTTTCAAGACTGCCAAATCATCTTCATCGTAAAACCGGTCGAGGACGGTCTTTTCAATCATATAAACCTCATCATCCTCATGGGCACTGATCTTCTTGATGATCTCGAAAGCCTGATCTATAGCGTCCTTAATCTCTCCAACAATATTTGAAGCACCGAATACCATCTGGTTATACGATCCACTGGTACCATCAGAACACAGAAAATGGATACCGTCAGCCTCACTCAAATACTGCGCGGCATCAGTGCTCAGCTCTATTTTGCTGAGTAGCTTATATGCCTTTAGCTTCTCCTCAAGGAAAGCATAAATCATAATTTCTCCGAGCTCATTTCCGGTGCCTTTGGCATCAGCTGCTCCTCGCTTACGCATAATGCGGAGGGCTTGCTGCATAACGGCATCCAGATTTCCAGCCTTTTCATATTGCTCCTGCTTTGCCCGCGAGAATACATAGCGGCCAATGTTTAGCATCGTAAATTTCTCAAGATCAGCGATCTTGATTTTGCCGCTTCTGACATTGAGGTAAAAAAGGCGCATTGAACCCGGTCGATCTTCACTAATGCTTTCGCTGTGATCGACCTCTGTAAAGTAATCATCAAAAGTTTTATCCTTTACAGTTTTTGTGAGTTCCAATACCCATACACCTCCCTGTAATTAGTCGTCCGTTTTCTTCTCTCCATAAGGAGCTGGCACTTCCGCTACCATCATCAAATCTTGCTGTGGTGTAAAGTCGTATTTCACGACCTTTGGCTCCGATCCCGGAATTACATACGCCTTGCCCTCCGGATTATAGGTCAGATTAAACACAAGATCAGAGAGCCATTTCTTAAAGGATGGATTATCCTGAAACTGCTTGAATAGTTCCATGTTGTCTGCCATGATCGAGAAAATAACCTGCTGGAGAGCTCGCTCGCTTTCGGTACGCGCTTCCTGTTCATCTGAGTTCTTCATGGCATTCTGATACTTTTTATCTTTCGATACCATCTCCGGAATGGCCAGAATCTGACGCTGCACATTGTCAGCATCGTTCCAGTTGATGTTACCGAACATATCATTGAAATCCATGATAATCTTGGAAAGCAGATCCATTTCCGGCTCGACGATGTGACCAACCGTGCCTGCAGGCACAGGAGCAATTTCAGAATCAGAATCTTCCAGTTTAATTGCTATGGCTTCCTGAGCCTCGTTCCGATAACTGTTCAAGTCAATTGTCTGAAGGATTCCTTCAGAAAGATCATCATCGCGCGGAGACGGAAGTTTTGGAATCAGCAAGTTCATAAAAATCGATAGCTTCTCCCAGTCAACGTTTCCATATGGTAGGATTGCGCCAAGGAAACCGTAAGTGCGTACAAAGGACTTAGCTGCACTCTTAAATTTTATCTGATCATCCAATTCCAACTGCTTATATACTGCCGTGCAGGCATCCAGAATAGGATCGAGCCTATCGCGCTCCGCACCACCGAGAAACAGATCCACCAACTGATTAACGTCACCGTCATCATATACCTGATAGCTTTCCATTAACGTTATGAGGTCATAGAGCTTGTTCGGATCAGTCTCTCCAGAAAGAATCGTCGTCCTGTAGAACTTCTGGAAGGCATCTTCAATCGTAGATGTCTTATTTGCAAAGTCCAGAACGTAAACTTCATCCTTGCCGGGACATGCCCTGTTTAAACGGGAAAGGGTCTGCACCGCTGCTATATCGTAGAGCGGCTTGTCCACATACATCGTTTGCAGCAGTGGCTCGTCAAATCCGGTCTGAAACATATCAGCCACGATCAGAATACGATATGGTTCTTTCTTGAACTCTTTCGGAATCTTGGCATCTGGGAATCCGTTCATTGCAGCAGACGTAAGCGCCGGTTCCTGACCGTTATATTTATGCTCGCCGGAAAAGGCCACAATGGTCTTATATGGACTGTGCCTGTCGGCGAGGCACTTGTTGATTGCATAGTAGTATTCGATACACCGCGGAATATTTGCTGTAACCACCATCGCACGTGCCTTGCCACCCAGCTTCTTCTTGGCAACAACCTGCTCGTGAAAGTGCTCCACCATCATAGCGGCCTTTTTTGCGATAACGTCAGGATTACCCTCCACAAAAGCACGAAGCTTCTTCTGCGCACGCTTCTTGTCGAACATTGGATCATCCTCGACCGTCTTCATGAGCTTGTACCAGCTGTCAATGGTCGTATAGTTACGGAGAACGTCCAGAATAAATCCTTCCTGAATTGCCTGCTTCATCGTATAGACATGGAACGGGCGATGCTTGATTTCGCCGTCCTCTTCATAGGCAACACCAAACATCTCCTCGGTCTTGTTCTTCGGAGTAGCAGTGAAGGCAAAGTAGCTGGCGGAGGATACAAGCTTGCGTCCCTCCATCATGGCATTGATTTTGTCCTCGTTGTCCGCATCGTCATCTGTGGCAAGACCGGAAAGCGCCAGATTCATGTTCGCGGAGTTACGTCCACTCTGGCCGGAATGTGCCTCGTCGATGATGATGGCGAACTTGTTATTCTTATGTTCCTGCCCGATCTCAGAGATGATGTACGGGAACTTTTCAATCGTAGATATAATGATGCGCTTGCCATCCTGTATGGCCTTGCGCAAATCACCGGAATGTTCTGCCCATGTTACGGTGTTCTTAACCTGCATGAACTGCTTGATCGTATTGCGGATCTGTTTATCCAGAATACGGCGGTCAGTAACCACAAGGACGGAATCGATCATCGGGTGACCGTCCTTTTCAAGCCCGATCAACTGATGTGCCAGCCATGCGATAGAGTTTGACTTTCCGCTTCCGGCACTGTGTTGGATCAGGTACCGTTTGCCGACGTCATTCTCCTGCACATCAGCCAGCAGCTTCTCCACACAGTCAAGCTGATGGTAACGAGGCCAGATCTGTTTGATGGACTTCTTCTTGGTATCCTCGTCCACCTCTTCGATGACCTGCGCGTAGTTTTCTATAATGCGAGACAGTTTTCTCTTGGTAAGGATGTCCTTCCAAAGGTAGTCTGTCATAAGGCCGTCCGGATTGGGCGGATTTCCTGCACCGTCGTTGTAGCCTTTATTGAACGGCAAGAACCAGCTATCTTTTCCGGCAAGTTTCGTGCAGAACTGAATCGTGGCATCATCCACAGCGAAATGAACCATGCAACGCTTGAAGGAGAACAGAAGGTCATGGAAATCCCTATCTTCCTTGTACTGGCGCGCAGCATTTTCGGTATTCTGCTTTGTGAGCTGGTTCTTCAGCTCCATTGTTATAACCGGGAGGCCGTTGATGAACAGGCAAACATCCAGCGCCAGCTTCCCGGCATCCTGTGAATAGCGCAGCTGCCGTGTCACACTAAAGATGTTCTTCTCATACATGATTTTGGCCTGCTCGTTATTTTCGGTCGGCGTCAGATAGAACATGATGAGGTCTGCCGGATAAACCTTCACGCCATTGCGAAGTACATCAATGATGCCACGCTTGGCAATCTCTCCGGACAGTCGGTTCAGGAACTGTCGCTTCTTTGTATCAGAAGTGAACACACCCAGCTTGTCCATTTCCTTTGGCTGCGTATCCTGCAGGAACCGGAACAGGCGCGTCTCGTCGACAGCATATTCTTTGTTATAGTCGGCGTTTGTTCCTTCCTCGTACCCGTTCTGCTCAACAAGCCACTTTACGATTAAGGATTCAAGGCCGCTTTCCTTTGTGTTGGTAAAAGCCATTGTCAATCCTCCTGTTCCTCAGCTACTTCATCTTCATTTTCAACTTCCTCAGAATCTGTATCTTCATCCTCTTCAACAAATTCATAGTTCGGAATTAAAGCCTCTCGAACGTCTAATCCACCAGTCACAACATCTAAAATCACCCGGTGCTTCATTTCATGCAATTGCTCAATCTGTTTTTCATAGTCAGCAACGATGTTATCCACTGCTCTGACAATTCCATCAATATAATCAGCTATCTTTTCCTGTTCTTCAAAATCAGGAAAAGCAATCAACAGATTTGCAACTTTGTCCCAGCTTCTAAAATCACTGGTGTTCTGCCGAACCCCATTAGATATTGCTTTATAGACCTTTGTTGTTTCTGCCCGCTTAGGCCGTCCGAAAACTGCTCAGCTTGACTGACAGGGAATTGCTCGCTATAATGACAAAAAAGGACGAAAGGAAAGGTCATTGCGAGCTGCGTGTCTTGGCGGACCTGCTTC
>Ga0256404_1006197_pt1 | contig 20096 bp, 13 predicted proteins | sample RumenRJG_01DNA_FD_185990 | JGI IMG/M metagenome (GOLD analysis project Ga0256404, IMG submission 185990) | Bovine rumen microbial communities from Lethbridge, Alberta, Canada - RJG_01 | ecosystem: Host-associated > Mammals > Digestive system > Stomach > Rumen | place: Canada: Alberta | collected...
TCCATCTCCACTATCTTGTCCTTCAGATCCGAGATCTCCGGATCCCTTTTCAGTTCCGTGATCAGATCATACTGCTGCCAGAGATGCATGGGGAAGACCAGATCACAGATCTCATGGCGGAGGAAGTACTTGATTCCACTACTTGCCCCGTTTCCCAGTCTGGGATCCAGAGGGATAAAGGCCAGATCGATATGCCTGCCCTTCAGTCTACGCAGTTCTCTCTTATAGTTTCTGCCAGAAATCTCACCGAGGAGTTCCCCTTCATCCCCCCAGTTCCACCAGGAGAGATCCCCCGCATGGAAGATGCGAAGTCCTTCTACTTCCACGACGAAGGCCACGCCCTCCTCATTACTACGTAGCGTCTCTACCTTGAGGTCCTGATACTCATGACTGGTAAGCGGTCCCACTCTTTTAATCCTTGCCTTATCGGCAAATGTAAGGCCTGCTTCTCTCTTCAGGGCAGCCGTCAGGCGGATGTCCTTCGAGAGTACGTACGTCACATCCGGAAGGCTACGAAGATACGAGAAGATCTCTGTATGGAAGTGGTCCTTATGGGCATGGCTGGCGAAAAAGAAGACATGTTTCCGGGGATCTAAATCCGGAAGGCAGCCATGGAAACGGATGGAATCCAGAGAATCTCCAGGGAAGTAGTCAAAGACCAGGATATGTTCCTTAAGTTCCACAACAAAACAGGAGTGATGTACGTAAGTTACTTTCATTTCCATATTCCTCAATCGTGCATTCTGCGAATGACCTCATTCGCCTTTGCATAGATTTCTTCGGGCTCAAACCCGATATCAAACTGTCCATTCTGATAGAGAATCTTACCATCGATCATTGTCATCAGCACGTTCTGCTTCGAACCTGCATAGACAATGTTCTTCACGATATTATTCTCTGGCTGCATATTCGGCTGATGCAGATCCAGCATAATGATGTCTGCCTTCTTACCGGGCTCAAGGGAATCACAGTCCATAAGCTGCATTGCTCTTGCGCCTTCTGTTACCGCAGAATAGAGAACCTCATCTGCAGGAACAACTGCTGCATCGCTCTCTCTTACCTTGGCCAAAGCCGTCGTCAGATACATCTCACGGAACATGTCAAGTGCATTGTTCGATGCCGGGCCATCCGTACCGATTGCAAGGTGAACACCTTCCTCTAGGAAGCGCTTAATGGGTGCAATTCCAGATGCCAGTTTCAGGTTCGATGCAGGATTCGTAACAGCATAGACATGCTTCTCCCGCATGATCCTAAAGTCATCTTCTGATAGCCATACTGCATGATAAGAACCACCACCGTACTGATACATGCCCAGGGAGTCCATCACTTCTGTAGGTGTCTTTCCCCAGCGAGATATGCAGTCTTCGACTTCGGTCTTCGTTTCTGAATTATGCAGCCAGGTCGGGCTCTTGTACTTCTCTGCGAGGGCAGCCACTGCTTCCATACGTTCCATGGACGTCGTGTACTCTGCGTGGAAGCCGATCAGGAAGGATACCAGATCAGAATCCATGGCATTTACAGCATTGAAGCTCTCTTCCAACTGTTCCGGTGTCATGCTGAAGTTATTGAGGCTGCCGGTCTGGACGGTACGAAAACCAGTGTCCACCGATGCTTTGGCATTGGTCGTCGGATAGAAGTACATATCGAAATTCGCTGTAATACCCGAGGTCAGATACTCCATGATGCCCAGGATGTCCAGCCAGTAGATGTCCTCTTCTACAAGCTGTGCCTCATGCGGGAATACCCGGTCATTCAGCCAGCTCTGCAGGGGAAGATCATCTGCGTAAGAACGAAGAAAGGTCATAGCAGTATGCGTGTGCGCATTCTTAAAACCTGGCATCAGAAGGTTCTTCTTACAATCCATCTCCTTGTCCCAGGCGATGATCTTATTACCACTGACAACCTCTCCGGCATCTCTTCCATCCCCGATGTAGACGATGCGATTGCCTTCTACCCAGACTTCCCCGTCTAAGATCTTGAAGCTGTGTCCCTCCCCAGGGACAAGAATTCTTGCGTTCTTAAACTGAATATTCATATGATCCCCCTATCCATTTATACTTACGGATTCCATTTCCCCCATGCAAAATCCATGTTCTTCTATTCTCTAAGCCTCAATCCGGCGGATGATCTCACTCACCAGAGCGGTGAACTTCTCCTTCACCATCTTCCCTGCTTCGATCACCTCTTCCTCCGTCAGCGGATTCGGTGAGATACCTGCTGCCAGGTTGGAGATACAGGAGATGCCGAGAATCTTCATGCCCATATGGTTGCCCGCAATAGCTTCTACCGCAGTGGACATGCCGACCGCATCAGCTCCCAAGGTACGTAAGAGTCCGATCTCTGCCGGAGACTCATAATTCGGTCCCTGGGTCTCTACATATACCCCCTGCCTCAGGTTGATACCGAGTGAAAGCGCTGCACGCTTTGCAATGGTCTGCAATTCTTCGTCATAAATGTGGGACATGTCCGGGAATCTTCTGCCCAGGCTATCCATATTCTCTCCTCTAAGGGGAGAGGGCACGAAGAAAGAAATCTGATCCGTAATGAGCATGAGGTCACCTGCTTTGATGCCCTGCTGGATACCGCCGGATGCATTGGTAAGAAAGAGGTACTTCGCCCCAAGAAGTCCCATCAGTCTCTCAGGAAGGACAACATCCGAGATGTCATAACCTTCGTAGTAATGCACTCTTCCCTGCATAATGCAGAGATTCAGTTTCTGACCGGGAAGATGTCCGAAGAGGAATCTGCCCTTATGTCCTGGTGCTGTAGAGACAGGAAATCCAGGAATGTCCTTATACAAAACTTCCTTCACGATCTCAATCTCTTCCCCATAATCTCCAAGTCCGGATCCCAGTACCAGGCCGAGTTCCGGGCGAAAACCATCCAGCTGTGCCTCTACATACTCTGCCGCGCGACGGAGCTTTGTTTCTACTTCTGTCATATTTTCCCCTCCTATACATAATTCCATACTATCCCTATGAGGAAAAATTTACAATGAAAGAGACGCTTTCTATAATCTCTGATATGTGCAATCGGTTGCAAGGGGGATTCCTCCAATCGCCGCATGAAAAGTTTCTGTCATTCAACACGCAGGCAAAAGGACTTCCCCATCGAGATGAGGAAGCCCTTTCGTTCACGATTATTTATTTCAACCTGGCGAGCAAGTATCTGATCTAACACTTTCATTGTCGCCGGAGTTCCCACCTTAGTCTTCTTCAGGTGCCTGCGTATCCTTCTCTTCCAGGCTGCTGAGGACATCCGCATAGATGGAAGTGGAAGAATGTTTATGGGTGGAACCCTTCATCGCATCTGCAACAGCCTTGGTAGACTTCGCGATGGGCTGAATGGTACCTGCACCGGCTACACAACCACCGGGACATGCCATTCCCTCGAGAAGGTATCCATTGTACTTACCGGTCTTAGCCATCATGAGCATCTTACGGCAGTTATCAAGACCGTCCGCCCTTTCCATCTTCACTTCTACTTCAGGATGGTTCTCCTTGATGTACTCTGAAACTGCATGAGCAACACCACCGCCTACTGCAAATCCACGTCCGTCAGCGGATGCACCGTGCATGGAATGATCTTCCTCGAGTTCCGCGAAGTTAACATCCTTAGCATCAAACATACCCATAACTTCTTCGAAGGTAAGGACGAAGTCAATATCAGAACGAATGGATCTACGCATAGCTTCAAGCTTCTTAGCGGAGCAAGGTCCGATGAAAGCAACCTTGCAGTTCGGATGTTCCTTCTTAATAAGACGTCCGGTGAATACCATGGGAGTCAGTGCCATGGAGATACACTTACCCTGCTCAGGGAAGTCACGTTTAGCCATTGCAGACCACGCGGGGCAGCAGGATGTTGCCATGAAAGGCATCTCTTCCGGAACTTCCTTCAGGAAAGATTCTGCTTCCTGAATGGTACAAAGGTCAGCACCGATTGCGACTTCAACTGCATCCTCAAAGCCGAGTGCCTTGAAGGCAGAACGAAGTCTCTGAGGGGTCATATCAGGGCCAAACTGACCAACGAAGGCGGGTGCTACTGCTGCATATACAGGAACATCACTTCTCAATGCCTGAATGGTCTGGAAGATCTGAGCCTTATCAGCGATGGCGCCGAAAGGACAGTTTGCCATACACTGGCCACAGGATACACACTTGGACTGATCGATATCTGCTGCACCGTTCTCGTCCTGGTGAATCGCCTTAACACCACAAGCCTTCACACAAGGGCGCTCCATCTTCAGGATGGCACCATATGCGCATGCATCCTTACACTTACCACACTTGATACACTTCTCAGGATCGATATGGGAACGTCCATCATAGATAGAGACGGCACCCTTAGGGCATACTTCCTTACAAGGATGAGCAAGACAGCCCTGACATGCGTCAGTAACCTTCATTACATTGTCCGGACACTTATGGCAAGCGAACTTGATCACGTTAACAAGAGGAGGTTCATAATAAGTCTCAGGTTTTGCAGCCTTGACCGCATCTGCAGTCATGGAAATATATCCGTCATGACTCTGAACTTCAAGACCCATAGCCAGTCTGATACGTTCACGAACGATTGCCCTCTCAAGGAAGGCAGATTCACGATAGGAAGACAAGATTCCCGGAATAACATTATAGGGAATCTGTCTCATCTGCTCTAAATCCATATCTTCCTTATATTCATAGGAGAGTCTTGCGACTTCGGAAAATACGCGCTTACGAATGTCATTTACGTTGGTATAGATGCCTCTCATGTGGCTTCCTCCATTTCTTTATTTCACTAATGGAATCCATTAATCGACGAATTAGTCCATTACCTTTGCCTTATTCAGTGCCTGAATAATGATGAAAGCATATAGAGAACCGATCAGAGCGGTCACGCCCTGTACTACAGAGAACTGCATCTGAAGCGCAGGAAGCTTGGGTGCCATCTGCTCAGGAAGGAAGGTGGGAAGTACGATCAGAGCAATTACAAGGCCCATAAATACACCCTTAAGAACGGATCCACAAACCATGGAAACAGGAAGACCTGCTTTACCGAAACGATCCTTTAAGAAATAAACAAGGAGAACAAGAACAATATTACCTGCCATGATGCATGGGAACATTGCGGGAACCGCTGCCATAATCGGGGATCCGGTAATGAAGAATGAAGTGATAGGAGTAATAACAGAAAGAATAATGCCGCATGCAAGTCCGCAGTATACAGTAACGATGACGAGAGCTGCATTGATGATCGGTCCGGTGATAAATACGCTGGTATTCTTGAAGAACTGGCTGACGATACATACTGCAAGCATAACGGCTGTCATTGCGATCTGTTTTGTTGTAAGTTTCATTGATTACTCCTTTTGTCTAAGTATGTGATTAATTTGTCAAAATTTTCACAACCGATAGACATCATATACCAAAGACGCATTCTTGTCTCTTGTGTATCCAAAATCATACATGCCAAACCTTCATGCTTCTCACGAAATACAATTTCTTCAGAATAAAGTCCTTCTGAACTCACATCTTGCAGTGCAAGTTCCCAGGTAGGACATTCAATACACAATTAGAAATCCCTACGAAACAAAAATTCTGTCTCGTAGGGATCTGTCTCTTCACAGATTTTATTTTATTCTATTCTCTTATCATCGCGACTTCAAGAAGGACTATGATCTACTGATCATCCTTCTTCTCAGAAAGAAGCCTTGTCTTCTCTTCTTCTGCTTCCATAAAATAGATGCGGCTGTCGAAATCCTTGAAGACACGGACATTCGTGATGCCGGTTCCGATATAGCCCTGGGTAAGTGGCTTACCCGCTTCCATGAGGAGATCTCCGTAGAGCGTGGTATCCTCTGCTTCCCCCTCTAACTTATAAAATCTGGCAATAATATTATGGATCAGGCTGTCCTGCTTTACATGGATCGGAAGACCTGCAGCATTGATCAAATCACCGAAATCCTTCACATTAATCTTGGCCGGAATATTCGAGAAGTGATATCTTGTCTCCGTGTCAAGTCCTCTTGCCGTGAAGGTAAGGTGTGGATCAGCAGGATGAATCTCCTTCTCCGCAATCATACCGACAGCTGTCTTCTGATCTCTGCTGACAATCGTCCAGGTAATGACATTATCACTTGCACCCTGTCCACCCGCCGGAGAAGTAAGCCCCAAGCCTCTTGCCACAGAAGATGCACGATTCATGCTTGCATACTTCTGCTCTGTACGGTAAAAACGGCCAAACTGAAGCGTCTGCCTGTACTTCTTGTAGATCTCGATCTGTACAGCAATTGCCTCATTCTCCTCCTTGGACATGTCACAGAGATTGCATTCATAACCAAGATTTCCGAAGAAAGCAACATTCGCACGTGTACTAAGCGGAGTCACACGAAGGGTCTGGTGGTTGGGCACTGCAGACACATGACTGGTGTAGACAATCTGAGGATATCCATAGGAGTATCCATTCTGGATGTCCATACGACTAACCGCATCTGTATTATCCGATGCCCAGATCTGCTGGAAATATGAGAGCACGCCGAGGTCGAAGCGGTTACCACCTGCAGCACAGCCTTCCCATAAGATATTCGGGAAGGTCTCTGTGAGCGCCTTCATCAGACGGTAGAGTCCTAGTACATAACGGTGGCTCACTTCGCCCTGGTAATCAATGCGGGCACCCCTCTCCGGATTGATCCCTGCTTCTGCCATCTCTTCCTCTGCCTTCTTCCTAAGATAGGGAGAATAGAGATCGGAGAAGGGACGATTCATATCCCACTTCACATAATCGATCTCTGCACTGGACAGAACATCGGTCATGGCTTTGATCATGTAGTCAACCACTTCCGGATTTGCGAAGTCAAGAACCCTCTGATTTCTTCCTTCACTATGATCCATACCGGGGATTGCCATAGCCCAGTCAGGATGCAGCTTGTAGAGTTCAGATTCTGTATTGATCATTTCGGGTTCGATCCAGATACCGAACTTAAGACCCAGGCCGTGAATCTTATCCGTAATGCCTTTCAGGCCACCAGGAAGCTTTTTGGTGTTTACAAACCAGTCGCCCAGAGCTCTCTTATCATCATGTCGATCACCGAACCAGCCATCATCCATAACGAAGAGTTCTACTCCGGCTTCCTTTCCCTTCCTGGCAAGTTTTAAGAGCTTCCCTTCATCGATATCGAAGTAGTTTGCTTCCCAGCTATTCAGAAGAACAGGACGTTCCTTCTCCTTCCAGGGGCCACGGGTGATATGCTCTCTTACGAAGTCATGCATGTTCTGTGACATGCCATTCATGCCTTCCTTCGATACGGTCATGACCGCTTCAGGAAGTTCGAAGATCTCTCCTGCCTTCAGAGTGAAGCGGAAGTTCTTAGGATTGATTCCTGATACGAAACGTGTCTTACCAAAAGAGTTCACGTCGAAGGCTTCATAATGGTTGCCGGAATAGAGCAGATTGAAACCATATACCAGTCCATGATCTTCATCTGCCATAGGATCCGACATCATAACGAAGGGATTCGAACGGGAAGAAGATGTTCCGGTGAAACTGTCATTTACAAACTTGCCTGCAGAGAGAAAGGTGTCGAATCTCCCCATCTCCTTGGTCCATCCTCCATGGAAAGAGGTCAGACGATAGCCGGAATCCGGGAAATCAAGGGTCATGGACAGGGCTCTGGTAAGCTCTACATTTGCAGAAGATGCGTTGATAAAGCGGGCAGATCTTGCAATAACATCACAATCCTTGAAGACATAGTAATGGAGTTCTAATTCGAATCCATGGTTCTTGTCCTTCATCAGAATAAGCAGATGCTCCACATCTTCGATGTCGGCATAGGATGCGGGAAGGGTTTCGTATCCTGCCTTCCCCTCTAGGAGTTCTGCGGACACGAAGACGAAATCAAGGCTTGATGAACCATCTGCACAGATTACCTCAAACTGGGCTTCTCTCAAGTCACCCTTACCGACAGCGGAGGTCTCAAGCATCATATCCTCGAGAGAGAACTCCGGATGATCATTCGTATAGGCGATGGAGTTACCATGCGCATTGGTATGGCTCTCTGCAAAGTCCGATGCAGCATCGATACGAATCTTAGGTCCGTAATAGAGATGCTCTAACTGGCCGGTCTCCATGACGCGGAAGGCATATGTTGTGGTCTTTGTAGAGAGGACGAAGTTCTGCAGTTCTACTTCTGCTTCTCCCCTCCTATGTGAGCTGGTAAATCTACTGATCATTACTGTCTCCTTAAGCCAAAGGATCTTCCTTAACTTCTTCCCCGTGGAGCTTTGCAACTTCTACTGCAAGCTCTTCCACCTTCTCATCATTCAGCTTGTACCTGGTCTTGAACCAGATGAAAGCGACTGCCAGAACGGCGATCGGGATCAGGGTCATGATCATACGAAGACCCATCTTCTGTCCTGCAGATACACCTGCTGCGAAGTCAAGCGTCTGATCTGCTGTGGTAACTGCTGCGTTGGAGAGATTCAATACTCCAAGAGTTACGGATGCAACGAATGCTGCAATACCGGAAGAAAGCTTAACTACGAAGGTCTGCATGGAGAAAATAACAGACTCATCGCGGGAGCCGTTCTTGATCTCACCATAATCTACAGTGTTTGCCAGGAAAATGGTGATCAGAACGTTATTCACACCAGACGCTGCCATGATCAGAACGCCAGGAATCAGGAAGATTGCAAGGGTCTTAGAACCGGTCATGGCGAGTATCAGGAGGATAACATAACCGATGACAGACATACCGATACCGGTGTAGAAGATGTTGGTGTTAGAGATCTTCATTGCTCTTCTAAGAAGAGGATAGAGAAGCATCATAGCCAGAATCTGGGATGCACCTGCTACGGTATTGAAGAGGGTGTAATCGCCATACCATCCGCTTCCACCCAGGTCGTATTTGAAGAAGTAGATAACCAGGTTAGAAGTAATATACATTGCAATATCAATCATAACGATGGTGACAACGATTGCCATTGCCTGGTCGTTATGGATCAGGGATGCAAACATCTCCTTAACAGAAGATGTCTTCATCTGAACCGTAGACTTCTCCTTGATGGTTGTTACAGTAATGATAATGAATACTATGAAGATGACAGCAACAAGAAGTGCAAAATACTTGAAACCGACTCTCTCGACATCAAGGCCATCGCCAAACCTTCGTCCTAGGAACTGAACTGCCATAACAGTGAAGATCGATACCAGTGCAGAACCAACGCCGGAACAGGATTTTGCAAGGGTGGTCAGATCTTCTCTCTCCTTACCTCCACGGGTGAAGGCCGGGATCATGGACCAGAAAGGAATATCCATCATGGTATAGGTGACACCCCAGAGGATGTAGGTTACAGCTGCATAGGCAACGAGTCCGCTGGGAGTAAGATCCGGAGGGCAGGCAAACATTGCATAGAGAACAGCTGCATTCGTGATGGTTCCGATCAGAAGCCAGGGTCTGAACTTACCCATCCTGGTCTTGGTCTTCGCAACGATAACCCCCATGATCGGATCGTTAAATGCATCGAAGATTCGTGCTGCGAGGAGAATAACTCCCATTGCAAAAGCATTTGTTCCCATGATGTCCTGGAAGTAATACAGTACATAACTTGCGGAGAGCATGTAGACCATGTCCTTCGCAACAGCACCCAGAGAGTAGCCGAACTTCTCGGTGCCAGAAAGATTTCTTTTTGTTTCCATTGTTATCCCCTCATTTTCTCTTTACTTATTTTTCAAACCCATAGCAATCTTAACGACGTTATAAGCACCATCGTAGAGACCGATTGACTTGTTGGTCTTAATGCAATCGCACATCTGTCCCAGAAGCACATCATCCTGCATGAAGAGATCGATCATCTGCAGGGTGTGAGGAATGTCTCTGCACTCGAGCGTACCGTCACCCATCTCTGCAGAGTGGATTGCGCCCCACATTTCATGCTTACCAACTCTTCGGATGAAGAGCTTAGGTACCGGATAGAAGGCAAGTTCGGAAGGCTTGGTGACGAGAACATCACAGCTTCTCATTAAGAGATTCGTGATGTAAACAGCCTCGAAGATGTCAGAATGATAGAAACCGTGGATACCGGTAACGTCTCCGTCGAGAGCTTCCAGAGAGAAATGTGAAGCTTCCTCGAAGTTTTCGAAATGCTCGCTGGAAACTGCCTTCATCTCAGGAATCTCTGTAATGAGATCATCCCATACATTCTTGTAATCACCGACATTCACATAGAGCGTTGCCTTCTCTTCCTTGATCGCAGGAAGGAGATACCTGATGATGGCTGCGAAGATTTCCTTCTGCGCTCCTGCTCCACCGATGGTGAGGAGGAAGCGGGTCGGCTTACCATTTGCCTTACGAGCCATTCTTCTGTCACAGTCTGCTTCGATGTTCGAAACCAACTCGTGATCGATGTAGTGACCGGTGTAAACAAGAGAGTCATTCGGCATTGGCTTATTGACCTTGTTCTTCTGCATACCATTTAAGATCTTGTAACCCTGGTAAGCGTTACGGCACTGAATGGTATGTACGGAACCTTCGGACAGATGAAGTGCCATCGGCCAGTTATCCGGAATTGCATTAACAACATACTTCATTCCTGCATGAATTGCTGCCTGCGCAGGCCATACATGAGTGCCGACAACAGGAATATCCTTAGGGATGTTGCGATATACCGGAGCCATGAGTTCAGCATTCTTCTGGTCTATTGCATTGTAAGACAGAGCACGGAAGCCTTCGTAGTTTACAGGTTCCCAAACCAGCTTATTGAAGATGGGGTTCTTCGACCAACGGGAGCCCAGAGAATAGAGCTTATTCTGCTCAGCAATTATCTTGGTACAGGTGGTCTCAGGGAAGCTGTTAAGATCCAGCCAGTAAGGCGTATACCCCAGTGCCTTTGCTGCACTTGCCATGGCCATGGAGATTCTGTAGTGACCGAATCCCATACGGATATTACCAACGATAATGCCCTTCTCTGTATCGAATTCAAGAGGAGATGCACCATCTTCTATACGGATATCATTTACTCCAAGAGAATCGCCGATGACGGGATTCTTACGAACGATGACAGGGTAATTAACACTCGTGTCATCACCGAATTTCTTAGCGAATTTCTTCTTCGACTTTACTGCTTTCTTGTAAACCTTATCCGAAAGCACATTTCCAAAGATCACCTTTGACTTGTCTTCCATTTCCTTATCCTTTTCTTTCATGATTACTGCTCTCCTGCATCTGCAGTGAGCTTGATCTGTACCGGTTCTGCGCCAACACAGCCAAGCGTCACGCGAACCTCTCCGGACTTACCGGTAGATCTTAAGTAGAGACCGGTCTGACCACCCTCGAAGGAGGTAAGTGCAGGTCCGATCAGTTCTGCAGGGCCCTCTACCTTGACCAGAAGCGGGTCATTATAGAAGGGCAATACATTCTGATACTGGTCGACAGCGCGTACGCGAATCTCAACCACATCATATGTTTTGTCTTCCATCAGACTTCCGGAGCTCAGCGTGGTTTCGATGGAAACCTTCTGTACCGGTGCCTTAATGACAGACTTAACAACTTCACCATCTCTTACCGCATCGAATCTGAATTCCTGTGTAGAACCACCCCAGTTACCGATGTAACGCTGGAAGAGTGAAACCGCATCCTGCGGATTCATGTGATATATCGCAATAAGACGGATCGCATCCCAGACGAGGCCGAATGTCATCTTGCCCTTATTGAGAGCAAATCCATTCAGTGCATGCTTACAGATAGCTGCCTGACGGGGAGACATATGCTCCTCTGTCACCAGCATATTGCCGACATAGTCGTCGATCAGAATCGGTCCATGCTCCAGATTCGTAAAAGCGGAATCCGAAGGCTTATACACCTTAAGGAGCTGGTTCTCCTTATACATACGAACCTGATCTGCGTTAGAGATGATGTAGGTATCTCCCCGGTTCGATGCCGGATGCTCACCGATAGCCATGCTGGAGGAAACCTCAAGCACATCGTCCTCGGAGCCTTCCGCCGCATATACTTCTGCAGCCAGCTTCTTGTTACGGAACATATCCATAACGCCGTGGTAGCAGATGCGGTCACCGGAGCCGAAATCCTTATGGGTGTTGTAATCGAACATACACCAGCCGAAGGAGCCTGCGATATCATCTTCCCCTGCCACTGCATTCAGAACGGTCGCATGACGGAGCATATGCCAGCTCTTATGTTCTTCCCAGTCGTAGGGCTTGGTCGGATACATATGACCATTGTATTCGGTCACCAGATATCCCTTATTCATGTCATTCGTTGCCTTCTCCTTCTTCAGGCATCCGGCATTCATGCCGTTATGCGAGAAATCATTGTAGGTGAAGACATCTTCTAAGATATTGGTATTCTTATTGGCTGTATTGCAGCGAACACCACCCGTCTGTCTGGTCGGATCGATGGCATGTGCCATGGCATTCGTTCTCGTATAGAAAGGATCATCATCCTTGGACTCATTGATACGAACACCCCAGATCATAATGGAGGGATGATTGCGATACTGCTCGATCATCTCCTTCACATTCAGAACTGCCTGATCCTTCCATTTGTCTCCACCGATATGCTGCCAGCCCGGAATCTCCATGAAGACCAGGAGGCCGAGTCTGTCACATTCATCGATAAAGTAATGGGACTGGGGATAATGGCTGGTACGTACTGCATTGCAGCCAAGCTCATTCTTCAGGATATTCGCATCATATCTCTGCATGCTCTCCGGCATCGCATACCCCACATAGGCATAAGACTGATGACGATTGAGACCACGAATCTTGAACTTACGTCCATTGAGATAGAAACCATCTGCTCTAAACTCTCTGGAGACGAATCCGATCTCTTCGGAGACGCTATCGATCACCGTTCCATCGAGCAGAAGCTCGGTCACTGCATGATAGCGGTAGGGGCTCAGGCAATCCCAGAGACGGACCTTGGATACCGGTGTGATCAGACGAATCTTCTGTGGAAGAATCGTATCAGGGAGAATCTGAGACAGATCCTTCTCCGCCATCAGATCTTCCCCCGCCAGTCTTCTCTCAAGGAGGTTCTGATCATCCAGCGTCTGGCGAACCGAGAGACGACCTTCCTTCAGGAAACGTAGAGCTTTCGAAGACAGGGCCAGTTCTGTCTCTAAGAAACCAGCCGTCGTAAGTTCACGGATCTCATCTTTGGACTTTCCACTGGTGCTCACCCCTTCCGGAAGAGATGGCATATAGAATGCATCTTCTATAGAAACCTGATCCCGGATGGTGAGATAGACATCTCTGTAGAGACCACCATAGGTCATATAGTCAATAACATAGCCAAAGGGTGGCTGGTCCAGGCTCTCTCTCGAGTCCAGCTTTACGGTAAGAAGATTCGCTTCTTCCTTCTTCAGCTTGCCCGTCAGATCCAGAGTAAATGCAGTATAACCATTATGATGACTTCCAAGCAGCTGTCCGTTCAGGTAAACGGAAGCTTCATGACCAGCCCCCTCAAAGGTAATACTGATCAGCTTCCCTTCCCAGTCCGGCTGCATCTCAAGAATTCTCTGATAAGAAGAGACGGTCTGGTAGACATGTTCATCAAAATAGTGATAGGGGGTTTTCTTCACGGTATGAGGAAGAATGACATCTTCTCCGTCCTGCATAAGCTGATTTTTATCTTCATCATGGAATTCAAATCGGAACTTCCAGTCCCGGTCCAGATTCACATTTCTTCTCATGCAAGAATTCCTCCAACCATAATCTTCGTAAGTTCCTCAAGTGCCTTCGGGTAACGAATATGATTACGACGAAGTTCATCACCGGATAAGAAGCGCTCGATGGCAGCTTCAAAAGTAATCTGGAAGACCACATGATCTACCGGACGGAAGATTCCTTCTTCCACTCCCTGATCAAGAACTGCAAGGGTCTTCTCCCAACCACTCTCCAGTCTCTCAGAGAGCCTCTTCTCCACTCTGGGATACTTCTCTCTTACAAGATAGACGCTCGAGAAATCGATGTCAGAATAGGAAGTCGGTATAACACCAAGCATCTTCTCCAGACGCTCTCTGGTATTCAGATCCGGATCCCCTAAGATCTTACCTTCGTCTTCCTTTACGGAATCGAAGAAATAATCAACTAAGGTATAGAGAAGGCTCTCCTTGTCACGGAAGACAGTGTAGATCGTCTTCTTGGACATTCCGAGTTCCTTCGAAAGGTCATTCATGGTGAACTCAGCACCCTTATCACGGAAAACAACAAATGTGCCTTCCAGGATACGCTGACGGTTGCGCTCATCTTTACCAGATAAAAATCCGCTCATAATTCTCTCCTTGTCGCTGTCTCACTTTTCAGAAACCGTACGGAAAACCAAGATGGGAAACCTGGTATCTAAAATCGGTTTCCTTTATTCTATCATTTGCCCAAAAGGCCAACAATATGCCATATGCACAAGAAACGGAGTTCTCTTTTGTGAGTTTTGCTAATAGGGTATTTATGTAAACTCACTTCTGAGAGATCAATGGTCGTTGCACAAAAAACACAGGCAGGAAAACCTGCCTGTGCTCTACATTTCTCTATCGGATCAGAGGCTTGCGATGAACTTACGGAAAGATGCGTGGCCTTCTTCGTTCCACTTATATACGCCGGCATCTTCAAGGACCTGGCAGAAGACTTTACCGATCTCCTGCTTGAGAATCTCTTCTACGTTCGAAGAAGTGATGCTGTAGTTCTTAGCGAAGCCTTCTGCCCAGTCTGCATGGGATGCAAGGACTTCATCCTTACGGATGGCATCGAAATCGCCTGCAACCAGAAGAGGTGCGAGATCTTCCATCTCCTTCTTCAGACGGGAAGGAAGTACTGCAAGACCCATAACTTCGATCAGGCCAATGTTCTCCTTCTTGATATGATGAAATTCATTCCTTGGATGGTAGAGACCCATGGGGCGCTCTTCCGTGGTCAGATTGTTACGCAGGCAGAGATCGAGTTCGAACCTTTTGTCTCTCATGCGGGCAATCGGCGTAATGGTATTGTGCTTCTCTCCGTCAGTCTCGGCATAGATCATGGCATCTTCATCGGTGTAGGATCTCCAGGTCTTGAGGATATGATCTGCACAATCAATTACTCTCTGGTCATCTGTTCCATCCAGACGAATTACGGACAGAGGCCACTTTACGATTCCGGCTTCTACATCCTCGAAACCGGGGATGACGAACTTCTCAGCAACCGGAGCCTTCTCCATTGCGAAGGTATAATGACCGCCCTGGAAGTGGTCATGGGTCAGAATGGATCCGCCGACGATGGGAAGATCTGCATTCGATCCTAAGAAGTAATGAGGGAAGAGCTTCACAAAATCGAAGAGCTTGCGGAAGGTAGCCTTCTCGATCTTCATGGGTGTATGTTCGCCATTGAAGACGATACAGTGCTCATTGAAATACACGTAAGGCGAATACTGGAAGCCCCACTTGGAATTGTTAATCGTGATCGGAATGATCCTGTGATTCTCACGGGCGGGATGGTTCACGCGGCCTGCATACCCCTCGTTCTCCATGCAGAGCTGGCACTTGGGATAAGCAGAATTCTTAGCCTTGAGTGCTGCTGCGATTGCCTTGGGATCCTTTTCCGGCTTGGAGAGGTTGATGGTGATGTCCAGAGTTCCGTAATCCGTATCTGTGGTCCATCTCAGATCCTTCTTCACACGAGCGGTACGAATATAATTGGATGCACAGGAGAGTTCATAGAAATACTTCGTTGCCTCTTCCGGAGACTTCTTGTACTCCTCGGCGAATCTTCTCTGTACTTCTGCCGGTCTGGGGCAGAGACAGTTCATGATCTTAGTATCGAAGAGATCACGATATACGATGGAATCCTCAGTCAGCTTCTTCTCCACTGCAACCTGCAGGAGATCTGCTAAGATTGTCTCGAGATCTAGTTCACTAAGATCAACTTCCGGATCCGTGAATTCATCTTCTCCAAAGAGATCGAGCAGAAGATTTGTTGTATAGATACGCTCACATTCAGGAGTAAGGCCTGAACGAATGCCATACTCGACCAGTTTCTTAATACTTTCCTGTAACATAGAACCCTCTTCTCTTGCAATTAATAAAAAGCTTCGAAGGAGAACCTCCGAAGCTTTCCTTTCCATATGAATAGTACCATAATTTTTTATGCAAATGTATAGCAAATCTTTGGATTTTCACGGTGCTTATAAGAAACTGCTCCGTAAGTTATGGTTTCCGCTCTATATTTCACTATCGTAAGTTATGGTTTCTGTCCTGCATTTCACCATCGTCATCTATAACCCGAGTTCCCGAAGTTCTTCCTCTCTGAGCTTTCTGTACTCTCCCTCCTCGAGGTCAGGATCCAATTCCAGGGGTCCCATCTTCACACGGGTAAGTTCTAAGACTTCCATTCCGATCACTTCAAACATTCGCTTGATCTGATGGAATTTGCCTTCGCGGATGACAATCTCCACCACACTGCCCTCTGCTTCTTCTGATAAGAGTGTAAGCTTTGCAGGAAGTGCCGTCCAGTCCTCATCCATCACAAGGCCCTTAGCAAAGGCCTTCACATGTTTATCTAAGATCTTGCCGTCCACCAGAGCGATATAGGTCTTGTCGACGTGCTTTCCAGGCTGCAGCAGGCGATGTGCCAGATCTCCGTCATTGGTAATCAGAAGAAGTCCTGTCGTATCCTTATCCAGTCTGCCAACCGGGAAGAGGTCCTTCCTGCTGTCTTCCGGAAGAAGGTCGATCACCGTCTTCTGATGGCGGTCCTCCGTAGCGGAGACAAGGCCCTTAGGCTTATTCATGAGATAATACTGCATGGCTTCATACCGGATCTGTCTTCCCTCATAGCATATAAGGTCCGTCTCACTGACATGACGCCCGGGGTCTCTTTCTATCTCGCCGTTCACCGTTACAGCACTCTTACGGATTGCCTTTTTCAGATTACTGCGTGTGTCTACTTTCATGTCGGCAAGGTATTTGTCGAGACGCATGCCTCATTCCTCCTTATTCTTGTCCTCGTCCGCCTTTCTTCTCTCCTTCATGTTCTCTTCAGCATGGCGGAAGAGATTATCCAGGTCCGGATAAGACGAATAGGTCGCCACACCGGTATGAGAATAGAGATTGCAGTATACATCATCTACTTCCCGAATGCTATTGATTGCATCTTCGATCTGTTTGCGGACTGCTTCGATCTCATCTATTTGGAGGAACTGATGGAGTACCAGGAAGATATCCCCGGTATAGCGGCAGATGACGCTCTTCTTACCAAGTTCTGTCTCCAGTGTGGATGCGACAGCATTCAGGACATGATCTCCGAAGTCCACGCCGAAGTTTCGGTTGAACTGGCGGAAGTTTTCGATGTCCAGATAATACATAGCGAAGTCGACACCCTCGAAACGATAGGCTTCTTCATATTCAGGGAAGGTCAGGCGGAAGCCCCGTCCGGACAGGAGGCCTGTCAACTTATCATGAAGACCACCTTCTGCGATCTTGCACCGCAGGTTCATATCCTTGGTAACATCGATAAAGTATCCTAAGAGGCCTATGATTTCACCATTGCGATAGATGGGGCGCTTGGTTGCTGCGATATTGCGCACGGTCCCGTTCGCAATACACTGGCCGGGAACCATGTTCGTTACACGTCCCCTCTTTAAGACATCCCATTCATCCTGGCGGAAAGCATCCGGATTGATATGCCAACCCATCTCCTCATCATCTTTGCCCAGAATATCCTGAGAAGAATGGAAGCCATAATAATCCAGGAAGACATTATTCGCTCCACAGAATTTTCGTTTCTCATCTTTCCAGAAGATGCCGAAGTTCTTATCCTGCATAAGCGTATCCCAGAGTTCGCTTCTGTGAATCACGCTCTTTGAGGGGGCCGGTGACATCTCTGCTCTCTTCGCCTTCTCATCATAATAGAGATAGAGTGCATCCGATGCCATCTTAGAGATCTGCTTCATACACTCTAAGACCTGATTGTTGAAATCACCGATCCACATGAAGTAGTACTGCATCCAGGCATAATGACCACTCTTGGTCTTGGTGCGGAAATAATCCGTAATGAATCCATTCCCGCTGTCCTTGATGCGGTTCAGCAAGGTCTTCTGATCCACCAGTGCGAGATATCTCTCCCGATCTTCCGATGCGATATATTCCCTCGCATATGTCTGAATAATCTCCTCCACGCTCATATTACGATTGAGTTCCGGATAGACAATACGGGCGACCACATTTTTGACGCAGTCCTCATCATAATCAACAATATCAATACGATCATAGATGCTCGACAGCTGCTTCAGGGCTCCATTCATACTCATAACACGCTGATATTCACTGCTGTCAGAGAGATTCTCAACCATGCATACAAAAGCAGTTCTTCCATTGCTACTAGTCACACGATGCACACGAAGAACACCCTGTTGGCCGGAAACATCAAAATCAAGCCAGAAGTTCCTACGCTGTGACTTACTGTCAAGAATCTGATCCATCATGGATAAAAAACGTCTTCCAAAAGGAGAGGTTCCATTATTCGCATATTCTTCAATGGAGCCTGCGGACGGAATTCCGAACTCCTGCAGCACACGAAGATAAGACTTGGTATATGCAAGGTGATGATAGGATTTGCCATCATATTCAAAGCAGGCAACCGCATTCCTGGTGCGAAGATACTTATCGGTATCAGACTCTGTCTCGTCCTGCGGCTCATCAGAAAAATCCATCTGAACAATGCTGTCACTATCCATGAGTCCCAGCCTGTCATAGTAAGCACGAAGTCTGGAATTCTCGATTCCCCACCGCCTCTCATAGAGGTCAAACATCTCTCCATCACAGGGAACCGGTCTGGAGAAGTAATATCCCTGCATCTTCTCACAACCGATCTCTTCAAGGAATTTCGCATGTTCAGCGGTTTCAACCCCTTCTGCAAGGGTATGGATTCCCAGACGTTTTGCCATATGGACCACAGAAGAGATCACTGATTTCGAACGATCACTGAAGTTACTTAAGAACTCCATATCGATCTTCAGCATATCGAAATCATAGTCCTTAAGGACATTCAGAGAAGAATACCCACTACCGAAGTCATCCATCCAGACCTCGTATCCCAAAGAATGAATCTCCTTAATCTTCTCAGCAATCAGATCTTCCTGTGAATTCAGGGTAGACTCTGTGATCTCGATATGAATGAGAGATTTCTGTACATTATACTTACGAACATTCTCTTCGAGAATGCCGATAATATCACATAATTCAAAATCAATCCGGGTAAGGTTCAGAGAAACAGGGACAACGGTAAGTCCCTCGTCCTGCCAATGGCGGATATCATGACAAACCTGTCCGATCACATAAGAATCCAGGCGATAGATCAGCCCCTTTCCTTCCAGGATCGGAATAAAGAGTCCGGGAGACAGCATACCGTAATTCGGGTCATCCCATCTGGCCAGTGCCTCCATTCCACACAGAACTCCTGTCATGGTGCGCACTACCGGCTGGTAATAGACCTTGATGAAGCCATTTGAAATTGCATATTCGATATTCTCAGCGATATATCGGGTTCTCCGGGTCATCTCATCGAGTTCGGCATCATAGATGCGAAGTCCGTCTTCCTGGCCACGAATAGAGTCCGCTGCAATCTTGGCACGATCGATGCAGATGGCACTGTCCATATCATTTTTATCTGTGAAATATAGACCGATGCGGAAGTGTGTTTCCCGCATGAGCTTATCCGCGCGCATCAGCTTGGTGAGCGAGGATACACCAAGTTCCAGCTCATCCTTATAGAAGTAACCCGCGAAATGATCTCCAGAGATGCGGGCAAAAGTTCTGCCCGGGAAAGATTTCACAAGAAGATCCGCAAAGGCAATGAGAACCTTGTTACCATTCTCAAAGCCATAGCGTTCATTATAAGATTTGAAATCAACAAGATCGAAGAAAGCATAGGCTACCGGTCGGTTTTCCTTTGCTTCTACAACCTTGGATACTTCATCCACCATGTCACGAAATCCCTGAATGTTCAGAAGTCCCGTCAGCGTATCTCTAATCAATCCATTATCTTCCATTTTCTCCCCTTGGCTGTCTGTAAGGATCTGTCGCCAAAACCAGCAGTCGTCATTACTTCAGCGTGAAAAAGCCCCTTTTTAACGT
>Ga0256404_1006198_pt1 | contig 20094 bp, 18 predicted proteins | sample RumenRJG_01DNA_FD_185990 | JGI IMG/M metagenome (GOLD analysis project Ga0256404, IMG submission 185990) | Bovine rumen microbial communities from Lethbridge, Alberta, Canada - RJG_01 | ecosystem: Host-associated > Mammals > Digestive system > Stomach > Rumen | place: Canada: Alberta | collected...
AAGCTGCTGACCGCAAGTAAGCGAGGACATATCGAGTCTGGACGCTGGTATGATGTAACCCTTCAGGTGGCAGGAGATAGCGTCAAGGCATGGCTCGACAACGAACTTGTCTTCGACACGGTCTTGAAGCATGATGAAACGAAAGGAATCTTCTCGTCTGCCACTATCGACGATGCCACAGGTGAACTTATCGTAAAGGTAGCAAATACCAGCGATGTCGCAACAACCGCCAACGTCAACCTCAAGAATTTCACACCGGCATCAGCCCGAGTAGTACGCTTGGCAGCCAACGATGGTATGGAAGAGAACACGCTCGATGCCCCTACCACCATTCACCCTGTGGAGCAGTTACTCTCCCCAGAGAACAATAGCGTTCAGTTTGATGTACCTCCATACTCGCTGAACATCATTCGGCTTACAGCTCCAGCCAAGCCCTAACAAGCGTTAGAGAAATAAATAACGTCAGTTGAAATAGATCAATTTACACTCGCGGTAGAAATACTGTGCAAAAATAGCTCGAAAAACTGGTACAAACAAATATGCAACTTGAAGTGTTAAAATACAAAAAGTCCCTCATTTAGAGGGACTTAGTTCAAACTACTCCAAGTTGCTCAGAGTTGTTTATAAGGGGTCACTTGCCCACGCAAAATCTACTTTCCCACGCAGAAGTTTTTAAAGATATTTCCTAAGACTTCATTGGGAGTTATCTGACCACCGGTTATCTCTGAGAGGGTATCGAGCGCCTGACGAAGATCCTCGCTAAGGAGGTCACCGCTGAGTTGCATCTGAAGACCATCGATGACACGCTGGATGCAGTCACGAGAACGGGTCAGCGCATCATAATGACGGGCATTGGTGACGATGATATCGTTGTCGGTAAGGGCTGGAATATCAGCTGCTTCATAGATGGCCTTCTCCAAATCCTCAATGCCCGTGCCATACTTGGCGCTAATAGGCACTAATGGCAAATTTAACAAATTGCAACTATTGTTATTTATCTTATCTGACTTATTACGAACTACGATAAGTTTTTTATTTTCAGTACGTTTCAACAATTCATTAACCTCTTCGTCTGAAGGCTTCTCGTCGATAATCCAAAGAACGATACGCGCCTTATCGATGGCAGCATACGTACGACTGATACCTATCTGTTCTACCGTATCTTGTGTTTGACGGATACCTGCCGTATCGATAAAACGGAAGGTTACGCCCTGAATATCGATGGTATCTTCAATCGTATCGCGAGTGGTACCGTGGATATCCGAAACGATGGCTCGGTCATCTTTCAAGAGTGCATTCAGCAGAGTTGATTTTCCCACATTGGTCTTACCAACAATAGCCACAGGAACGCCCTGCTTGAGAGCCTGTCCAGTTTCGAAGGAACGAGCCAGTTTCGTAATGTGCGTGTCAATTTCTTTACTTAATTCCAAAAGTTCGCTACGGTCAGCGAACTCAAGGTCCTCATGGTCAGAGAAGTCGAGCTCCAACTCAAGCAACGACGTGAGTTTGAGCAGTTGTTCGCGCAATTGCGAAAGCTTAGATGAGAAATGCCCCCTCAGTTGACTCAGCGCCACCTGATGAGTAGCCTGATTGGTAGAAGCAATCAAATCAGCCACAGCCTCAGCCTGCGTGAGGTCCATCTTACCGTTGAGATAGGCACGCTGGGTAAATTCACCAGGAAGAGCCATACGGCATCCGTGCTGAATCAGCAGTTCCAGCACCTTGTTTAATATATAGCGCGAACCATGACAGGAGATCTCCGCACTCTCCTCGCCAGTATATGAGTGAGGAGCCCTAAACACGCTCACCAAGACCTCATCAACAAGGTTGGAGGTTGGAGATTGGAGGTTGGAGGTTTTGTCGACGATGTGTCCGTAGTGGACGGTATTTGGCTGGGCCGTTGTCAAGTCTTTGGTGAATATACGAGAAAGAATCTCAAGTGACTGAGCACCTGAGATTCTTATGATTCCTAACGCGCCACCCGGGGCGGTGGCCAACGCACATATTGTATCGACAGACATTAAATATTAAACATTAAAGATTAAATGCGGTCGAGTACTTTCTGAATCAGCGTGTCAATAGAGTTCTTGTACTCGGTATTCATCTCCTTGGCGTAACGGTTGGCAATCACCATGCAGCACGTCATCGCACGATGGCCAAGCAAAGCAGCCAAACCAGCAAGGGCAGAAGATTCCATCTCGAAGTTACAGATTTTCATCCCCTCATATTCAAAGGCCTCAATCTTCTCATTCTGCTGTGGGTCAGCAATATCAGCACGGAGCTGACGTCCCTGAGGACCATAGAAACCACCACAAGCCACCGTGTAGCCCTTAACCATATCATCGCCAGCTACCTGTTCTATCAGGTCGGCATCAGCTACAGCCACATAAGGTGCGCCCTTGATGGGATCCCACTTCATATGTTCGCAGAAAGCCTTCTCCATCGGTACATCACACACCACGTTACGTCCTGCATAGTAGTTCAGCAGGCCATCAAAGCCGATGCTCTTCACAGAGGCAACAAAACAGCCCGTTGGCGTGAAAGGCTGCAGACCGCCGCAGGTACCGATGCGAACCATAGTGAGCGTGCGATGCTCGTCTTTCTCCATACGCGTGGTATAGTCGATATTAGCAAGTGTATCAAGCTCGTTGACCACGATATCAATATTATCACAACCTATGCCGTGACTCTGAACGGTGATGCGCTTGCCCTTATAGGTACCGGTAATAGTATGGAACTCACGACTGCTTACCTCGTGCTCTATCGTATCGAAATGAGCAGCAACAGTATTTACTCGGGCTGGGTCGCCCACTAATACCACACGATCAGCCAGGAACTCCGGCTTCAGATGCAGATGGAAACAAGAGCCGTCCTCATTGATAATCAGTTCTGAGGGGGCAAAAATTTTCTTTTCGTTTGTCATAGTCTTATAAGGATTTGTTAGTTACTTTTATACTGTTTATTATGTACTTCCTTTTCTACGCGACGTATCTCCAGTTGCAGCGCCTCCAGTTCCTTCTCGCTGGTCAGTATCTCCTGAGTCAGCGTCTGGCGGTCGTTCTTTGAAGCACGCGCATAATAGTTGCGTGCCAGCAGGAGCGCCTTTTCCAGTACCGCAGCCTGATGACGCAGGTTCTCCAGCTCAGAGGCCCCACCCTTCTTCGCCTGCAACTGCGTTGTCTTTGCCTTCACCTCATTCAGACGAGCCAAAGCCTGCTGACGGGTAGCCTTATCCGTCCAGGTATCAGCAATGCGACTGATATCTGCCAAGGCACGCATCTGGGCATCAGAATAAGCCTCCGACTGATAACTCTTTCGCGTCTCGTTAGGGATGAAGACGTAAATACACACCTTCCCCGCAGGCTGACGGCGATCCGTCACGAAATATCCCAGATTATTCACCTCGTCGATGGCATAGAGGTAGTCATTTGCTGTAGAAGAGAACGGCATGCCAATATTCTCGGCCTTGAGAAAAGAGCCAGTCTCCGGGTCATAGCGTGTGACAAAGATATCATACCCGCCAATACTCTGCTCACCCTTCTGGGCAAAATAGAACGTCACGCCATCCGGCATCAGGAACGGGTAATTTGCTGACGAGTCAGAAATACCCCCGACCCTTACAGGTGCTGTCCATTGATTAGCTATATAGTCGCTCTGTGCAATATGTATGCACGAATCCTTCTTGTCGAAATAAGCCGTCAGACGATGATCCTTCAGTTCATTGGTAAACTGTCCCAGGGAGTCCGTCTGTTCCAACAGTCCTGCATCCGCCGAAAGGGGGATACGACTGATGAAATGACGCTTGTCAACCACCATACTGTCGATAAACATCACCTTCTGTGTAGCTGCAAGCATCTGCTGGATGCGAGGGTCTTCAACCTTCACTTCCTTCTTGGCAGTTTTCTTCTTGACGACCTTACGTGGACGACCTGCCTGAGTAGCTGTAGTCAGCAGGAAGAGTCCCATAAGAAGTATTACGTATCTTTTCATTTGCGTCTTTGTTTCACTTAAAAAAGCAAAGATACAAATAATAATTGACAAATACCAAAATTATTAACTGAATTTAAGATATGTCCACCAGTTTACCTGCGCGCACGATTGCATTCCACAGACTATGACGGGCCTCAGGATTCATCTGCTGAATCTGTTCGAAGAGCTGTCGCATATCATCACGATGCGATGCCGTCTCGTAGGGACAGAGTTTTACCTGCTTCTCATAGCCCCTCAACTCCGCATAGCGACGGATATCATTCTCCTCAACCATACAGAGCGGACGGATGATGCTCAGAGGCATCTTTCGCATCTTGAGCAAAGCAGGCATCGTATCGAAACGTCCCTGATAGAACTGGTTCATCAAGCAGGTATGCAACAAGTCATCCTGATGATGTCCCAAGGTAATCTTGTTGCACCCCAGCTCCTGCGCCAGATTAAAAAGCTGCTTACGGCGGTTCCACGAACAGAGGAAACATGGCGGCTTTTGCTTGAGTTGAGAATTGGGAGTTGAGAACGGAGAGGTATGATTAGTAGGCGTGGCAGAGAAGCTGGTTGTGACGATATGCAATGGCACATCCAACTCCTTGCAGAACTGCTCCAGATAATCCGTCGAGGTTTCGTACGAGATATTCTCCATACGTACATGGATAGCCTCAACACGGAATCTGGGCTGGTCTATCTTGGCCCGTTTGCCCAACATCTCAAGCAGACATAGCGAATCTTTTCCGCCCGACAACCCCACAAGGACATGATCACCATCCTCAAGAAGATGGTAAGTGACAAAAGCCTTAACGAAGCGTTCGCGAATGCGTTTTTCCAGTAGGTCAACCTCTGTGCGCATCTACGTTCTATTTCATGAACACTAGATAGACGGCGCAAATAATCAGCAGGAAAGCCAGGATATGGTTCCAATGGAGACTTTGCCCCTGAAACATGATATTAGCAATGACTGCGAAGACAGCCAGCGAGATACACTCCTGCACCACCTTCAACTGCACCAATGAGAAAGGACCGCCATTTCCCATGAAGCCAATACGATTGGCTGGCACCTGACAGCAGTATTCCAGGAAAGCGATACCCCATGAGAAGAGTATCACACCAATAAGCGGCCAGTTGCTTGAAGTTCCCGACTCCTGAAGTTTCAAATGCCCATACCAGGCAAGCGTCATAAAGACGTTGCTTAGTATGAGCAAAAGGATAGTATAGAATCCGTTCATAATCTGAAGTAATAGGTAATAGTGAACACTTTTCACTTTCCCTTTAAATAGTCATCCATATTCTGTGCTGCACGACGACCGTCACCCATAGCCAGGATAACAGTAGCACCACCACGCACGATGTCACCACCGGCGAAGATCTCAGCACGATTAGACTGCATACCCTCGTTAACCACGATGGTATTCTTGCGTCCCAGTTCCAGTCCCTCGATACTCTTTGGAACCAACGGGTTAGGACTAACGCCTACGGCAACGACCACCTGATCGACATCGAGCGTCACCGTCTTACCCTCTACCGGAACAGGACTGCGACGTCCACTGGCATCGGGCTCACCCAACTCCATAACCTGCAGCACGGCAGCCTTCACAGCACCAGCCTCATCAGCCAGATACTCAATAGGATTGTGCAGACAGAGGAAGTTGATACCCTCTTCCTTGGCATGCTTCACCTCCTCCAGACGGGCAGGCATTTCCTGTTCGCTGCGACGGTAAACCAATGTTACCTCAGCGCCCAGACGCTTAGCCGTACGACAAGAGTCCATTGCGGTGTTGCCACCACCCACCACGAGCACTTTCTTACCCAGGTTGATAGGCGTATCCGTAGTTGGGTTAGCAGCATCCATCAGGTTCACACGCGTCAGGTATTCGTTTGACGACATGATATTGATAGCATTCTCGCCAGGAATATTCATGAAGTTGGGCAGACCGGCACCAGAACCTACGAAGATGCCCTTAAAGCCCTGCTGCTCCAGCGTCTCCACGCTGATCGTCTTACCAACAATCACGTCGGTCTGGAAGTGAACGCCCATCTTTGACAGGTTCTCAATCTCCACATCCACAATCTTATTGGGCAGACGGAACTCAGGGATACCATATTTCAGCACACCGCCAATCTCGTGTAATGCCTCAAACACATACACATCATAGCCCTTCTTCACCATGTCGCCAGCAAAGCTCAGTCCGGCAGGACCAGAACCCACTACAGCAATCTTGATGCCGTTAGAAGGAGCTATCTCAGGCAGGGAGATATTGCCGCTCTCACGCTCATAGTCGGCAGCAAAGCGCTCCAGATAACCGATAGCCACAGCGGGCTCGTTCATCTTCAGGTGAATACACTTGCTCTCACATTGCTTCTCCTGCGGACAAACACGTCCACAGACAGCAGGCAGGGCAGATGTATTCTTCAGCACCTTGGCTGCAGCCAGGAATTCACCACGCTCGATATTCTTCACAAACGAGGGGATATTGATATTCACAGGACAGCCTTCAACACATGAGGGCTTGGCGCAGTCAAGACAACGCTTAGCCTCCGTCATCGCCATCTCCTTGGTCAGACCAATGTTAACCTCCTCAGTACGTGTGATAGCACGATAAACAGGATCGAGCTCAGGCATCTTCACGCGCTCTATCTGCGTACGCTCCTTGGGCTTCATTGAAGCACGCAGTTCCTTACGCCACTCGGCATCACGGTCGGTGAGGACCTCTATGGGGTCAACAGAGGCTTTGGCCTGAGCGGTAGCAAATTCTTCACTCTTCACTTTTACCTCTTCCTTTCCATCCAAGTGCTCCTGGAAATGCTCCATCTCCTCCTGCTCGGCCTTCTTGAAGGTACCCATGCGCTTGAACATCTCGTCCCAATCAACCAGGGCGCCGTCAAACTCTGGACCATCGATACATACGAACTTTGTCTTACCACCAATCGTCAGACGACAGGCACCACACATACCCGTACCATCAACCATAATGGTATTCAGCGACACCTCACAGGGGATATTATGCTTCTGGGCGGTAAGATTAGAGAATTTCATCATGATTGGAGGACCGATAGCAAACACCTTGTCCACATGCTCCTGTTCAATGAATTTCTCGATACCTACGGTAACGACACCTTTCTCACCATAAGAACCGTCATCGGTCATGATGATCACCTCGTCAGAACTCTCGCGAACCTTGTCTTCCAGGATAATCAAGTCCTTGGAACGACCAGCCATCACAGACAGCACACGGTTACCAGCAGCTTTCAGTGCCTGAATGATTGGCAGCATCGGAGCAACGCCCAGACCACCACCAGCGCAAACTACCGTACCGAATTTCTCTATATGCGTGGGATTTCCCAGAGGACCTACGATATCTGTGACGTAATCGCCCTCATTCAACATACACAGTTTCTTTGAAGAGAGACCCACCTGCTGTACTACCAGCGTGATAGTGCCTTTGTCTTTGTCGGCACCAGCAATGGTGAGGGGCATACGCTCACCCTTCTGTCCGACACGTACAATCACAAAGTTGCCTGCCTTGCGGCTGTTAGCAATAAGCGGAGCTTCAATCTCGAAAAGGAACACCTTTTCAGAGAACTGCTCTTTTCTGACGATTTTATTCATAATTCAGGTTTATTGTAACCAAATTGTTTAATAATTGGCTGCAAAGGTAACAAATTGTTTTGAATTAACCATACTTTTTACGAAAAAAGATGCAAACATATACTTATGCTTGCATCTTTATTCATAACCTATATGTATTAGTCAATCATTTCGAAACCTGTGTAGGGCACAAGTGCTGCAGGAATCTTGATACCGTTCTCTGTCTGGTTGTTCTCCAGCAGGGCAGCCACGATACGGGGCAGAGCCAGGGCCGATCCATTCAGTGTGTGACAGAGTTCCGTCTTCTTGGTCTCGCTGTTACGATAGCGGCACTTCAGACGGTTGGCCTGATAGGTGTCGAAGTTTGATACAGATGACACCTCGAGCCAGCGGCCCTGAGCCTCAGAGTAAACCTCGAAGTCGTAGCAGATAGAAGAGGTGAACGACTGGTCACCGCCGCAGAGCAGCAGGATACGATAAGGCAACTCCAGTTTCTTCAGCAGTCCCTCAACGTGTGCCAGCATCTCCTTGTGGCTCTCCTTTGAGTGCTCAGGCTTGTCGATACGTACAATCTCGATCTTAGAGAACTCATGCAGACGGTTCAGACCACGAACGTCCTTACCGTATGAGCCGGCCTCACGACGGAAACACTCAGTATAAGCACAGTTCTTAATAGGCAGGTCCTTCTCGTCAAGGATCACGTCACGGTAGATATTCGTCACAGGCACCTCGGCCGTAGGAATGAGATAGAAATCATCTACCTCGCAGTGGTACATCTGACCCTCCTTATCGGGCAACTGACCTGTGCCGTAGCCAGAGGCAGCGTTCACCACTGTAGGAGGCATAATCTCCGTATAGCCACTCTTGCGAGCCTCATCCAGGAAGAAGTTGATCAAAGCACGCTGCAAACGGGCACCCTTGCCGATATATACAGGGAATCCGGCACCAGTAATCTTCACACCCAGGTCAAAGTCGATGAGGTTGTATTTCTTGGCCAGTTCCCAGTGAGGCAGAGGATTAGCAATACCCAGTGAGGGGTTCACGTCCCAGTTGCCTACGGTATCCTTCTCCGTGCACTCCTTCAGGTTTGACTTCACCACGTGGTTATCCTCTGCGGCAGCACCCTCGGGCACCTCATCGTAGGGGATATTAGGAATCTGACAGAGCAGACGGGTCATCTCCTCCTGAGCCTGGTTCATGGTGTCCTCCAACTGCTTGTTGGTCTCCTTCATCTCGGACACCTTAGCCTTGATAGCATCAGCCTCAGCCTTCTTGCCTTCCTTCATCAGACCACCAATCTGGGCAGCCATCTTCTTGGCCTCGCTCAAGTTCTTGTCGAGTTCCTGCTGAGCCTCACGACGACGCTTGTCAACAGCCAGCACCTCGTCGATAGCCTCTTTAGCACCCTTGAAATGTTTCTTCTCCAAGCCGCGAATCACGCGCTCGGTTTCCTCAGTAATGAGTTTAAGTGTAAGCATAATCTATATTTGTTTTTTATCTTTTTATTTCAGTTCATTCAGTCGGGCGATATACTTGCCCAGGATATCAAACTCCAGATTGACCACCGTACCTACACGGATATCCTGGAAATTCGTGTGCTCCATGGTGTAAGGGATGATAGCCACCTGGAATGAGTTTGCCGTGGGATTACATACCGTGAGCGATACGCCATTAACGGTCACCGACCCTTTATCCACCGTGAAGTAGCCACGACGTGCCATCTCGCGGTTCTCCGGATACTCGAAAGTGAAGTAAGTAGAACCGTTGGCATCCTCCATCTTGACGCACTTAGCCGTCTGGTCCACATGACCCTGAACGATATGTCCGTCCAGACGGCCATTCATCACCATCGAACGCTCCACATTCACCTTGTCGCCCACTTTCAGCAGACCCAGATTCGTGCGGTCGAGCGTCTCTTTCATGGCAGTCACCACATACTCGTTACCATCAATCTTCACCACCGTCAGGCAGACGCCATTATGAGCCACACTCTGATCGATGCTCAGTTCACTGGTGAACGAACAGGTCAGTGTGAAGTCAATATTCTCTCTATCGTGCTTAATCGCTACTACCGTAGCAAACTCTTCAATAATTCCAGAAAACATTAAAAAAACTCCTAACTCTTAATTCTTAACTCTTAACTAAAAGAAAAAGGGACCGCCAGGGTGATGTGATGAAAACTCCTTTATCACAGGTTATGGGTGCTCTCCGTCTTTGTAATCCATCGGCATTTGGAAAACGCTTGGGTAATGGCCCGCCATCGACAAGAGAAGACTGCCCGGTTTTCATTGTTATTTGATGAGTATCCCAATCTAACCGAGACGGTCCCAGTTTTTCTTTATTCTATTATTTCATAATCCGTAGAAGCGCCAGTGGTGTCAGTCTGCCTTTGGGCATCACGATACTGTGATGGAGTCATCTCCGTAGCCTCCTGGAACAGACGGTTAAACTGCGCCGCATTAGCAAATCCCAGTTCAAACGAGATGTCCGCAATGCTTGCATCTGTATGCGCCAGCATCTGCTTAGCTTTATCTATCCTATATTCGCTGATATATTCCTTTGGTGTCTTATTCGTGATACGCTTCAGCTTACTTTCGAAATCTGCCAGGCTCATGGACATGAACACGATCAACTGCTCTACGTCAACCGTAGGATTCTTATAGTTCTTTTCCATCCACAGCTCTACACGCTTCATGAACTCATAGTCCTCCTTGGCCCTGATGACAGCCTTCTCGCGCGCCTTACTATCCTTCATCGAGCGCCTCTGTCTTCTGCGGTACATTTTCTGCAACCAGAACATCAGCATCACGCAGAGCACGACGCCTATTGCCAAATAGATCCACATGGCATTGCGCGACATCAGGAACGATGGAGGCACAATTACCTCAATCTCTTTCAGGTCATATTTCTCCGGCGAGTCAATCAGGAAGGCCTTCACCTTAAACTTATAGGTACCTGAAGGCAGGTTATTATACCATGCCGTCCTTGACACCGGGGCATTCTGCCAATCCTCGTCATAGCCCTCAAGCATATACTGATAATGTACGCGGTGCTGCAACTGATAGTTCAGTGAGGCAAAGCGGAAACCGATCTCATCATCATGATTCTGCAGTCGTACCGTCTTGGCATCGGGCACGTAATAGTCATACAGGGTGGTCTGACGCGGTGTCTGCAACACGTTGTTCAACCAGAAATCCGTGATGCGCAACTTCAGCATAGAACCTGTCGATGTCATCAACTTTGTTTGATCTACATCGTAATAGCCATTCACCGTACCGAAAAGCACATGTCCGTTTTGCAGCGTCACAGCAGAAGCCTCTGAGCAAATCGTCTCATCCACGCCTTCCAGGTTAGAATAGGTGGCAAAGATGCGCTTTCCCTGATCGAAGGAACAGATGTGGTGGTCTGTAGCAAACCACACGTTGCCACGGCTGTCAAACGTCAGACATTTTATCTCCTCAGACGGCAGACCGTCTTTTGCGCCGAAATGCTCAAAATACCAGTGTCCCTCCGAGTCCTGTCCGATGGTATGTGCCAGACCACCGCCATTGGTGCCTACCCACATCATGCCATGCGCATCACGCGCCAGACAAACCACATCGTTTGACATCAGGATATTGTCAGGATACTCTTTGGATTCCAACAGTCGCTGCACCTCTACCTTACCTTTCTTATACGACATGATAAGCACACCGTCGGTTGTTCCTGCCCACACCTTTCCGTCCTTGTCGAGTTCCAGCGTGCGCACCTTCTGGTAGGCATTGATGGGATAATTGTTCATGCCCCTCTTGGGATAGAGGAATCCGTTCTTACCCTTAGGCAACAGATTCACGCCACCGCCATAGGTTGCCACCCACAGGTTGCCATCCTTATCCTCCAGACAGCAATAGGCACGATCATCATTCAGCGAGTTGGGATCACCAGCCTTATGACGCAGGTTCACGATAGAGTAACCGTTGCCCGTTGGCGTCATCCTAAACAATCCATTATCCTTCGAAGCGATCCAGTAGCGGCCACTGGCATCCTTTGAGATGCCGTATATACGTCCAATAGGACTGCCGTCATCGGTCCTTGACCAGGTAGTGTGTATGCTGTCGCCCTTGATGATATGCAGCACACCAGCCTTGGTACCCATCAGCAACTGTTTCCTAGACTTGTCGTACAACAGTCCGCGAATTTCGTTATCCAAAGGATTGGTGCTGCCAGGCGCAACCATCCTGCGAGCTATCGTCTGCTTGATAATATCCAGTTTCTCCAGTCCGCGACGCGTTGTTGACTCAAACACCACGCCCTCGTTGGTTATCAGCATGGCATTTACCGCATTCGACAGGTTCCAGGGGTTAGAGGGGTCGTTATGGAAATACTCCACCTCATCGGTCTCACGGTTATAATAACCGAAGCCGCCACGGTTCATGGCTATCCAAACCACACCGTTACTTTCGGCAATAATACCGCCATAGCCGTCATAGTCGGGCGTTTTCACGTTCTGCGAGTAGAACCGCTCCACATGGGTCTCAGGATCTATCTTACTGACACCCATACGCGCGTCCGTAAACCATATCAGGCCGTGACTGTCCACAAAGAGCTTGGCAACCTGGTCGCCACCAGAGCGAATCACCTGTGATTCCTGACCATATGAGAACGACATGATCTTGCCACTCTTTGTACCCACATAGATATTATAGCCATTTGAATACAGACAAGTGATACTTTCGTCCAGGAACAGTCCCTTGCGCTCTACAGTCAGGTTACTGGCATCCATGCGATGCACGCCCTGATTCGTACCAAGCCATATATCGTCCTGATAACCCTCGGTTATCGAGGTGATAACCATGTCTCCCACGGTGATGAGCTGTGCCTTGACGCCGGAAGACATCATACGCAACTTATACAGGCCCACGCCGTCTACAGTAACCAGCACATCACCGCTACTTGTCACGACGATAGGATGTGTCGTACGGTATTCCTCACTGCCACTGACATTCTCAAAGGGATTGACGATGCAGTCGGTTGAGCGTTTCAGCACAAAGACCCTGGAGTCATACATGCGCATCCACACGTTCTGCTGATTGTCCACAGCCAACTGTGCTATACGGTTATGCAGATTCCTGATATGACTGGCAGCGCCCGTCTTATAATTAAAAAAGTTGTATCCGTCAAATCTGGAAAGGCCATTCCAGGTGGCAAGCCATATATAGCCATAGTCATCCTGCACCATATGCGCAATGGCATTGCTCGCTAATCCGTCATCCGTTGAGAAATGACGACGCGCAGCCTGAATCTGCTGAGCATTGGCATCCGTTCCGCCCAGTTGGAAGATACAAGCAATCGTAAGAACTATTTGTGTGACCTTTCTCATTGTATTTCCTTTTGTATAGATTTACGGCTACGAAATTACAAATATTTTTTCTGAGTTGATACGTTTTTATCTTTTTTAACGATTCTTATGCTCTAAAAACCACCTATGGGTCCAGAACACGTACATCAGAAGAGCCGCAACAACAAGGAGGAATGCCACCATGAGCATCTCCATCGTACGTCCGCTGAAGACGTAATAGCCCACGCCGACACCGATAGCCAAGCCGCTCTCCCACCCCAGCATGAAGGTGCTCTGCGAGGTACCTCGCTGGCAGTGACGGCTCAACTTGATGAAGAACAGCAGGAACCTACCGCCAACCAGTCCTACTCCCAAGCCCAGAAGGGGCGTTGTCAGGGGTGAATAGCGGGACGTCAGAAGTATAATCAACGAGGCGCCTATCAGCAACAGACCGGTAATCACCTCACTCTTCAGTTCTGCATCACAAAACACGAAGCGCTGGGCCAGCAGGGCCAACAGGAAACCCAGCATCACCATGCCATAAGCATGTACAGGCACTGGGAGCGACATCAGCATACCGATAGCCGTCGTCACCAACAAGAGGTTCAGGAAGAGTGTCCATCCTGACGTCAGGAAAAACCTGTCAAGACTCAGCACATGCAGGTTGTCCTCCGGAATTCGGAACGGAAAGCGGATAAACGATACCAGTAAGATAGCCGCCACGCAACATACCAGCGCCAGGAAGAAGACGTTCAGCGTCGACATAGGCGAGGCCGGTATAGATGAAGGGACTATCAGACTAGACAACTGCATCATCAGCAGTCCGGCCATCGGGCCCAGCGACAGGGCAAACCGTCCGAACCACGTTGCTGAGTGGTTGGCCTCCGTGCGCTGATGCGATTCACAGGTATCGATAATCAATGTCGACGAGAGTACCATCTGCGCCAAGCCAAAGGCCGCGCCCTGAAGTCCACGCCATACAAGTATTATCGGAAACAGGTGCAAGGCGGGGAGCTTGAAAAACGGCAACGTCATCGATGCGGCCAGTACCAGCACACATATCATGAACACCACGTTGCGCCTGTATTGCTGCACCAGGTAGGAGCAGAAGGCACCCGGCAAGAACAAGCCCAAGGCAAAAGAACCCATCACCAGACCCACCTGCCGGTTGTCCAGACCAGCAGCTTCCTTCAGCCATATAGGCAAGGTAGGAATCAGCATTGTAACGGCCATCGACAGCAAAAGGTTTGCTAGCACCATCAACCAGAACTCCTTATGCCACAGTCCGATATGAACTCTTGTGCCTTGTGTGTTCACGCTTATAGTCTTTAATTAATACGATTCACTCTCGTTGGGGAAGTCACCGCTCTTCACGTCAGTAACATACTGTCCGATAGCATCCGTCATCACCGTATTCAGGTCGGCATAGCGACGCAGGAAACGGGGAGAGAAGCCCTGGTTCATACCCAACATATCCGCTACTACCAGGACCTGGCCGTCGCACTTACCGCCAGCACCGATACCGATAGTAGGCACACTGATTTCCCTGGTCACCTGTTCGGCCAGTGCTGCGGGCACTTTCTCCAGAGTCACGGCAAAACAGCCGGCCTCACTCAGAGCCTTGGCATCCGACAGCAGTTTGGCGGCCTCCTTCTCCTCCTTGGCACGTACAGCGTATGTACCAAACTTATTGATACTCTGAGGTGTCAGTCCCAGGTGGGCCATCACGGGGATACCGGCATCCAGGATAGCCTTGACGGTGTCCAGTATCTCTACGCCGCCCTCCATCTTCAGGGCGTCACATCCACTCTCCTTCATGATGCGGATAGCATTCACCACGCCATCATGCACACCAGTCTGATAAGAGCCGAAGGGCATATCACACACCACCAGTGCACGTTTCACGGCACGAACCACCGAACGTGCGTGATAGATCATCTGATCTACGGTCATAGGCAACGTGGTAGAGTTACCAGCCATCACATTTGACGCTGAGTCACCCACCAGGATGCCGTCAATACCGGCACGGTCTACGATGCCTGCCGTGGTGTAATCGTAAGAGGTGAGCATTGAGATCTTCTCACCCTTTTCCTTCATTTCAATAAAGCGATGCGTCGTCACTTTACGATTGTCGCTTACTAAATATCCTGCCATAATGTGTTTAATTTTTGGTAATTTATATCCTGATAATCTTTAATCTGTATATTCGATAATGCCTCGATATTCTCCTTGGTATTCGTGGTGGTCAGTCCCACGACGTACATGCCTGCAGCGCGTCCGCTCTTCAGGCCGTTGATACTGTCTTCCAGCACCACGCACTCATCCGGACTCACGCCAAAACGCTCAGCACCCTTCAGATAGCAGTCGGGCGAGGGCTTGCTCTCGGCAAAGTCCTCACTGGTCAGAATCGCGTCAAAGAGGGATTTGAACTCAGGACGTACACGGAATACGCTTTCCATCTTAGGCATATTGCTGCTTGTCACCACGGCTGTCTTCACGCCATGCTGGCGCAAGTCCTGTATAAAAGCCTCGAAACCTGCAATATAGCTATAGTCCATCTGTGCCTCAAATTCGTTCAGGCGCCGGGTCACTATATCGCGCTCTTTTTCCAGTTCGCCGCTCCACCACTTGTCATAAATCTGCTGCAGCGTAGAACCCTTTATCTCATGTTCCAGCCCTGGGCGTTCCGGATGATATAACCGGCACTGACTTCCCCAGAAAACGGTGTACTGTGGCTCTGTGTCAAACACCACACCATCCAGGTCGAAAAGTGCCGCTTTCAGTTGTCTCATTACTTATTCTATTTAAAAATCGGGTGCAAAGGTACAAAATAATTGAGAATTAAGAATTCTTTTTCAAGAAAAAGCGGTCAAGCCGAGCGAATAATTAAGAATTATTTGTATCTTTGCACCATGAAATTGATTGAAAAGTATTTCCCAAAGCTCACCAACGAGCAATATGCGCAGTTTGAATCCCTGAATGCGCTGTATCATGAATGGAATCAGAAGATTAACGTTATCTCGCGCAAGGATATCGATAATCTTTATGAGCACCATGTGCTTCACTCCATGGCTATCGGCCGCTTCATAGGCTTCAAGCCCGGCACGCAGATTCTCGACTTCGGCACCGGTGGCGGTTTCCCCGGTGTGCCCCTGGCCATTCTGTTTCCTGAGTGCGAGTTCAAGCTCATCGACGGCACGGGCAAGAAGATTCGCGTGGCGCAGGAGGTATGCGATGCTATCGGACTGAAGAACTGTCACCCCGAGCACCTGCGTGGCGAGGACGAGAAAGGCAAGTACGACTTTGTGGTGAGTCGTGCCGTGATGCCCCTGCCCGACCTGGTGAAGATTGTCCGCAAGAATATCAGCAAGGAGCAGCGCAATGCCATCCCCAACGGTGTCATCTGTCTGAAGGGAGGCAACCTGCAGGGCGAGACGCAGCCTTTCAAGAAGATTGTCCAGTCCACGGAACTCTCCAACTATTTCAGTGAGGAGTGGTTCAAGGAGAAATACTGTATCTACTTACCACTGTAACCATGCTGACTATCAAGGTTTTCGAGGTAAACCCTCTGCAGGAGAACTGCTACGTAGTGAGCGACGACACCAAAGAGTGTGTCATCATTGACTGTGGTGCCCTTTATGACAACGAACAGCATGCTATCCAGAACTATATCCGGGAGCAGCAGTTGAAACCCGTTCACCATCTCTGCACGCATGGCCACTTTGACCATGTGTTTGGCGCTGCCTTTGTTTACAAGGCCTTCGGACTGAAGCCCGAGGCTCACACCAATGACCAGACGATGATAGAGGACCTTGACCAGCAGTGCCGCATGATGGGTTTCGACCTTGGCACCAGTTTTACCAACATCCCCCTGGGCAGGATTCTCAGTCATCAGGATGTCATCACGTTTGGCCATCACAGTCTGAAGGTGCTCCACACCCCAGGCCATTCCCCCGGCAGCATCATCTTCTATTGCGAAGAAGAGCATGTAGCCTTCTCGGGCGACACGCTCTTCCGTATGAGTGTAGGCCGTACCGACCTCCCAGGCGGCTCGTGGGAACAGTTAATCAACAGCCTTTCTACTGTCATTGCCCATCTTCCCGCCGAGACCACCGTCTATCCAGGCCATGGTCCCAAGACCATCGTTCGCGATGAGGTAAGGATGAATCCATATTTCCATTAACCATAGATAACCATAGAATATAAGAATGAAAAGATTGTTTTTATGCTACCTGTTTTTAATGGTAGCAATTGATATTGTGGCTCAACATGTGGATACGCCAAAGAAACTGGTGAGCGGCTACGTGATAACCAACGATAATGACACGATACACGGCACGATAGACTATATCTCGAAAAAAGAGAACAATGCCGTCTGCCGGTTCCTGCCAGAAGGCGAAACAACCTACCGAATGTATCAGCCCTACGACATCCGGGGCTACCGTTTCATGGATGACGGCTCTTTTTACGTAAGCAGTACGCTGCCTGTCAACGGCAAGGACAGCAACCTTTTTGCTGAATGTCTGCTACTTGGCGGAGTGAGTCTCTACAGTTATCAGGACGGTGACCAGACCTACTATTACATGGTTGATGCCAATGGCAAGACTGCAACCATCAAAGAGGAGTCATACGACGACTACCGAACGGAGGATGCCATGAAGCGAAAGCGAGAGAACCTGCGCGGTGCTGCAGAAATCATGTTTATCAGTTCTGAGGCTACACAGGCCCTGTGGAAAAATGATATCACTGCAGCCAATCTGAAGAAGACGACACGCCGGTACAACCAGATGTATTGTAAGGAAGCTGGCGACTGTGTGGAGTTTGAATACGACAACAGCAAATCCAAGTATGCCACCCGCTTCTTTATGGAGGGCGGTATGAGATGGGGCCAGATCAATGACAAGAACCTGTCCTATCATGCCATGATGCCACATGTGGCGCTGGGCTTTGAGTTCGGTGCTTCACGCAACCATCCCAACCTTGCATACCAGTTCATGGTACTGGCTGGACTATACAAGAACAAGGTGAAGGATCTGGACGAGTATTCTCATCTCCGCGTCATGGAGAACGACAAGTTATGGATTGAAATCGATTGCGGACTTATCTATCGCTTTGACACAAAAAAGAAGCACCGCCCCTATATATGCGGCGGTACTACTTTATCTATGACTCAGGGACTTTACGGCGGACTTGGTTACGAGTTCTGCATGGGGCGCAGACTGCTGCGTGTGGGGGCTAAAGGCAACTGCCGTTTCATCAATCTGGCCAATATCCTCGACAGCAATATCTTCGAGTTCAAGAAGATGCCCTCAAAATCACTCGACCTGTCCGTTGCCTGGGTTTTCTAGGACCTATTCTGCGGCCACGACCTCAATCTCGACCAGTGCTCCCTTGGGAAGTGTCTTCACTGCCACTGCGGAACGGGCGGGATATGGCTCTGCAAAGAACTCGGCATAGACGGCGTTCATATCCGCAAAGTCGTTCATGTCAGCCATGAATACCGTTGTCTTGATTACATTGGCCATTGTCAGGCCAGCCTCTTCCAGGATGGCCTTCACGTTGGTCAGCGACTGACGGGTCTGTTCCTTGATACCACCCTCAGCAAAACTGCCTGTGGCGGGGTCAATGGGAATCTGACCGGAGGTATAAACGAGGTTTTCCACTCTGATGGCCTGACTGTATGGGCCGATGGCTGCAGGAGCAGCCTTTGTACTGATTACATCTTTCATATTCGTCGTTGTTTGAATTAGTCGTTAATAAAGGATTTCGTCGTCATGTCGTAATACAGAGCCTCCAGTTCCGCCAGTGTCAGTTTCTCGACACTATGTTCGATGATGCGGATCAGCTCATCACGCCGACGTTCGTCTGTCTGATTGAATCTGTTCATGTAAGCCATATTGCCTTTTCTTTCAAATATCCTATTCGTAATGTCTGATTCTAACGTCAATGCCGTCATTCCGGAGCAGTGACGGAATGCTGTTCAGGTCTGTCTGTCCGTAGTGATAGGGAAACAGCACCTTGGGCTTGATGATTCCTGCAGCCCTGACCAGTTGCCCTGGTGTCATGGTGTAGGGCTGGTTACACGGCAGGAAGGCAATGTCAATGTCCTTCACAGCCGACAATTCCGGAATATCCTCCGTATCACCGGCGATATAGATTCTCAGGCCGTCGACAGTCAGGATATAGCCGTTATCACGTCCCTTGGGATGGAACTGCGTGCGTCCCTCACTGTAGTTATATGCAGGAACAGCCTCAACAGTGAAGTCATCAGCCAACTGCAACTTATCACCGTTCTTCATCACCTCACCAGAGCCATACATTTCGGCACATCGCTGGTTGGTAATGAAACGTGTCTTTCCGCCTGTCAGAATCTTTATGGCATCCTGACTGAAGTGGTCGCCATGCTCATGGGTCACAAAGAGATAGTCAGCCTTGGGCATAGCAGCATAGTCTATCGTCTTGTTACCCAACTTCGTCACAGGATCAATCTCAATCTCCTTGCCATCATACTGGATACGGATGCTGGCATGTGTCAAGGCATGAAACGTCACCGTCTTACCGCTTCTGGTCTTAAACACATCCACCTCGTAGGTGTCGGCAGTGACGGGCATGCCAGCCTCTTTCCATGCCAGGATACCACCTTTCAGGTTCACGCACTTATAGCCAATGTCGGCCAGCTTTCCGGCAGCATTGGCAGAGCGGCGTCCACTGCGGCAATAGATGGCGATGACTTTGTCCTTCGGCAGTTTAGCCTTGACCTGCTCTGCAAAGTCGCTCTGAAACTGGTCTATAAGAATGGCACCTGCGATATGCCCCTCGGCAAACTCGTCGGCCTTTCTTACGTCAAGGATTACCACGTCAGGGTCTGCTGTCAGTTCGGCAAACGCCTTCACATCATAATTGTCAAAATTCTGGCTGCAAGCTGTGTTCAGCCCCAGTACAGCCAACAAGAATGTCAGGACCTTTTTCATATTTCCGTGTGTCGTAGCTTCAAAAATTCAACTTTAGTTAATTGTGAGGGCAAATATACGAATAATATCCTAAAAAGGACTATCTTTGCCCTCACTTTTAATATGTTTTCACTACTGTCCCGTTAAAGTGGACTAATCGCTCTTTGAAATAATTGAAATTCAGTCTATTACGCTGGTTTTTGAAATGAAACGGACTTGATTTTGTAACTTTGCAGCCAAATATAATTGACTGCTAT
>Ga0256404_1006199_pt1 | contig 20094 bp, 17 predicted proteins | sample RumenRJG_01DNA_FD_185990 | JGI IMG/M metagenome (GOLD analysis project Ga0256404, IMG submission 185990) | Bovine rumen microbial communities from Lethbridge, Alberta, Canada - RJG_01 | ecosystem: Host-associated > Mammals > Digestive system > Stomach > Rumen | place: Canada: Alberta | collected...
TAGCCAGCCACAGGGGCGACATGGCCAGGACCATCGTGAACATACGTGCCTCGCTGGCCGGCATGGCCAACATAGTGCCCAGGAATATCAGGTAGATAGTCATCATACCTGCGCCCAGATACATCATGACCTTGGCAACAACATTCTGGTCGAAGGCCGGATTACGACGCAGGGCAAGACTATTCTGCTTACGCAGCAGCAGGAGAAGGCGTAGGCGATTCATATTATCTCAGGTCAATGACCTCGGCAGAGGGGAAATCCTTGGAATTGAAACGGAACTCGGAATCAGGCAGTTTTGAAGTAACCAGATTACTAATCACAAAAGTGGTCCACTTCTGCTTCTGCAACAGTTTCACCTCTGTAGGATGATACGTCTTTTTGTCTACGGTAATAAACATCTCCCTGACACGACGGCTCTGATCCGTAGCCGTGAGATGCACCTTGTACGACTTATCCGTCTGGGTCATGGTGTACTTGAATCCCTTCTTATACATATTCACGAAGTTATAGGGATTAAGCACCTGAAGCTGCGACTCTGAGGGATTTGCCACGTTGACCTCTTCAGTCTTTGACATATAGGTCCAGAGTGTCTTTCCGTCAAACCACATCGTTGCGACTGGTGTGGTGGCATGAAACATCTTTCCCTTGACGGCAATCTTTCCGCTGGCATCGCCATATTGGGCACTTGTCATGGAAAAATCAGCTTTCACGCCCTCGCGTGCACTCACCTTTGCCGCACATTTATCAAGCACCTCCTTGGCGCTCTGTGCCTGTACGCTACTAACTGTAAAAAGACTGAATACTATTGATAATGCTAATATATACTTTTTCATATCCTGAACAATTTTTAGTTATTTATCTTAAAGAACTCAATAGATTCTCGAGGCTCATATCATCCTGAATCAACACCTCACGCGGCTTGGAACCATGAGCAGCACCTACGATACCAGCTTTCTCCAACTGATCCATCAATCGGCCGGCACGGTTATAGCCAATGGCGAACTTACGCTGAATCAGACTGGTAGAACCGCTCTGTTCGTGAACAATCAGACGGGCGGCATCATCAAACATCGGATCCAGATGACTCAGGTCGGCATCATTGCTGCCTGATGACATACCATCACTCTCGCTAACGGGAGGCTCTGGCAACTCATAAGGCTCCAGATAGCCCTGCTGCTGAGCAATAAACTGGTTGATATTATCTACCTCAGGGGTGTCAACAAACGCACATTGCACACGCACTGGATCGTTGCCCTGCAGATACAACATATCACCTCGGCCAATCAACTGCTGGGCACCCATACGGTCGAGGATGGTCTTAGAGTCGATACCCTGACTCACCTTAAAGGCAATACGTGCAGGGAAGTTGGCCTTGATAGTACCCGTAATGATATTCGTCGTAGGACGCTGGGTAGCAATAATCATGTGGATACCTACGGCACGTGCCTTCTGGGCGATACGGGCGATAGGCAACTCAATCTCCTTACCGGCAGTCATGATCAAGTCACCAAACTCATCGATGACCACGACGATATACGGCATATACTTATGTCCCTTCTCAGGATTCAGCTTACGGGCAATGAACTTCTTGTTGTAGTCCTTGATATTTCTCTCGCCTGCTGCCATCAGCAACTCGTAGCGGGCATCCATCTCCACACAGAGACTCTGAAGCGTGCGAATTACCTTTGACGTATCTGTAATGATGGGCGATGCATTGTCATCGGGGACTTTTGCCAAAAAGTGGTTGGCTATTTTTGCATAGATAGAGAACTCCACCATCTTGGGGTCCACCAGCACAATTTTCATCTCTGCCGGATGCTTCTTATATAATAAAGAGGTAAGGATGGCATTCAGACCTACTGACTTACCCTGACCGGTAGCACCTGCCACCAGGAGGTGAGGCGCCTTCGCCAGGTCGAACATAAACACCTCATTGGTGATGGTCTTACCCATGGCACAGGGCAACTCCATCGTGGTCTCCTGGAATTTCTTAGAGTTCAGGATGGATTCCATTGACACGATATTGGCTTTCGCATTAGGCACCTCAATACCGATAGTACCTTTGCCAGGGATAGGTGCGATAATACGGATACCCAGAGCCTTCAGACTCAAGGCGATATCATCCTCCAGGTTACGGATCTTAGCGATACGCACACCCTGGGCAGGGGTAATCTCGTACAACGTAATGGTAGGACCTACGGTAGCACGGATAGACGAAATCTCAATTCCGAAATTACGCAGCACCTCAATGATGCGGTTCTTGTTGGCATTCTGCTCATCCATATCGATATAGGGCTTTCCGTCGCTTTCATAAGTCTGCAGGAGGTCGAGCGTTGGATAATGATAATTCTCCAGGTCGCGCTTGGGGTCATAGGGCTCCATATTCTCAAATGCCGTCTCGTTCACGTTCTGTCCGTCGGCTTTCTCTACATCCTCAGCCACTACAATATCCATATCGGTATCATCCTGACCCTTGCTATTGCCGGCAGGCTCCTTGATGTCTGAATCATCGATGACCACAGGCTTCTCATTATAGGCAGGCTCCTGATGGTCAAACACAATCTCTTCTGCCTTAGGGTCGTCAAAGACCTCTGGGTCTTCCTCTGTCTGAATCAGGTTCTCGTAAGAACTGGGCTGTTCCCCGTCTTCTTCCTTCGCGGTATTCGTCACAGTAAACTTCACCCTCTCCAGGAATTTCGTGGGATTCAGAATCTTGCGAATCCAGATAATGGTCTGATTGCTCACATAGCCCAGGAAACACAAAGCCACCATGGCAAGGATGGCAACCAATCCAGGCAAACCAACATAGCGCGAAATGAAATCACCAATATACAAGCCGTGTTCGCCACCCAGACAGAAATGCGACTCGTTGACGATGGGATTCACAAACATAGCCAATGCTACCGACGACCATATCGTCAATAAGGCAATACAAAAAAACCATTTAAGCAATGATACCCTATAGGCGCGCATTAAAGAAAGTGAAAGCAGCACCAGGAACAAGGGAATACCGAAGGCAGCCAGACCGAAACCTTTGTTCATGAAGTGATACGACATCCAGGCGCCCAGACTACCTATAGCATTCTTAAACAATTCGTTCTGGTTCTCCATATCACCAGGATGCGGGTTTTCTATGATGCTTTGGTCATATGCACCAGTTGTGAAGAAGGATACAAACGACCAAGCCATACAGATGGAGATGGCCAATAATATGATGCCGAGAAAGAAATGTACTTTCTCACTCCTTGTAAAATCCAAGATTTTTGAAAAGCCCGTTGCTTCCCCCAAGGTTGTAGTATTAGCTTTATTCTGACTTCTTTTAGTCTTTTTCTTGTCTGTATTCCGTGACATTTTCTTTATTATTCGTTAATTCTTTTGCAAAGGTAGAAAATAAATATGAATTAAAGTATAAGATTTATGAAATATTTTGTATTTTTGCACCTCGAAAAGGAAAGAAGATGCTTAAAACAATATACAACAAGTACGATAAGGCATTGATTTCATCGCTTCCCATAGCGCAATTCCAAGGGAAAATCATTGTCGTTCTAACGCCAGGAGAAACAGAAAAAGCTGTGCGTTTCCTATTGTCGCAACCTATACTGGGCTTCGACACAGAGACGCGTCCGTCTTTCAGAAAAGGTCATCAGCATAAAGTTTCCCTCCTGCAGGTGGCCACGCCAGACATCTGTTTTCTGTTCAGGCTCAACTATACGGGACTGACAGACTCACTCATCCAGCTCCTGGAAGACGAGAGTGTATTGAAGATTGGCCTCTCGTGGCACGATGACATCAACTCACTCCATAAGCTCAAGGAATTCAAAATGGGCAAATTCATCGACATCCAACATCATGCCAAAGAACTGGGTATCGAGGATTTGAGTCTGCAGAAAATCTATGCCAACCTGTTTGCCCAGAAAATCAGCAAACGCCAGCAATTGAGCAACTGGGAAGCCGACATCCTGACAGACAAGCAGAAGTCCTATGCTGCCACCGATGCATGGGCATGTATACAAATATACAACGAGATTATAAGACTCAAAGAGACAAGAGATTACAAACTAATTATTAAAGCAGAAGATAAGAATGAAGCAAGTATATCTGAAAAGGGGTAAAGAAGAAAGTCTGTTACGTTTCCATCCATGGGTTTTCTCAGGTGCCATCCATCATCTTGACGATGGCATTGAGGAGGGCGACGTGGTACGTGTCGTATCAGAAAAGGGCGTTTTCATCGCTGTAGGTCACTATCAGCAAGGCTCTATTTCCGTACGTGTACTCACCTTTAATGATGTAGAAATAGATGACGCTTTCTGGCACTCTCGCATTCAGTCGGCCCTCAACATGCGTCAGGACATCGGGTTGGCCAACAGCAGCAATACCAATGCCTTCCGATTGGTGCATGGTGAAGGTGACTTGCTACCAGGACTGATTATCGACTTCTATGATAAGACCGCCGTGATGCAGGCTCATAGCATTGGCATGCACATGTCGCGCCACGCTATTGCAAAAGCCCTGGCTGAGGTCATGAAGGGTCGTATTGAGAATATCTACTACAAGAGTGAGACCACCCTACCCTTTATGAAGCCCGAGAATGGATTCCTGCTTGGTAATAGTGATGATAACATCGCCATTGAAAACGGCCTGCGTTTCTATGTGGACTGGCTCCGTGGCCAGAAGACCGGTTTCTTCGTGGACCAGCGCGAGAACCGCGCTTTGCTGGAAAAATATGCCAAGGGTAAGCGTGTTCTTAATATGTTCTGCTACACAGGTGGTTTCTCGTTCTACGCCATGCGCGGTGGTGCCCAGCTGGTACACTCAGTCGACAGTTCTGCCAAGGCTATCGAGCTGACCCGTCGCAATGTGGAACTCAACTTCCCTGGCGACCCACGTCATGAGGCTTTCTGTGAGGATGCCTTCAAGTATTTGGACAGCTCATCACACACTTACGATCTCATTATCCTTGACCCACCAGCTTTTGCCAAGCATCGTGGAGCGCTGCATAACGCTTTGAAGGGATACACCCGTCTGAATGAGAAAGCATTCGAGAAGATTGAGAAAGGTGGCATCCTGTTCACATTCTCCTGCTCTCAGGTGGTCTCCAAGGATCATTTCCGCAATGCCGTATTCACGGCTGCAGCACAGGCCAAGCGCAAGGTGCGCATCCTGCACCAGTTGCACCAGCCTGCTGATCACCCCATCAATATCTACCACCCAGAGGGTGAGTATCTGAAGGGCCTCGTACTCTATGTTGAATAAAGTTAGGCAGTATATCTCCGAACATCGTTTGCTGGATGCAGACAAACGCTATCTGGTGGCCCTCAGTGGTGGCGCCGATAGCGTCTGTCTGCTTCTTGTTTTAAAACAACTAGGTTATCAGGTGGAGGCCGCGCATTGTAATTTCCTGTTGCGTGGCGACGAGAGCCATCGTGACGAAGCCTTTGCCCAGACGCTCTGCAACGAGCACGACATCCCCTTCCATGTCATCCATTTCGACACACGCACTTACGCCCAATTGCATAAGGTCAGCATCGAGATGGCAGCCCGCGACCTGCGTTATCAGTATTTCGAGAATCTCAGACGTGATATTCAGGCAGAGGGTATCTGCGTGGCCCATCACCAGGACGATTCCGTAGAGACCATCCTCATGAATCTGCTACGTGGAACAGGTATTCACGGACTCTCAGGCATCAAGCCTCGCAATGGTTTTATTCTCCGTCCCCTGCTCTGTGTCAGTCGCAAGGAGATTGAAGCATGGCTGGCCGGACAACATCAGACTTACGTCACCGACTCCACCAATCTGGAGGCCGATGTGGTGCGCAACAAACTGCGTTTGAACGTTATTCCACAATTACAGGCCATCACGCCAAATGCCGTCGGCAATATTCTCCAGACGGCCCAACACATCAGCGAGGCTACCACCGTCTATGACCATTATATGCAGGAGGCCATTGGCCGCCTGGTAGATAATAATTCCATCACTATCGACACTCTGCTTCAGGAGCCATCTCCCGAAAGTATCCTGCACCAGTGGCTCAGTCCCCTCGGCTTCACTTCCGCCTTGATTGAGAACATCTGGCAGTCGGTAGCCACATCACAGTCGGGCGCAGAGTGGTATTCATCCACCCATCAGCTCACCATCTGTCGCGGCAAACTCATCGTGGAGCCCAAGCAGGCGGAGCGTCCTGTCCTGCGTATTCCAGAAACCGGAGTCTATGTCTACGATGAAGCCACCAAAATTCGCTTGTCGCAACAGGAAGGTTCCACCGTTATCAAACAACCAGCCACGGCCTGTCTCGATGCAGGGAAGATACATTTCCCCCTCATCCTGCGTCCCGTCGCTACTGGCGACCGCTTCACACCGTTTGGCATGAAGGGTTCCAAACTTATCAGCGACTACCTCACCGACCTACATCTCTCCGTCTTCGAGAAACGTCGCACTTTGGTATTATGCCAGTCTGATGGTACCATCCTCTGGCTCGCAGGCTACCGCCCAGATGCCCATTTCTGCGTCACTTCATCTACCCACTCCACCCTTATTATTACACTGGAGATACAAGAATAATTCAAATCTCCAAGAAGCACTAATGACTTCCAATATATAAGAATATCATTCCAAGGAGAACTAAAGCCAGGTCAACAGCCTTAGCCTTCAGATTCTTCTCGCGGAAGAACATCGCCCCGCAAAGGAACGACACGATGACCGAACCACGACGTACCATTGACACGATACTGATCATGGCCTCTGGCAAAGAGAGCGAATAGAAATACATGAAGTCGGCCGTGGACAAGAACACGCTGACGCCAATGATAGCCCAGTCCCAGTGGAAAGGCGTTGTCTGATTGTGTTTTGGCCACCACAAGAGCAGCAACATCACCAGCATCATGAAACACTGGTAGATATTATACCACGACTGTACCATCATACGATCCAGTCCTACACCACCCTGACCTGCTGGTGCCATCAGATACTTATCGTACAGGCCGCTGACAGCTCCCAGCGCAGCAGCGCCTACAATCATATATATCCAATGATCATGCTTGAAGTCGATACCTTCCTTCTTTCCGCTACGACTGAGCAACAGGAATGATATGACAGCAAGTGACACACCCACCCATTGCCACACATTCAGTCGCTCGCCAAAGAACAGTAACGCACCTACCAGCACCATCACCGGTCGCGTGGCGTTGATAGGTCCAACGATGGTAAGCGGCAGATGCTTCATACCGAAATAGCCCAGTATCCATGAAGAGAGTACGATAAGTGCTTTCAACACGATAAACTTATGAACCTCCCAACCACCACTGGCCACATGGAAGATGCTGCCATCAAGCATATCCGTCATACCGCTCAATAGGATAAACGGCAGGAATATCAGCGATGAGAACAGCGTGTTAAGAAACAAAATTGGAATGACGGCGTTATCCTTCAATGCCTTTTTCTTCAGGGAATCATAGATACCCAAAAAGGCAGCCGACAAAAATGCTAAGATTAACCACATAATTAATATTTAATATCTACTAGGAAAAGGGCATTGCCCGGCATCGACTCGCCAGCCTCCGTACGGCGTTTGCCCTCTATCACACGACGAAAATCATCTATTGTCATTCTACCCCGACCAACCTCAATCAACGTACCGACAACGGCACGCACCATATTACGCAGGAATCTGTTGGCCGAAATCTCGAAATACCATGTTGACGGGGATGTCTGATGCCACTCAGCACACGTCACCTTACAGAGCGTAGTCTTCACATCTGCATGACTCTTGCAGAAAGCACCAAAATCCTCATACTCCAGGAGCATCCGTGCTGCCTCGTTCATCTTTTGGAAGTCCAGCGGATAATGCAATTCGCAGGAATAATGACGCTCAAAAGGAGACTTTACTGTATGTACATAATAATAATAGGTGCGCGAGGTAGCAGAGAACCGGGCATGCAAGTCATCGCTGACAGGTTCTACTTTCTGCACAGCGATATCCTGTGGCAGCAGTTTGTTCAACTTATATGCCAACTGTTTGCAATCAACCGCAGACTCCGTATCGAAATGAGCCACCATCATCTTGGCATGCACCCCCGCATCCGTACGACCGGCACCGGTAATCTGTATCTCTTCGCGAAGCAATAGCGACAAGCCCCGCTGCAGTTCACCTTGCACAGAGATACCATTAGGCTGTACCTGCCATCCGTGAAAACGTGTTCCATCGTAACTCAGTGTTATAAAATATCTCATTCCTTCGTACTATAAAGTGTTATGTTACAATCAGAACCTGCAGCATATTTCACAATCAGTTCCTTCAGATATTCCGCATTGGCCATGACACGCTCACGATTACCGTCGTACCCATTGACCAGTACCACCAGGTGGGTCGTCTCCAACGTCATCTTAGTACGCTCATTGTCGCTCGTGGGAGTTCCTACTCCACCCTGAGCATCACGGTATACGGGCAGTCCGGCAATATTAAGCATCCCACGACCGATTCCCTCGTAGGGTTCACCCTCACGACCAATACCAAGTGTCAGCGTGTCACCCACGAACTTATCGGCATCAAAGCCGCCAATGCTGTAACCATAGGCTATCGAAGCCACATTCACCAGGTCCACAAGGGTGTCTATCTGGTAGAGTTCCTTCCCTTGCAACATACGTCGGATCAGTTGCTCACTGGCGGGACGATAACGTGAAGGATCCTTCCCGCATGCCTTGTAAACCCTACGGGTAGCGGCAATAGAAGGAAGTTCCTTAAGCGACTCGGTGGTCAACTCCTGACGACACTTGTCTCCCAGGCGACGGATCTCATCCCATAATTCAGCATGATACGACGTATTCCGTACCTGGGCTTCAACACAAGCACCTACGAATTCAGGACAAACCTGTTCTATTTCTTTTGATACAATAATCTTCATGCCAACATCTCCAGGAATTCATCCTCACTCACAATCCTCACGCCCAACTTCTGGGCTTTCTCCAGCTTCGATGGTCCCATGTTCTCTCCGGCAAGGATGAAAGAGGTCTTACCACTAATCGAACCAACATTCTTACCTCCATTCTGCTCGATAATGAGTTTGTACTCATCGCGGCTATGATGGGCAAACACACCGCTTATCACGATACTCTGACCTGCCAGCTTATCACTTGCGGGCATCGTCTGCTCTTCCGATAATGCCATCTGCAAACCGTATCCGCGGAGACGTTCTATGATTGTTTGGTTCTCTGGATCATGGAAATAGGAAATAATACTCTTTGCCATCACCTCACCGATACCTTCCACCTCCTGCAGTTCCTCCAGTCCGGCATTCATCAATGCATCCATCGACTTGAAGTGGCGTGCCAGCAAACGAGCTGAGGTCTCACCTACAAAACGGATACCCAGGGCGAAGACAACGCGCTCGAAGGGCACTTCCTTCGATTTCTGTATACCGTTGACGATACGCTGGGCCGATTTCGTACGCGAGCCGTCACCATTAATCTGCTGTACCTCGATATCATACAAGTCAGCAATATTATGGATAATCCTGCGCTGATAGTATTCATTCACGGTCTCAGGACCAAGAGAATCGATATTCATCGCCTTACGGGCAATGAAATGTTCGATGCGTCCCTTAATCTGTGGCGGACAACCGGCATCGTTGGGACAATACCATGCAGCCTCGCCCTCATAGCGCACCAGCGGTGTGCCACATTCCGGACAGCGCTTGATGAACTGTACGGGCTGCGAGATGATAGGACGCTCATCAATGTTCACACCCACAATCTTGGGGATAATCTCACCACCCTTTTCCACGTAGACCATATCACCGATGTGGAGGTCGAAACTACGGATAAAATCCTCGTTATTCAGCGTTGCACGCTTCACGACAGTACCTGCCAGCTGTACAGGTTCCATGTTGGCAACAGGCGTCACCGCGCCAGTACGACCTACCTGGTAAGTCACTTCCAGCAGACGCGTGCATTCACGCTCAGCCTTGAATTTATAGGCGATTGCCCAGCGCGGGCTCTTAGCTGTATATCCTAATGAACGTTGCTGTCTTAACGAGTTAACTTTCAGCACAATACCATCCGTAGCAACAGGAAGGTTCTTTCGTTCGGTATCCCAATAGTTAATGAAGTCGATAATCTCTTCTACGGTCTTCACCTTGCGCATACCCTCGGATATCTTGAATCCCCAGTTGCGCGCTGCTTCCAGGTTCTCAAAGTGTCCGTCGGCAGGTAATTCCTCGCCCAGCAAATAATAGAGATACGCATCAAGCGAGCGTTGTGCGACAACCCTTGAGTCCAAGCTCTTCAAGGTACCACTGGCCGCATTTCTGGGATTGGCAAAGAGCGGTTCCTCAGCAGCCTCACGTTCAGCATTCAGTCGCTCGAACGAAGCCCACGGCATCAGAATCTCTCCACGAATCTCAAATTCCCTTGGATACCCTTTTCCTGGAAGTATCAGCGGAATGGTGCGAATGGTCTTCACATTCTGCGTCACATCATCACCCTGCACACCATCGCCACGTGTCACGGCCTGCATCAGATGTCCATCGACATAAGTCAACGAGATACTCAGTCCGTCGTATTTCATCTCGCAGCACACCTCGAAATCCTCGCCGGCCAATCCCTTACGCACACTTTCATACCAGTCACGTACGTCCTGCTCATTGTAGGTATTTGCCAGCGAAAGCATCGGATAACGGTGGGCTACCTGACGGAATCCCGTCTGCAAGTCACTGCCCACGCGCTGGGTTGGCGAGTTAGGATCAGCCATTTCGGGATGACGTGCTTCCAAGTCCTGCAACTCATGCATCATCAAATCAAACTCCTGATCACCAATCACCGGCTGATTCAGCACATAATAGCGATAGTTATGCTCATGCAACTCTTGTCGCAGTTGTTCTATTCTTTGTTTTTCGTCCATAGGTTCTTCTTTTCAATCCGCAAAATTACAAAAAATATACCGCTAATAACACAAAACGCGCAAAAAATTTGTATGATTAAAGAAAAAACGGTAAATTTGCAGATTATGAAACCAAATCAAAGAAAAATAAGTACTCAGGATAAGAAAAAACTGGTTGCATCGGCATGCGTGACATTCATCATTGGCTTTGCCGGTGTGGGCATTATCAGTCTGTTCACCAACACTGACGAGAACGATACCGCACAGGCACAAGCACCTATTGAGACCGTCCAGGAGCCCCAGCCCAAGAAGCAATTCGACGATAGCAAGGTGCAGGAATTCAAGAGCCAGCTGGAAAGCGACAATCTGCTCTACATCTATGTTGACAACATGTACGAGTGGCTTCAGGACAGTATCAACGCATCCCATTGTGATTCCACCTTTATCAATCTGGTCAATGGCTATCATGATATCGTGACGATGCTGGGCGAAGGAAAACTTGAGGAGGTGATCCAATACCAGAACGAGCATCAGGTGCTCAGCGACAACCATCTGTGGCAGATTCGTGCTGCATACAAAGGCTGGCGTGACGAGTCAGGCGAACACGAATACGATGCCAACAGCAGCAAGGAGGCCAAGGCGCAGTTTGAGCGCGACTACAAGGACATCGTGTCCTTCAATGAGATATACATGATACACGAAGGAAAAACAGAAATAGCAGAGTAAACACACATTTTTATATGCGAATAGACATTATTACCGTACTGCCCGAGATGCTCGAGGGCTTTGTACACGAATCTATATTGGCACGTGCCGAGAAAAAAGGACTGGCCGAAATACGCCTTCATAATCTGCGTGACTATACACTTGACAAATGGCGCCGCGTTGACGACTATCCCTATGGCGGTAGTGCCGGTATGGTGATGCAATGCGAGCCAATTGACCGTTGCATCACAGCCTTGAAAGCAGAACGCGACTACGACGAAGTCATTTTCACCTCACCCGATGGTGAGCGCTTCGACCAGCACATGGCCAACGAACTGTCGCTCAAAGGCAACCTTATCATCCTGGCAGGTCATTACAAGGGTATTGACCAGCGCGTGCGCGACCACCTGATTACCCGCGAAATATCTATTGGCGATTTCGTGCTTACAGGTGGAGAACTCGTTGCTGCCATGATAGCCGATGCTGTGGTACGCGTAGTACCAGGCGTCATTGGCGACGAACAAAGTGCCCTCTCCGACTGTTTCCAGGATGACATCCTCGCAGCGCCTATCTACACCCGTCCTGCCGACTATAAAGGCTGGAAAGTGCCCGATATCCTGCTGAGCGGTAACGAAGCAAAGATACGCGACTGGGAAATGGAACAAGCCATGGAGCGTACCAAGCGACTGCGTCCTGACCTGCTGAAAAAATAATCAGATTATTAAAGTTGAGACAATAAAGAATCCCAGCCACCTGACAGTGACTGGGATTTGCGTTGTAATATCAATGATATTGCTTTACAGCGAACTTACTCAGCTACGGGAGCCTCTGCTTCCTGAGCAGAAGCCTCTTCAACAGCAGGAGCTGCTACTTCCTCAGCGGGAGCACCCTCGGCAACAACCTTAACGGGAATCTCAGCGCTTACTTCCTTGTGGAAGCGAACAACAGCAACATAGTCGCCAACCTTCTTAATATCCTTCAGGACGATGATCTTACGATCAACTTCCTTGCCCAGCTTAGCGAGCTCCTCAGCAACGGTCATGTTAGTAACAGAACCATAGAGCTGACCAGTAGCGCTAACCTTAGCAGCGATAGTAAGTGCAACACCCTCGAGAGCGGCAGCCTTCTCTTCAGCGGCAGCCTTCAGAGCAGCCAGCTTGTGAGCCTGCTGCTTCAGGTTCTCAGCGAGAATCTTCTTAGCAGAGGGAGAAGCGATAACGGCCTTACCCTGAGGAATCAGGTAGTTACGGCCATAACCCGACTTAACATTTACGATATCGTTCTTGAATCCCAAGCCGATAACATCTTCTTTCAAAATCAATTCCATTCTTGCGTCCTCCTTTGTTTATTTCATCAAATCGGTTACGTAAGGCAGCAATGCAATCTGACGTGCACGCTTAACGGCCTGAGCCACACGGCGCTGGTACTTCAGAGAGGTACCGGTGATGCGACGGGGCAGAATCTTACCCTGCTCGTTCAGGAACTTCTTCAGGAACTCGGGATCTTTGTAGTCGATATACTTGATACCGCTCTTCTTGAAACGACAGTACTTCTTCTTCTTTGTATCGATAGAAGGAGCAGTCAAATAACGGATTTCACTCTGTTCTGCCATAATTTAAGCCTCCTCTTTTTTACCAAGCTTGCTACGACGCTTCTCAGCATATTCAGCAGCATACTTGTCAAGTTTAACAGTCTGGAAACGGATAACCTTCTCGTCACGACGATAGGCAGTCTCCAATGTCTTAATCACAGCTGGCTCAGCGTTGAATTCGATGAGGAAATAGAAGCCAGAGGTCTTCTTCTCAATCTGGTAAGCCAGTTTCTTCAATCCCCAGGCCTCTTCGTTCACGATCTCAGCGCCTTTGTCGGCGAGAACCTTCTTGAACTTAGCGACCGTTTCCTTTGTCTGTTCGTCAGACAAAACGGGAGTTAAAATGAAAACGGTTTCGTACTTATTCATACGTTTAATTAAAAAGTTAAAATAATATTATTTTGCAAAATGCGGGCGCAAAGGTACGACTTTTTCGTGAATTAACAAAACTTTTCGTACTTTTACGCCCACAATTTAACATATTATATGAGATTTGGTCTATTTTCCCAGTGCTTCACACTCTTTTTGCCATAAAGTACTGAATGCATCACTTGGCATTCGCCAGTCTCCACGGGGTGACAGACTGACACTTCCCACCTTGGGCCCGTCGGGCAGACAAGAGCGTTTGAACTGCTGGTTAAAGAAGCGACGGCAGAACGTCTGCAGCCAATGACAAATGGTCTCATCATCATATTTCCCCTCGAAGGCATGTTGTGCCAGCATGAATATCTTCGAAGGACGGAATCCCCAGCGCAACATATAGTAAAGGAAGAAATCATGAAGCTCATAGGGACCTACGAGGTCTTCCGTCTTCTGCTGGATATTTCCCTGTTCATCGGCAGGTGTCAGTTCTGGCGAGATAGGCGTCTCTATCACATCAATCAGCACATCACGCTGTTCGGCAAATGCGGGCAACTGTGCCAGATAGCGAATCAGATACTGTACCAGCGTCTTGGGAACGCCGCCATTGACGCCATACATAGACATGTGGTCACCATTATACGTACACCAGCCCAAAGCCAGTTCTGAGAGGTCGCCCGTACCGATAACCATACCGCCTACCTGATTGGCTACATCCATTAATATCTGCGTACGCTCGCGCGCCTGCGAGTTCTCATAGGTCACATCATGAACAGCGGCATCATGGCCGATATCCTCAAAATGCTGGGTGACACTCTTGGCAATACTGATTTCCCGCTGGGAGATACCCAGGGAAGTCATCAGACTGACAGCATTATCGTGCGTGCGGTCGGTAGTGCCGAAGCCAGGCATGGTGATACCGATGATACCCTTGCGTGAGAGCCCCAGCTTATCGAAAGCACGTACCACGACGAGCAGTGCCAGCGTAGAGTCGAGACCACCGCTGATACCAATCACCGCCTTGTCGCAATGCGTATGGTGCAACCGGCGACAGAGTCCCATCGTCTGGATATTCAGGATCTCCTCGCACGAAGAAGTCATCTGTTCATCTTCAGGGATAAACGGATGCGGATTGACCGGACGAACCAGTTCGAAGGGGCGCGCGTTGACGCTCTTCGCATAGACGACACGTGCCGTAGCACCATCCTGTGCCGTGCGGAACGTCGTGTTATTCTGTCGCTCACCGCGCAGACGCTCCACGTCAATCTGCTGAATCTGCAACTGAGGCTCCAATGAGAAGCGGTCACCCGTAGCCAGCTGTCGTCCATTCTCGAAAATCATAGCGTTACCGCCATACACCACATCCTGCGTAGACTCACCAAAGCCGCAACTGCTATAGACGTAGCCACACATCATGCGGGCACTCTGCTGAGCCAGCAGCGAACACAGATAGTTGTGCTTGCCCAGCAGCTCATCCGTTGCCGACAGGTTCAGGATAATATCCGCCCCAGCCAGCGCCAGGTTATTACTTGGAGGCAGCGGTGCCCATACATCCTCACAAATCTCAATACCGAAACCAACCCCGTCGCAAGTACGGAAGACGATAGGTTCTGCAGACACATGAATCAGACTGCCAGCCAGATAGATATCCTGCGGCATGAGGTCGGCAGCAGAAGCAAACCAGCGCTTCTCGTAGAACTCACAATAATTGGGCAGATAAGTCTTGGGAACAACACCCAGGATGGAGCCACCCTGTACGACAACGGCACAATTATAAAGCAGTGGACCGATGCGCACAGGCACACCTACCACACTGATGATATCCAGCTTGCGGGTGAAGTCGAGCAACTTGATGATAGCCTCCTCGGCCTTCTCGAGCAACAACTGCTGACGGAACAGATCCTGACAAGTGTAACCCGTGACAGACAATTCCGGGAACACGATGACCTCAGCACCTTTCCCCTCAGCCTGGGCAATGAGGTTCTCTATCTGTTGAACGTTATAGTCCACATCGGCTACGCGCACACCTGGTATGGCAGCAGCCACTTTGATTAATCCGTACTTCATTGATTTGAGGTTTGAGATTTAAGATTTGAGGTTTAAGGAATTATCAACGAACTGTCGCCGTAGCTCAAGAAGCGGAAATCATGAGCAAGGGCGTAGTCGTAAATCTTATGCCAGTCACCCTTTACGAAGGCACTCACCAACAGCAGCAGCGTTGACTGCGGCTGGTGGAAATTCGTGACCAGCATCTTCACTATCTTATATTCATAGCCAGGGGCAATGATAATCTGCGTACTGCTGTGCAGCGATGCCAACCCGTTACGGTCGAGCCAGTCGAGCAAAGCCTGGATAGCAGCACGTGGAGAGACATCCATGGCAGCGGAAGCAGATTCTTCACTCTTCACTCTTCCCTCTTCCCTTTCATACGGCTCCCACTGGTTCACGTGCAACTCATCCTCCTGGATATCGGGATTACGAAGCACCTTCAGGCCCATGTAATACAGGCTCTCCAGCGTACGCACGCTCGTGGTACCCACAGCAATCGCCTGACAGTCGTGCTTCAGCAGTTTCTCGAAAGTCTGACGCTTCACGCAGATATACTCCGTGTGCATCTCGTGACCCTCAATCTCCTCACTCTTCACAGGCTTGAAGGTACCGGCACCCACATGCAGCGTCACCTCCTCACGGTCAATGCCGTGGGCGTCAACCGACTGAAGCACAGCATCCGTGAAATGCAGGCCCGCCGTAGGCGCAGCCACACTACCCTTTATCTTCGAGTAAACCGTCTGGTAGGTTGTCTTGTCACTCTCCTGCGTCTCACGATTCAAGTAAGGCGGGATAGGCAGCTCACCCATCGACTCCAGTATCTCCGCAAAAGACACCGTCTGGTTATCCCATTCAAAGTCTATGCGATGACTCGTGCCGTGCATCTCACCGCGCGTAGCCTTGATCGTCAGTTTTGAGTCACCGACCGACAGTTCCCTGGCCAGTGTTCCCTCCTTCCATTTCTTCAGGTTGCCCACCAGACAGTACCAGGCGCAGTGTCCGCGCGTCTGGAACATCTGTTCGTAGTCGGCAGGGAAAGCCGGTTCCAACAAGAACACCTCGATAAGGGCACCCGTCTCCTTACGGAAATGCAGACGCGCCTGAATCACCTTCGTATTGTTGAAAACCATGAGAGCGCCCTCTGGCAGATGACTGGCCAGATTATAGAAGACGTCCTCTCCCACCTCACCGTGCTTATAGAGCAACAGTTTTGAGTGGTCGCGCTCCGCCAATGGGAATTTCGCAATGCGCTCATCAGGCAGAGGATAATTGTAATCGCTTATATGAATATGTTTTGTATCCATTAATTGTATTTAAATATAAAGTGTATAGCACGACTTCAGGATAGCATAGACGATCGTGAGCAGCAGGATGCAAATCACGATGTCCACGTCAGACTTCTGATAGCCTGTCGCCGTATATTGCGTTGAAACATAAAAATCCTGTGTATTAATCTTTTTGTAGATGTGCTGGTGCAGGAACCACATCCCCGTACCGACGACACCGCCCCAGAGCAGTCCGCAGAGGATGTCACCGGGGAAATGGACGCCCAGATACAGACGTGTCCAACAGTTCAGCAGCGACCACAGTATCATCGCCACCGACAGCACCTTGCTCCGTACCAGAAGTGTGAAGAAGATAGCAAGACTGAAGGTGTTGGCAGCGTGCGACGAGAAGAAGCCATAGCGCCCGCCGCGATAGCCATTGACCACATCCACCAGCATCGCAATCTCCGGGTCACGGGAAGGACGCCAGCGTGCCACCCAGGGTTTCACGAACAGGTCATTGAGGGAACCGGCCAGGAAGACGCATAATCCTGAACAGCCCAGGACAAGCAACACCTTCTGTACGTTGTCGTTGTTCTTGAGCACCAGGTAAAACAGGCCCAGGTAAAGCGGTATCCACGTGGTGGCCGTCGTCAGAGTCTTGACAAGACCATCAAGGAACAACGAATCACTTCCGTTGAACCAGAGCAGCAACTGTTTGTCTAACTGTATCAATTCTTCCATAATCCTCAATCCTCAAACCTCAAATCACCTCAATCTGCGAAGTCTCTACCCATCCCTGCTTTCCGTCGGGCACACGTACCTCGCGCCAACCGTCCATCGTATCGTCGATGACGGTCACCTTCGTGCCCTCGTGGAGGATAAACAGGTCAGTACCGTTCTGTGCAGGCGTACTCTTCACCGTCACTGCCGACTCCATGATGATGGCGCCGTCACGATGGTCAATCATCTGCTTCTGATTCCAGGCAAAGACATTTCCCATGACAAAACCCACCAGTAGGAGCAGACCGCCGAAGAAGCCGATCTTACGCAGCCATACAGGTGAACAGAACAGATAGACCAGCATCAGGCAAATGGCGCACATCAGGCAGAACACGGCTACATAAGCCCATCCGTCGACGCTCAGCATGTTGACCACCGAGCGATACCAGGTGGTCAGGAAGAACTCCGACTGCGGCACAATCTTGTCCACCGTCTTGCTGCGGGCCAGCTGCAGGTTGAAACGTATATCCTCATCGCCAGGCGAGAGCAGCAACGCGCGTTCATAGTTCAATACCGCACGCGTGATATTCTCCATACGGTAGTACGAGTTACCCAGATTGTAATACAGTTCTGCACTGGGTCCTACCTTCAACAACTGTTCATACTGCTGAATAGCCTGCTGGTAGTTCTCGTTCACATAACTGCTGTCTGCCTCTGCCTTCGACAGTGCGAAAGCCGATGAAGGCATCAGCATCAGGAGCAGCAGAACAGCCGTAGCCACCCCTTTCTTCGGTTTGCGATTCATACCCTCTTCAATTTTCTCGATGGCAGTCATTGCCGTCTGGTACACCTTATTCATATTACCCTTGGGATCACCGGGTGCGTAGCGTTCAAACTCACACTCATCGATAGCACTCAGAAACTGGTTCACGGCATCGCCATCTACCTGATAGGCCGAGAGACGCTCGCTGATATTCTCACGCGACAACTGTTCTACGGGGATATTCAGTTTATCGCCTACGTAACCCCACAGACCACGCAGCGCTTCATCATAGAACTCGCCAGGCTTGTTGTCCTTCATCAACTTAGCCGCCTTCTTCAGTCGCTTCGTGGCAATCTTGTTGGCCTTCTTTCCACGCACCTTGCCCAGGTCGGCATTCTCGATGGCACGCTTGCGGAAAACGAGGAACAGCATCATGAAGAAGCTCAGCAGAATCACAATCGTCCAGAGGTAACGTCCCGAACCGAAGTAATAATCGCCGTCGGCCTTGATGCTTGCTCCGCCCAACTTGATATGACGGATGTCACTGCCCAGCATCTGGATATCCTCCTGATCCGAGAAGGTCTGTACCTGACTCTCGCCACCTTCACCCTTGGCCACATCGAGGTGATACTCCTCAGATGTCAGCGTCTTATAATGCTTGGCCTGCGTGTCGTAATATACAAACTCCACGGGAGGGATGGTGTACTGTCCCTGATGACGCGGCACGGCCAGGAACTCATAGACCATGCTTCCCTCCAGTCCGCTCATCGTCAGGCGCGACTTATCCGTCGTCTTGGCATCATAGGTATCAAAATCCTTCGGGAAATTCACCACCGGCTGCTTCATCAGCTTCAGGTTACCCGTACCACTGATGGTCACCTTCACCGTGAAGGGGTCGTTGGCCTTCAACGACGTCTTGTCAATCTCCGTCTTCATCGTGAACTTACCTACACCGCCCGAGAAATTGGCCGGACGCGTGGGCAGCGGGTCTACTTCAATCTCGACGCCAGGTGCCTGGATCTGCTTCTTCACCTCCACATAGCCAGAGCCGCCGTTGAAGAATGCCTCAAAGGGGTCTATGTTGCGGTTCTGCTGCACCACGACGCCATTGAAGGTAATAGGTGGCACCTGCAGTTTGCCCGACATCTGCGGGAACATCACATACTGGCTCCACGTCACCGTCTTATAGTTGCGCCCGTTAAACTGTTCTATCTTGAAGCTCTTCTCCTGAGGCAGGGGAATCTCCTGCGTGTGGAAGCCTTTCAGGTCGGGCATCTTACCCTCCAGCTGTGTCAGACTGACCAGCGTATACACCTTGTAGGTCAGCAGCACAGGCTCCTGTTCCACCACACGTTTCTTGGATGCACTCACCCTGATAAACAAGTCAGAACCTGATATCCGCGAACCGGCAGCACGTGTCTCAGGCTGCTGACTGCTGCGACCGCCGTTGGCCTGCGCCGTCCCGCTCACCTGAATCTTCAGCGCGTTAGACGATATCTGCTTGCCCTCGGCCGTAATCGTGGCGGCAGGAATCGTAAACGTACCATTCTTCAGGGCACATAATATATAGGTATAGGTCACCGTCGACGACTGCGACGTACGTCCGTTGATCATGCTGAAACTAGACTGCGTGCTGGTGCTCGGCCCCATCAGCACCTCGAAAGCCTCAGAAGGGATCTGACCGATACGGAATCCCTTCACATCCTGCGTGTTCACCGTGTAGGTCAGTCGGAACTGCTGGTTCACGGCCACCTGCTGCGGCGCATT